>Ga0208903_1000839_pt1 | contig 20315 bp, 34 predicted proteins | sample AntAceMetag02UKJ_FD_184769 | JGI IMG/M metagenome (GOLD analysis project Ga0208903, IMG submission 184769) | Saline lake microbial communities from Ace Lake, Antarctica - Antarctic Ace Lake Metagenome 02UKJ (SPAdes) (version 2) | ecosystem: Environmental > Aquatic > Non-marine Saline and...
ACTCAAACTGGTGCGCCTATTCACTGGGCTGATAATCACCGCGGCCGCTTGTGCCTCGCTGAAATGGGCCTTTGATCTGCATTTTATCATTGGCCTGATCACCTGGGGGGCAACGATGCTCTCCGGCTTCTGGACCGTTGGTGTCCTGGTGGGACGTGATGAAGCCGAAGATGTGGATTCTATCCTCGAAGCGGAAGCCGAGAGAGGCGAGCGCACACAATCGTAACACTGTCGAAACGCCGGGCCTAGCGCCTGGCGTCCGGGGAAGGCTGGCCGCTTTCCCGCTGATGAGACAGGCCACGAATGGAGACTGCACTATGACAGCAAGAAAGCAATTCACCGTTGGCCTTACCTGGGCCGTGGTGGCGCTAATCGTTGGCTTCGCTCTGATGGGGTTTATCGATCAGGGATATGATGCGCCAAGGGTGACGGCCCTGTTCGTCACGCTGGCCATCTTTTCCTGGTTCCTGTCCGAGTCGCTTGAGACCTATCTTGAGCATCGGACGGCGAAGAACTGGCGGCGGCATACCACGCTTATCATGGGCGCGGTTCTGTTCGCCGTGGAAGTGCACCTTGTCCACTATGGCCTGGCCTGGCTGTTCGGGGACGTGGGCCTGCTGCCGCTCTATCTGGCGTCCGCTGGCTTCTCGTTCCTGACCGTCACGGCCAAGGCCAACTATGGCAAGACATACACAGCCGAAGAACTGGCACCCGTGGCCAGCGAGGCACCAGCGGCACCGTCGATCACAATCGACATGGAACCCGCCTGGACCTTGCAGCCTGTGACATTCGACAGCGCCGAGATTGTACCCTTCCGGGGTGATCTCTCAGCGGTGGCGGATCGTCTCGAACGTGTGACCGGTATTCGTACCACTGCCTAGCGGTGCGCCGCGTCGGGGTAACCTGGCGCGGCCATCCGGTGCGCAGTGCACCGAACAATGGAGATTGAGAAAATGGCAAACCCTAAAGACTTCATCGAAGCCGAGCGCGCCGCCGAACGTATCGAGCAAGCGGCGGCAAATCTCACCGCAGCGCTCTTGCGTGTGGAAGCCCGCCTTGCCGGTGCCGTGGCCGTTCTGGCCAAGCTGGACACGCCAGCGGCCAACGTCAGCCCGATCAAGGCCCCTAACTAGCATTCCAGCTAGGCCGCATCTGGACTCGTTTCCGGGTGTGGCTCATGGTGGGATGACCGCCAAAAATGGAGAACTGAGAAAATGGTCGCTGAAGATGAGTTTGAAACAGAAGCTGAACGTGCCGAGTGGTTGGAAAATTTAGGAATGGTCTGGGGCGGTTACGTTGTTTTAGATCCACAAGAAGATGCGATATGGGGGATCGGGAGTTCTGTTGAGTCCGCTCTGGCGAATGCTCTGGAGAACATACCCGCTGGATGTAATTTCGACGGGAGCAATATGACGCTTGAGCAGTCGCTTAAATATTATCCCGTTATGCCGGCCACTATAGATCTTATAATGGATGTGGAAGAGCGGGGCGGGGCAATCGAATGGCTTTACGAAAACGGCATGGCCTGCTCCACAAATGAACCACCCGGACGGCTACCCCCCCACCGCGACATCCGCCCCTAGCTAACCGAAACCCCTTCGCCCCGTCGCGATCCCTAACCGGATTGCGGCGGGGTTTTCTTTTGCCCGAAATTCAGGCATGAAACAGGGATGGGACGGATTTTAGCTTTTCTCGCGGGATTGTTCCTGGTCGCCTACCCTGCCCTGACTGGCAGAGATTGGCGAGACATCGCCCTGGCGGTGCTGATCTCGGTGCCGTTCTGGCTGATGGTGTTCGTGAGACGGTCCGAGCATGACATCGCCGCCGAGCTTTCCCTCCTGCCAGACGCCAAGCTGAGCGGTGAACCGGTGCGAATTTACCGGGAAGGGCCAGACGGCGAGATCTACCACGATATGTCAAAAGATCGCTAGGAAGCCCGTACAGCGCGTTTTGTGATTTTGGCCACTCGGATGTGTCCGGCACCAAAAACGCGCGTCAGCGGCCTCCGCTCGCTGTTTATGGCCTATTCTGGCGCCTTCCCTCCCCGTGATGCACTCCAGCCCTTCCTCCAGGCGTTTCGTAGCTCGCCCTGTTCCCGTCCGTATGGGCAGGCATCGATCGCCCGGCCAATGGTCTCGGCGTGGTAGCCGTCATCGGTTGCCGCATCGATACGCATCGGTCGTGAACTGATTGGCTTTTCATCGAGTCGGATCAGGTCGAACGCAACGGGCGAACGGACTGAGAGTAGGAGATCGGCGCACTCGGATAGCCGCAGATATTGCAGACGTGGATCGTCGGTTGAATATCCGATGGCTTCGACGATGGCTTCCCGGGCGAGCCCGTCTTCGGTGCCGGCGACAACGGCGGCGTTGAGGGCATTGATGGCGAGTCGTAACTGGTCGACACGGGGGAGAATGCGCCGCATGTGTCGCCGACGTCGCCCGGCCTCACTCTCAGGCTGATCGTGAACCGCGTCTCGTTGGGATAGATCTCCCGCGTCGCCTTGTTGCGGTGCTGCCTCAGTGTCGACTGGCTGTCGACTGGCATCACCTGGCGCGCCGTGTCCTCGTCCACCAGCAGCAGCTTCAGCTTGTAGTGTTCCATCAGCCACATCAATGTCGCTGTGACGCTCACCGGGCTTTGCGGGTCGTCTCCGACCGCCGCTTTCGGATTTATTCGGAATGGGCGCTTTCCCCATGTCTTATCTCCTGCTTCGATTTTGCCAACGTGGCCGTGGGTCAAATGCACATCGTGTTCGACTTCTTCCTGGAGCATGCCCAGGTCCGTGCGGCGTTCGGCGAGCGCCTGGCTCATGTCGCCTTCAGTGAGGATCGAGCGGATGAAGCTCATGACATCGCCACCTTCATGCTCACCGGCAGGCGCTTCATCGCCGCTGCAGATTTCGGGGAAATGCTGGCCTGACGATGTTCCTCGCAATATGGGTGCCCTTCCGCCGATGCCACACCGCAGAACATATGCGGCAAACGATCCGTCGCCGCCCATTTGCAGCGCCGGTCGCTGATCTCTGCAAACGGGATGGGCGGTGCCGCGTGGACAATGACAGGCGCCGGCAATGGCTGGACTGGCGGCGGCGGCTGGGCCACGCGAACGGTCGTCCGTGCTACCGGCTTCCTGGGACGCGGCTTCGACTCCGGGTCTATCTCTCTCGGATAGCCGGCCCGCTCATCGAGGCCCAGCTTCTTCCGGTTGCGGTACACCAGGCCCTGAACTGCCGATGTCGTCAGCGTCCGGCCGTAGTCGACCTTGAACATGCAGACGATCTGCTTCGCGGTGTCGCCACGGTTCCAGGCGGTCTTCAGCGCCGCGAGTTCTTCGGGGCATCTTGCGATAGGCTGAGCGGGTGCGGTCATGTGGTTTCCTTTCCCCAATTTTGAAGGCGTGTCCGCGACTCCGGCTCGAGATAGTAGCCGATGCCGCGTGATGTCCTGACGACCAGGTGGTGTGGCCTGAGTTTCTTCCTGATCCTGACGATGCGAACTTGTGTTGCCTTTTCGGTCGCCTCGCTGTGGATGCCTTTCGGCGAGCCGACTGCGGACAGGAAGTCGACGGTGCACATCGGGCGCGCCACCAGAGCAGACAGCATATTGCGCTCCGCAGGCGTCAGGCCAAGTTCAGGCGGGCAGGTCCACGCCTCATTCCGCAGCAGGGCGTACAATTGCCTCACTGCTTCCTCGAGTTCGGCAACCTTCGCCATCAGGCGGGACTCGTGACCGCTCATGCCGTCACCGCTTGCGGCTGGCGCGTCGTGTCGAACATGCCGATGAGCGCGACCAGAGACTCCTTCGTGTCCTTGCCGACGATCTTGCGGAAGCGATCGGCCTCCCAGAAATCGGCGGTGATAGAGGTGATCGCATTCTCGGACAGAAATTCTTCGGCCAGCGGGCATTTTACGCCAACGCTCACAACATCTGTGTCGAGGCAGAAACTGCCATCCAGATTGTATCCCTCCGGCTTGAAATCCAACACGATATAGATCCGCTTGTGCACAAGTGGACACCCTTCGCCGAGTCCGGGCTCATCGTTGGTGCGCCACTCCGCATCGACACAAACGACCTTTTCACCAATCTCGAACATTACGCTGCCTCCCGCTTCGTGATCTTGAACTGCGTGTAGAGTTCTTCCGGGTACGTCGCCGATGGATGGCGCGGATCTGTAGGGAAGCCGTAGCGGTCACCCAGCCATTGCCCGTGATCTGCGAGAACGCTGAAGGCGTGGGCAAGCGTATCGTTACGACCAGGTTCGCTTTTGTATGTCAGCATATCGATGGCCGTGGTGATGAACGCGCCATACCGCCCATCGTTGATCCACGAGTGAGGGCCTTTGGCGAACGCATGATCCTGCTTTCGCACATCTGGCTCTTCGAGGTAGCTCAACCATGCGGCTATCAGCTGGTCAGGATCGACACCCTTTTGAACCGCCCGCTTGGCTGCGGTTTCGACCTTGGCTTTCGATGAACGCTTGCGGGCTGATGTCGGAGACAACTCCCAAATCTTATCTGCAAGTGCACGTAAGTTTCCGGTTCCTTCCGGTTCTCTTTCCGGTTCATCTATACTGACCCCTTGAATCTGGGGGTCTAAGTGGTCAGTTTTGAGGGGTGTAAGTCCCGATTTATAGAGGTCTATATTTGAGGGGTCTAATTTTTCGAGGTTCAAAACGTAGTCTGTGCGACTCCCTTTTCCTCTCCCGAGCCGGGAAGTTTCACGCTTCAGAAGACCCCATTCTTCGAGATCCTTGAGGCAGTTTTGAACCGTACTTTCACCCAGCCCGCCCTTCTCCATGATCCAGGCTTGGGATGGGAAGCAAGCTCCAGAATGTCCGTTGTGGGCATCGGCGAGCAGCATCAATACCAACTTGTGGCTTCGGTGCACCCGGCAATCAATTGCCCAGCTCATAGCCTTATTGCTCATACGAAGTTTCCTTCCGTGTTTTCGAGTTCTTCTTTTTTGGAAACGAGGCAGTCGGTTGCCGCCTCATAGTGCGCCATCACCCGGCCAGGCTTGCCCATGCGGATCTTGGCGACGTTGAGTTCCATGACGCCCTTGGCGGCGTCTGCAGCCATCCACCAGTCCAGCCACTTCTTGCCGGCAGGTGTGTCCTTTGCCCCGTGTGGAGGCTCAGCGCGCTCGATGTAGTATTCATCGCGGTAGACGAAGATCACGATGTCAGCGTCCTGCTCGATCGCGCCTGAGTCTCTCAGGTCCGAAAGGATCGGCCGCTTGTTGTCGCGTTCCTCGCATTTGCGTGACAGCTGGGACAAGGCGATGACGGGAATGCCCATCTCTTTCGCCAGGCGTTTCAATGCGGCGCTGGTGCGAGCCACGGCGCTTGCCATGTTCTCACCGCGATCAATCATCAGGTTCATGATCTGCAGGTAGTCTATGACCACGAGATCAAGGCCCCCTGCGCGTCGTTTAAGGGCCCTACAGCGCGCGGCGATGTCCGGGGCGGACAGTGCAGGCGTCTCATCGAGGTAAAGCGTGTCAGGGATCGCCTCACGGCCACCACGCAGGATCGCCAGTTCGTTCTGGCCAAGTGACCCATCGTTGGCGGAGACATATTCAACCGAACCGATGCCGGTCTTGCGCGCCATCTGCGACATCAAGCGAACGTCCTGCTCCCGCTTCTCCATTTCGAGAGAGAAGAATCCGACGATCTTTCCGTCACCGGCAACCGACGCGGCGATGTTCCCGGCGGTGCCCGACTTGGCCATGCCTGGCCGGCCGGCGATGATGATAAGGTTGCCCGAGCGAAGCCCGCCCAGGCGCTTGTCGAGATCAGGCAGGCCCGTCATCAGTCCGGTAACAGTTCCAGGCTTGCCATTCTTCACGCGGTCTTCGAGTTCAGCGAAGGCGCGCTTTGAGGATTCAGACGATGCTTCCCATGCAGAGGCCCGCATCTTGCGGTCTTCGATCTCTTGCAGGCGCGTATGGGCCAGTGCAATCCAGTCCGAAGGTCGCTCGCCATCTTGCGGCGTCTGCACCGCAGCATGGACATCAGCGGTCATGGTGACCAGTGCGCGACGAATAGACAGGTCGCGGACCATCAGCGAATAGTCGGTGATCTCCGAGCCGAATACAGCGGCGTCCAGGAGCTGGCCCAGATATTCAGATCCACGCTCACCAGTGAAGTTACCATCGATCGTGAACCGTTCGGCGAGCGTCACACCGTCAGCGGTCTTCCCGCTTTCGATCATTGCCGCCATGTGCTGAAACAGCTTCTGGTGGTTCATGGCATAGAAGTCATCGGGGCGAAGGATCTCGCGCACCCTGTCGTAGACCATGTTGTCAAAGAGGATTGCTCCCAGCACCGCAGCCTCAGCGTCGAGGTCATGCGGAGGGGCTGAGTGTTCAGACATCAGCTTTCTCCAGTACAGTTAGAAGCGGGCCCCAATCCCTGACCATCGCGTCGGCCCAGCCCTGGTATGTCTTTGCGCGGGCTGCTGCCCGGCCCGGAGATTTGCCCAGCTTGTTCTGTCCGCTGTCGGTCTGGTTGCTCCAGCGCTCAACCATCTTGCCGGATCCGATAGGCCATTCGACCATGCGGCCAGGCACACGCAGTTCAGGATGCTTGACCAGCGGTGGCAGTCCGGTGAGCCAGTAATCGGTTGTCTTGCTCGCATCCTCGCCGAACTCGTAGGGCTGGACGGACATGCTCCACGGGCCAAGGTTCGACTGTGTGCCGAGGATCCCGCGCGGATTCTCGAAGGCGACGTGCAGTGCGCTCTGGCTGGCCATCCGGTGCAGAGCCTCTGCTTCCCGTATGGCCTTGGTGCGAAGGTGATGCTTGGGCTTCCCGGCGGCATAGTGGGCATTGCCACTGACAGCGAGGCCGGTGCACTCATAGTGGCAGATAATGATCTGCCAGCGCTTGGCCCGGCAGGCGTCCAACCAGTCGCGCTGCATGTGCGGGCCTTCGGTATCCGACGGCTCAAGGTCGCAGGAAATGAATGGAATGCCGGCTGCGTTGAAGGCGTTACGAATGACGCCGGAGCGCTCGCCCGCGACAAGGCCGACTGCTTCTTCAAACATCGCGGCCCCCTTTGGAGAAATCGAGCGGGGTTACCCGGACGATCACACAAGGATTGTCTGACCATTCCTTCTCGACCACGAGGCGGACAATCTGGCGATCGTCCTCGTACACGACGCCATTCATCCCATCGCAGACAATCTTGGCGATGTTGTCGCAATCCTTTGGGTCCATGCAAGGAATGCGACCGGCGCGAGCGGCGCGCTTCTTGTAAAGAGGCCAGGACTTGGGCATGCCCAGATGCGCAACAACGGTGACAGCGCATGGGTCTGCCATCGGCCCATATCCTTTCATCGCGGCGTTGGCCCATGTGCGAATTATCGCCAGGTACTTGTCGTGCTTTTTGTGATTGAATATGCGGACGAACTTGCCACGAGAGTCAGCCCTCGGTCGCATCCACGGCGTAGGATCGCCCGGCACCACGAATGATACCGCGCGATCCTTTAGTGCCATATTGGTGAGGTCGACCCCCATCAATCAGCTGCCTCAAGTTCATCTTCATCGTCGATGTCGAGGTCGTCTTCCTCGTCATAATCATCGTCGTCATCGCAGCCATCAGAAGCGTTCGCGATCTCAACGGCGCTTGGCCGACGTGGTGGGGCTTTGGCTTCCCCGTCAAATTCAGCTGCATCAAGGGCGCGCTGCTGTGCCGGCGTCATCGCTGAGGCGACATCATCGGCCGACACGTCATCGAACATGTCTTTCTGGTCAGCGAGGCCAAGGACGCGGATATAGTGGATCAGGTGGCGAAGCTCTGCCGCGCGATCGGTTTCCGACATCTTCTTCAGCGACAAGCAGCGCTTCAGAACCTTGAAGTTGATGTTGTCTTGTTTCTCGGCGTTCTTCTTCAGCGTCGAGATTGCCTGAGCGGCTTGGGCGGCATCGGTGCCATTGGTTTCCAGATCGTCGAGGTATTTGGTCAGCACTTCGGCCGACGGCATCACGTCGTTTGACAGTGACATACGGGATTCCTCCTGTGGGCGCCGAGGACAGGAAGCGGGGCCCCGGCTTTCCCGCTGGGGCTCAAACCGGTTTACGAAGATCCGGTTCGAAAAAGTCGTCGGGGTAAACGGGAATGCCGAGCGCCTGCGCCGCGGTCAGGATCTGAACCTGGTTCTTGTGCGAAATACTGTTCGCGGCAGACCAATCCGAAATTGTGTTTGTGGCCCGACCGACGGCTTGCGCCAGCCGGGACCGCGTTTCGAATCCCTTCGCAAGAAGGTGTTCGACGACATTGAAGGGTTCGTTGTTTTCCATGGCGGTATCGGATATATCGGTTTTATCTGATTTTCAACCGATATTTCCGATTATGGGCCGATTAGCGCCCATTAACCCGATGCGGTATATAGTCCGTGCCAATGGAGGTGCCAGCTATGACCTATCGGATCGAACTCGGAAAGCGGATCAAAACTGCCCGCCGCCGGGCCGGAATCAGGCAACTCGACGTTGCCGAAAAACTGGACGTTGGGCAGGCCACGGTCTCTGGCTGGGAGAATGGAGCTTATACGCCTGATGACGATGTGCTTCTCCAGCTCGCAGAACTTTTCAATGTCGATGCCGAAGACCTGATCGGCACCCAACCGCCGGCCGGATCAACCGACGACTTCAGCAGCACTGTAATGATACCAGAATACCCGCTTCAGGTGGCTGCCGGCGGTGGCGCGCTGATCGAGGAAAGCGCACCGACAAGTTACTGGCCGTGGCCGAAACGCTTCTTCCAAACGATGGACTGGAACCCCGCATGGTTCATGGTCCTGACCGTGACCGGTGATTCGATGGAGCCCACGCTGCGCTCTGGTGACAAACTCCTGGTTGATTCAACGCGCAACAACCCGGCAGTGCCCGGCCTCTATGTTCTGGGGCTGGAGGACATGGCCGTCGTCAAACGGATAGAACTGATTCCCGGCTCGAATCCCTCCCGGCTACGGATAAGTTCCGACAATCAGCTCCATCACGCCTACGAAACAGACGCCAGCACTGTTAAAATCATCGGATGGGTCGCCGCCAAAGTGTCGCGGCTATAGGGGAATATCCAATTTAATCGGAAATATCGGTTTTCCCGATTGACCATATTCGATATTTCCGATATTCGGTTCTTCATTCTTGGAGGAACCGAACATGCTTTCCAATCACATTGCAGGCCCCGCTTCTGAGGAAGACCGCGCTCGACTGGCGCGTCTGAGCGAGGATGAGATTCGCCTTGTTATAGCGATGGCGCCGGCGATGCCGGATGACCTCTCCCGTGCGCTTGACGCACTACCTGATCTTCAGCGCTCGCATGAACTGGCTGCGAGGATCGCGGCATGAACGATCCCGAACAGATACCAGGATTGCCGATCCTGATCGCCATCCTCATTGGGTACGGCGTCACTCTTGGTGCGATCGCATGGGGCCTTTGGGCTGGAGTGCGCGTGATCATGTGGGTGTTCTCATGACCGGCTTCCGTCGACGCTCCCCCCGCGACTTGGAACGTCTCACCTATGAGGCCCAGCGCGCGGTGAACATGCTCCGCATCATCGCCATCAAGGAAATGGTCAACGGCCGTGTGCCGGAAGCGACCGCTCGCAATCGTCAGGCCAATGACCTGCAGCGCGCCCTCGATGGGAAACAGACAGGCTTCGACTATGCCGGCGGCCGCGGTGAATGGCTCAATCAACAGAAGGAAGATGCCGCGTGAAATACGCTCCAACTCAATATCAATATACCGAACAGCAGATGCGAGCGCTGACGGATGGCGCGACCATGATCTTCGACACGATTACGGAAGCGGCGACTGAATGCCGGTGTCACGTCTGCATTATCGGCAATGCGATCACCACGCTGGCCGTCAACTACACGGACTTCGGCACGGTGCCGCTCGATGATGTGATCAACGGTCTGTTCTGCGGCGTCCTGCAAACCGTTCAGTCGTCCACTACCCTGACTGAAGATCACAAACGCGGTGTGCTGGCTGCGATTGCCGAGCAACTTATGACACAGGCGGTGCAATCATGACCCCAGGCGTTTATTTGCACCTCGATTTTTCAGAGTACCTTGCCGTCGACGCGCTTGGCTCATCCGATATGAAGACGCTTCTGCGCGCACCTGCCGACTGGTGGTATGATTCTCGGTACAACCTTGATCGGGTCAGGCCGGATCGTGAGAAGCATTTCATTCTCGGCTCTGCCCTGCACGCCATCCTGCTCGAAGGCGAGGCCGCGTATAATGCGCAGTTCTCGGTGGCGCCGGATCCGCGCGAACATCCTCATGCAGCGCGCACGATCGAGGATCTGAAAACGCTGCTCGATGCCAACGAGATCGCGTTCCAGGTCTCGAAGATGAAAAAGAAATCCGACTTCGTGGAACTCGCCGTCGAGGAAGGGCTTGGCCAATACGTCTGGGATGCGATTTGCGAGGCCCACACAGCCCGTGTTGAAGATGGGGCATCACCCCTATCCCATGCTGAACACAACGCGCTGCTGCACATGTCAGCGCTGGTGCAGAGCCACCCCGAGATCGGCCCCGGCCTTCTCGGTGGAATGTCCGAGGTCAGCGTGTTCTGGTATCGCGAAGGGGCAGACGACATTCTCTACCGTGCCCGCTTCGATACGCTGGCAAAGACGTTCAGCGGTGACCTGAAGTCCATGTCGAACTGGCAGGGCAGAGATCCGGCCCATGCCGCTATCCGACAGATCGTCGAGCTTGAGTATGATATTCAGGCCACGCTCTACCAGGAAGCCCGTGAGGAACTGCGCAAGTTCGTCAAGGCCGGCAAGGTCTGGACCGGCGGTGAGGACAAGTGTCTTACCACGGAAGACGACATGGAGAAGATCAAGGCGATTGCTGCCAGCGATTCATGGGTGTGGATCTGGCTGTTCCAGCAACTTCGCGACGACACCGGCACACGTCCCAAGGCGCCGGTCCTGATCCCGCGCTTCTATCGTCCGTCATCGATCGAGGAGATCAAGCAGTCGGTCGAGGAGGCTAAGTCTGGCGATCAGTCTGCCGGTTTCGACATGATGACCCAAGCCTGGCTGAAGATCGAGAAGGCCACAGCCAACTACCGCTCATTCCGTGACACGCTCGGCTTCGACACGCCGTGGATGCACGTGGATCCCAACCACGAAATTCTCGACGAGCAACTGGCTGCTGCCGGGCTCGCATACAAAGGAGTTTAATAGACAACATGAACGCCAACGCCGTATCCACCCAAGCCAAACCACTCTCTCTCGTGACAACACTCGCGACGCGATATGGTATGGAAGCCGCTCCATTCCGTAATGCTGTGAGATCGGTTTGCTTCCCTGCAAAGAGCAATATCTCTGACGCTCAGGAAGCGGCCTTTTACATCGTCTGCAACGAGTACGGATTGAACCCCATCCTCAAGGAGATCTATGCGTTCCCGACTCTAGGCGGCGGCATTCAGCCCATTGTCGGCGTCGACGGCTGGAGCCGTATGATGAACGATCACCCGGCCTACGATGGGTTGTCATTTAACGATGATGTGGATGACAAAGGAAACGTGGTTTCGATCACCTGCGAGATCTATCGCAAGGATAGGACGAACCCAATATCCGCGACTGAGTATCTGGCTGAGTGTAAGCGCAACACAGATCCGTGGAAGCAGTGGCCCCGCCGCATGCTTCGTCACAAGGCCATGATCCAAGCGGCGCGCTATGCCTTTGGCTTCTCGGGCATCATGGAGCCTGATGAGTTCGACCGGATGAAGGACATCACGCCACGCCAAACCGCCGGCGCTGCAACCTTCGACATGGTTACTGGTGAGGTCAAAGAGGTCGCCGAGGAATCGGAAGCCTTAGACCAAGCCGAACCAGAAGAAGCCGAAGATGATGGCTTTGCCGATGGAGACTACATCGAAGCTGAGACTGAGGCCGCGCCAACGGAAGCTGAGGAAGCGGCACCGGTCGAGACTGAGGCCAAGCCTGCTCAGCGTGAAGCACCTAAGCCACCATCCCGCATGCCTGTCGCTGGATCGAAGGGTGCGATTGCATGGGCGGAAACCTACAGCGCCTGGTGGAAGTCTCTGACCAAGGAGCAACGCGCAGCTGACGGCGACACCTACGACAGGGGCGCCGACGCTGCGAGCAATACCAGCGAGAAGGCTCGCGACATCATCACCGAGGCGATGAACTCGCCTGCAACTGACGAGGATATGGGACAATGAACACCGCAGAAACCATCGCCCCCATCGGGCACAACTCTGCTGCCGTCGGCGAAATGATCGAGGCAGATCCATCTGTCATCTACCGGGAGGAAGGACTGGTCGAGCAACTGCTCGCCGCTATTCAACAGGAGATCGATGATCAGCCTGTCGACCTGAAGACCACCGCCGGGCGCAAGGCGCTTGCCAGCCTGTCGCGCTCTATCTCGACGCGGAAGGTTCAGATCGAGACTGCCGGCAAGGCCCTCACAGAAGAACACCGCAAGGCCGTCAGTGCCGTGAACGACATCAAGAAGGTTGTTGTCGATGGCATGGACGCTCTGCGTGATAAGGCCCGTGCACCGCTCGATGCGTGGGAACAGGCCGAAGACGACCGCGCCAGCCGCGCCGATACGATCGAGGCCACGCTCGCCCGCCTACCACAACAACCTGCCGGGGCCACTGTCGCTGACATCGACGCGGCCGTGATCGAGTTGCAGGCGCTGGGTATCGACGAGGCCACGTTACGCAACCGGACAGAAGCGATGGAGGAAGCCCGGACACGTGGCCTTGAAACCCTTGCTGAACGCCGCGCTGCTGCCGTGAAGGCTGAGGAAGATGCGGCTGAGCTGGCACGTCTTCGCCAGGCCGACATCGATCGTCAGGCCGCAGAGGCCGCCGCCGAACAGAAGCGCCAGGACGATGCCCGCAAGGCTGAAGCCAAAGCGGCCGAAGAACAGCGCGCTGCCGATGCTGCGAAGAAGGCCGCGGCAGATGCTGAAGCCCGTGTCCGTGCGGAGCAGGAAGCCGAACGTCTCGCCGAGCAACAGGCTGCAGATGCCAAGGTTGCCGCCGCCGAGAAGGCCCAACGTGACGCCGAACAAGCGCTCGCGGATCAGGAGGCAAAGCGTGTTGCCGATGAGGCCGCTGCCGCTGCTGCTGCCGAATTTGAGGCAGAAGAAACAGCCAAGCGCGAACGCAACAAGAAGCACCGCGCCGCTGTCATGGGCCGGGCTGAGGCGGCTGTCATGCAGTACGGAACGGTCAGCCCCGAAGCCTCTATCGCAATCGTCAAAGCAATCGTTGCCGGCAAGGTGCCGGGCGTCACGCTGGAGTTTTGATATGCACCAGATTTGCGTCATAGACACAGAGACAACCGGACTGGATGACACCGCCGAACTCGTAGAGATCGGAGCGGTTGTCCTGAATGAAGACGGTGTGCTTGACTACACGATCAATCACTTGGTCAAGCCGAGCATACCAATTCCCGCAGTCGCTTCAGCTATCCATCACATCACTGATGCGATGGTGGCAGATGCACCGCTGGCGAACGATGTGTTCCAGGAATATTGCTTCAGCTATTACGTCGCTCACAATGCAGCGTTCGACCTTCGCTTTCTTGAGCACTTGGGCGGCATCTGGATCTGCACGATGAAGTGCGCCTATGAGGCATGGCCTGATGCGCCGTCATATGGCAACCAGGTCTTGTCCTACTGGCTGGACCTTCCCCGTCCACCAGAGAAGGCCGGCCACGCTCACCGCGCGCTGTATGACGCGTACACCACGGCCATGATATTCCAGCGGCTTCTGGTTGAGGGGATGACCATTGATGAAATGGTCGAAATATCATCTCGGCCTCGCCTGCTGCGTACCATCAACTTCGGAAAGTGGAAGGGGACGGCGTTCAAAGATCTCGATGCGGGCTACCTCAGCTGGATGCGCAAGCAGTCTGATTGGGATGAAGACGTGACGTACACGTTGCAGCAGATGGGTGGCCGGTGATGACCGAGGCCGAAGCGAAAAACAAAGAGTGTCCGACGCGCACGTACTGCACCAACGAACATGGCGTCATTCAGTACGGAGAGTCTGCGTTCTATACTCAGGCGACATGCCTGGGTAGCGGGTGCATGGCTTGGCGCTGGTGCGATGAATACGCATCGAAGCCCATTGGCAGCGGTCACACGCTGAATGAACCTACGGGCTACTGCGGACTGGCGGGGAAACCATGACCGCCCGTCGCAACCCCTACCTTGCAGCCCCCCGTTTCGTCACCCTCGATCGTCAGATCAGAGCGGTGGAACGGGAGATCGATCAGCGCCGTGAAACCTACCCACGACGTGTGTCCGACCAGCGCATGTCCCAGCAATTCGCGGATGAAGAAATCGCGGTGATGGAAGCCGTGCGCGATACCTTGAGAGGGCTAAGAGGATGAACAGATCCGACACCGTTTCCCGCGTCGAGCAAACGCAGTTCGAACTATCCGAATCCAACGCACGAATTGCGGACCTTGTGGCTGATCTGGAAATCGAGCGAGGCGTCAACACTGGCCTTCGCTACAAACTGATCGCGCTCGAAACTCATATGCACGTTGTTGATTTCAGTGAGTAACCCTCTCACCCCCATCCGCCTCAAGGCATTGAAAACCGCCATGAAGCGGCAGCAGACCGAGACCAAGGAACGGGGCCTGCCACATGAGCATATCGATGCTGAGGCCCTGCTGATCCTTCAGCGGTATCTCTGCAAGTGCGGGTGCGGACAGCCTCTCGATCTGGAAGGCGAGTGGATCCCGGAGACACCGCCGCCAGGATACCCCGTGGTTGCCCATGAATACTACCGCCGGGGCAAGAACTCTCCCGGGCATGTTCTGGGAAACGTCTGGTGGTGGCGCCACGAATGCAACTCCCGCGAGGCGGCGAAAGAGAACGTCGCTCGCGGACGGGCCAACAAGCATGAGGTCCACAAGATCCTCGCGGTCGACAAGCCCGAGAAGAAGTCGAAACCAAAGTCTAAGTTCAAACGCAAAATGGATGGGAGCGTCGTGGAAAGATGAGTGATTACATTTACCCAGCAGGAACTCTGCTTGTTCTGGAGACTGGAGAATATTCAGACTTCGGAACTGAGGGCATCTACGTCACGCTGTGTGATCTGGATCTACAGGCAGAAATCGAGGCATGGGCTCCCATCGCACTTGAGGTGCATACGAAGCGTTACCTGAACAACGAATGGCCCGGAATGATTGACCACACCAGCTTCACAGGCTGGCTGTGCGCCGAGCAAAAAGTCGCTGCAGCCAAATGCTCATCATGCCATCTGGGCTCATACGGCAGGATCGAGGTGGGTCGAGTAGATCTATCCCTGCATGATCTTGATGATCAGGCAGAAGACGCGGCCAGAGATCGGCGCCTCGCCACCCCGGAGCCCTCAGAATGAGCGCGCTTCGGGAGAAGCTGGCGCGGGCGATGTTTGAGGCGAACGGCGGGAAGTCACGCAGCACGTCGCTTAACGCAGACCAGAACGATTGGACCGACGATCAAAACATGAAGGTCTATCGCAAGCTGGCAGATGCCGTCCTCGCCACGCTCACCACAGAAGCCAGCGAAGGCAACCTGCCCCCCGAACTACTGGCCGCTGTCGATCAGGGCCGCGAAGTCGCTGCTGCTCGTCGGCTGGCTATGGGAGACGCCAAGTGACACGCCCTGCCGCCTCATTACCGGTCGTTAAAGCCACGGCACCCATGATCCCCTCATGGCCCGCGCGCATGCAGGTACGAATGGCGGCAGCATATGTTGGGCTGTTCGATGAGAGTGGCCTTCCCGATGAGAGCACGTTTCGGGAACATGTGCGCAAGGGTCTATACTGCCAGCCGTACAAGCGACCGGGAGAACGGCAGGCATGGCTGAAGGTGGAACTGGACGAGACCCTGGAGCGAATGCGCCAGCGGGAAAAAGCAACCGAGGACGAAGACGAGTTCGAGTGATGGCTGACAAAGAACCAAATACATATTCCAAGACGCTCGCCACCGGGGAAACCTTGTGGTCATGGCAGCCCACCAGCCGGGACCGGAAGAAAAGCAACAACCACTGTCCGCTTGAATACACGGCGCTGGGGAGCGATTTCGCCTCAGCCATGGTACAGGCCCGGAAACTCAACGAACGCCTCTACACGTGGCGCGCTGAACGCAGGGCAGGCAAGGATGAGGCTTCTTCGATCAAGGGCACGTTCGGCTGGCTCCTGGTCGAGTACGAGAAGCACGGCCTGCATGGCGCATCCGACGGCTACCGCGCCGAGGTCGCGCGCTACATTCGCATCGCTGGCGACATGAAGATGGCCGGGGGCACCCTGTTCGTTCACAAGGAGCTGGAATCGGTTTCAGTGAAGATGGCCCAGAACTGCCTCAACAAGATGAAGGAAAAGCGCGGAGGATCCACAGCAAAGAAGTTTCGCGCGATCTGTTCCGCCGCATGGTCCGAAGGCTACCGCCTCAACGAGAAGCATGTGCCCGAGCGCAACCCTTGGTCACACGTCAAGCTGCAGCACACCGAATCTGAAACCTATGCTGCGACCTATGACCAGCTTCAGAGCTTTGTCTCGACCGCGATTGTCATGAATGAAATCGGTATGGCCATTGCCGCCAGGCTCTGCTGGGACATGCACATCCGGCCGACCGAAGTCTTCCGCTCTACCGTGTGGGCAGACTACCGCCCGGATCACAAGCCGAACCATTTCCTGATCCGCCACGAGAAGCGCAACACCGGCGGCTGGCAGATCCTCGACGATCCCGACCAGCTGCGTGACGGCGTTGCTGTCACCATGTTCCCCGAGCTTGAATCCCTTCTTCGGATGGCATCGCATCAGGGACCGCTGATCTGCATGCGCGAGCAACAGCGCGGCAACAATGTCCTGAAGGGGCAATGGCACCCCATCAAGAAGGGCTCATCGATAAGCCGGCGCATCGCCATGAAGGCAGGACTGCCATCTGATGTGACCCTCGCATCCTTCCGGCATGGCGGTATCACTGACCTGGGCGAATCCGGTGTCGACACATCCATGATGCAGTCGCGCACGAAGCACCGCCAGCGCGCGTCGCTTGATCGGTACGACCATTCCAACGACAAGAAGTCTGCGGCCGCTCAGCGGCTCCGGCTGGCACACAGGAGCGGATCGTAAGGTGTCAGCATTCTGACTCCGCCTCCGAACCTGCAGTGCCTTCGGACGAGAACGAAGCGTGAAAGAGTCAGAACGCCACAACAGCCATTGGCTAGTCACCAGATTAGAAATCAGATGCGGAAGCAGCTGGGCCAGGACGGCAATTGCGCCGTGGCTATTGGGGTTTCACTCCATCGTCAACCCAGCATTCTGACTCCCGTTTTCCGGGCATTCTGACTCTTTTGTTTTCGTGGTGTTCTTGCAGTTCGATTTAGTGCCAGAAACACTTTACCGTAATGCGCCCTTCACGAGTCGAAGTGAAAGCTGCTCATAACCTGACTGCGTCAAGTGGTTTCTGTCCACGCCTGCCGACATATACCAGCCGTTCGACAACATTTCCGAGGACGATGCCAATTGTTCCAAATCTACATACTGCGCGTGATCAACCATGCGCAAATACTGGCGTATGGCACGGCGATAACCCAATAACTCTGCATCATCTGGATCGCTGACAGGGTGTGAGGGAAACACAAGCCAGTAGATTTCGTTGAGATCCCAGCCGTTGTCTGTCCAAATTTCTTCAATCCGCTCTTTTATCGCGACGAAATTATCAACGAACGCTGCGGCACTGTCGCCATCTGCTACCGTGGCAGGGCCTACAGAGGTCAGGGTTTCGTTGCGGTCGTTCAGGCCAGAGTTGATGCAAATAGCGATGGTCTTTGTGTCGCCCTGCAAACGGCGCATGTCACCAAAATAATAAGATAGTGCTGTGTCGCTTGAATTTTGCAGTCCCAGCGCCATTGTCCGCAATCCCACGCCGCCTCTGTAAACCATCGTGCAGTATGACCAGCCGGTCGTTTGAGACGGCACATGTAGGCGACTCCACAGGCCAAAAAACGGGGCGGTTATATTTGTCACTCCAGGTCTTGTCCATTTAGCGCCAATATTAGAAACTGTGCGGGCTTCGTCTGCTGCCAATTCAAGCGTATAAATTGCAATCCCATCGACACCCGTTGTCGTCGAAATAGGCGAGGAATAACTGTATACCGTATACGGTGATGCCTCTTTTCTGACAGCCACTGCAAACGATCCGCCTGACCCGGATGCGAACGTACCATAGTGATAATCGTAGCTCATCGCCTTTGTCACATCCAAAGGCGAGGCTGGAGTAATGATTATTCCACCTGTATTAGCGGCTGATGAAACTGATCCAGTACTGAGATACCCGTACATGTGCTGGCCAAGATCGCTAAAATCTGAGTCCAGATAATCATCGAAAAATGCAGGCGCACCAGTCGTGACGCCATGTACAGGTGCCGACGCATTATAACCAAAATGATACCCGCGCCCATTGCCTTCCGAATTATTTTCATTGAACGAGATGTAATCGGTCGCATACTGCGGGAAATTTTGGCTTAGCGCATATTGAAACCCATGGTCCCAGCCGTATCCAGAGTGGATCTGATTGCTGTCACCGATGCCGACGAAATTGACACGGCCCAGAGCCATTCGCATCTTGATTTGATCCCATGCCGGCGCGGTTGCATCTGGCGTGGTATTTTCCCAGGCACCATTTACCCCCGCATCAGGCGCTGCAAATTTAATCTCCGTAGCATCACTCTGATGTACCTGTACCGGCACAGTTGGATCCCAACGCCAGACATTGCCGTCAACGGCAATCGTATATCCCGCTGAGAGCCCCGTCGGATCATGGCGCTTGAGGCGCGTCTTTGTCGAGAACGGCCACGCCTCATACAGCTTGATGCCACCAGCGGTCACCAGGTCATGATCAGATGCACCTTCGGCAGCAACCTTGAAGATAATTCCTTCGGCGCGGGTGCGAACAAATTCTCCGGCCGTCAAAGTTCCAGGTAGCCCGCCAGTGTAGGTATAGGATGTGTTTGCCAGCAAGGCCGACATGGTGTCGAAGGCTGGCGCCACCAGTTGTGCAATGTCGTCAAAGGCTGGATTGTCAAACAGGCCGGCCTCAAGCGCTGTGGATACGCGCGTCAGTTCTACAAGGCGCGTATCGATCGCAAGCATGGCGGACTGCATGTCCAGATCACCAAGATCCTCAAGCACATCAATGATCGCGGCGAGCGCTAGAACGGCACTGCTTCCGCCAGACCCCACGTCTGCGGCGAGCGCCTGAAATGCACTTGCCGTCAGAGTGTCAAACCCATCCCCGGACTCATTCAACCAGAACAGTTTTCCAAGAATGTCTGCTTTGTTAGGCAGTGTAGGTAAGGGTTCCCCACGCTGCGCGACCAGGGCGCGCGAAAGAGTCGCGATGACATCTTGGATCATTGTTATTGAGCGGTTGAATTCGTGATTCAGAGCCCCAGAAACCGCCCCGCCTGAAGAAATTTGTGTCTCACGAAGTGGCTTTGTGGCGCGCCATATAATGATGTCGGCGACTGATACTGGATCAACTAGTGTGATTGTCCCGCCGTCGTATCCACCATCGACAACAACTGGCGTGTCGTACCATTTATCTGCGGGAAGCGTTACCCCATCTACATCAACATTCAAATCATCATCGTCAAAATAAGCGAAGTTAAAGGAGAACGGACCCGTGCCGGAGACGCCCTCGTGTAGCTTCTCATTGTCTTCAGTAATGATTTTAAGGGATGACATGCGCGACACTCATTTGTTTCTGAGTGTGCAGAGTGCGGTTTGGTCAGGCCGCTATGAACGCACTAGGCAAGCTCTTTCACTCGCAGCGCAACCGTCGGATCAAACGCCACTTCACGTGTCTGACCGGGCAACACCGCGTGATAAGCCGTCGGCGATGCGTCATCCGACGATGCAAAGGCGAGGGTGCTGGCGCTGCGATTGTGCAGGATGGCCCAGAGTTGATTGACACCCGCCGTGATTGCAGCTGCGGCGATGGCGTCGCCCCACGCATTTGCAGCTGGAGCGGCAGCAGCCACGTTCGCTGCGAAATGCTTGCCGGCGGAGAGGCCCGTCTGCTGAGGCACGGCCGGCACACGCTGCTCTTTGATTTCGATGATGTAGTCAGCCATTCACAAACCCCTGCTTGAGCCTCATGATCGGCGATGGCACCCCGGGATTAAACGCACCATCCGGCTATTTTGGCCAGATCACATCCCGAATACTTTTGACCAGAGCGGCCACGTCGCGACCATGCAGGGCCAGCGATACGGCAATACCAACGCCAATTGCCCAGCCAAGCGCGACG
>Ga0208903_1000842_pt1 | contig 20268 bp, 21 predicted proteins | sample AntAceMetag02UKJ_FD_184769 | JGI IMG/M metagenome (GOLD analysis project Ga0208903, IMG submission 184769) | Saline lake microbial communities from Ace Lake, Antarctica - Antarctic Ace Lake Metagenome 02UKJ (SPAdes) (version 2) | ecosystem: Environmental > Aquatic > Non-marine Saline and...
TTTTACACCACATCTCCTCTACTACTCCACACCACGGCATCTTTACTTCTCTTTCTAACAACATTTCTTTGCTTACTTTTTACTTTTTTACCTCTCATTCTACACTATACACTCTTCAATTTTTTCTCTGGGGGTTCCGACCCCCTACGACGGCACTACCATTCACAACAAACATCAAAGTGTCGTAAAAATAAAAAAGGAAAGGAAATATACAGATTATTCTACTGTTCTAACTGCGTGAGTTTATAATTAGTATTATTTTTGTATTTGTTGTGTCTTTCCTTTATAACATCTTTATTCTTTTCATAATATTCCTTCTTATATGAAGGTGCTGTGTATTTTTTAAGATGCTCTTTTGTTGCTTGTAGTTCTGTTTCTAAATTGGAAATCTGTTCTTCCATTTCCTTTATTTTTTCATCTTTATCCATTACAATACTATATATAATAAAAAATATTTATATAATTTTATTATATTTGTTGTAACGATTTTTGTGCGAACTTAAATGTCCAAATGTGTATAATAAATTTTACGCATCTAACATTTTAGTGTATATGTAAGATACTCTATCTTACAAAGTAGGTAGTATATTTGCTCTACACAAACAACACAGGTTACCACTATCTAGGTTTGTCATGATATTTTTCATAACACATGTCATACATACCTTATGCCCGCACTTAGGAACCATATAATTTCGGTCACCCATATCGTCCATACACATAGGACAATTATTGTCTTTATTTTCGCATTCATTTATCACTCTATTTTCTCTCGTCGTCTCTATTTTTAATTCCATTTCAATGTTATTTACTTTGTGTATCATCCCATTAAACTTGCCAATATAACCAGATATGTCGATTGGTATTGGTTCAGGAACCGAAATATCTTCTAGAACCGGTATATAAATATGCTCTTGTCTGGATGTCAATCTATCTGGATAACGTCCGGTTTCTATGAATTCAGTTACTTCTTGTTTCTCAATTAGTAATTGAATATAATTATCAATATCGTCAGGTTCATTATATGTATACCGTTCCATTCCCACAGATATTTTCATATGATTTGATGACATTCTGGTTAACAATAAAAAATAACAAATATAGCAAATCAATTTTTATGTATTACATAAGAAATTATATATGTATATTCGCATATAGGTGTATTAGACGACTATTGTTTGAACCTGTCTTTTACTTTTATAAATGACACTACCTTCATCCGGACCTTTTATTAGATTACTACATTTTGTATAACAAACCTTCAAGTTTCTCAGGTTTTTATATTTCGTATTTTCTTTACATAGTTCTGCGGCAACGGTCAATGTAGTATTATCTGGATTTTCAGATTTAATAATAACATGACATGATGGATACGAATTCAAGTGAAGCCAAATAAAATCACTATTAAAATCAATCATATTCCAGTTTTCCTTGGCATTTTGCCCAATGATAATTTCATTTCCATTATAAATCTCCGTTTTCATTTTATTAGTATCAACGAATATAGTAATAAAATATTATTTCAATTTTATATAAAATGGATGTGAGTGCGTCTAATTATTTTCACATTATTATTATTATTAAATGGTATTTCAGGTTGTCTGGTTTTACTCCACTTCACATATTCTTTTATGGTCATCCAATAGGTATGTGTTCTTACTTGATATGGTTGTGTTATGGTCATTGCTACAATAATATATAGCCCAATCTTTATATTAGTTACGACATTGGAAATATTATGATGTCTAATATGGAGACACCCAGTCCGCATAATGTTGAGGAAAACAGATACATTCTAATTTTTTAGTAGGTGAGCATTTTCCACAAAAAGAACAGAGATAATTACAGGGTTTTTGTTGAATAATTGTGCGTAGCATTCCACTATCATGTAATTCTTTCAGTTCACTATATCCACCAATGTGCTTTCCAAATATAAAAATATTAGGAACGGTAGTCAGTCCGGTTTTATTTCTTAAATCAGTGGCAATAGTTGGACCTTCCCTCAACTGGTCCAATTCAATAATCTGAACATTTACAATGTAGTCATTATTTAACAATTGCTTTGCCTTTGAACAATATCCACATGATGTTTTACTAAAAATACAAATTTGCGTCGGGTCAATATAAAAATCAACAATTGACATTTACATATTAAATTATTATTATTTGAGTAAGTATTCGAATAACAATAGCTAAATTATGTTATAATACAAATATTAGAATCGTTAGACTATAGCTTGGTATCTTCAGCATTCTTCTTGATAAAATGCTTGTTCATAAATCGTTGAATATTAAAGTAGGTTACAACGGTCTCATCATCCGTTCCCAAAAGACTCTTCAACTTATTGTCCGGCTTAATAACTCTCTTATTTTCATCATTCGTCAAAGAATTTTCACGAATATAAGTACAAATAAATTTGGTTACATCGGTTCTAGCAACCGTAGCTCCATAATCCTTGCCCAAAAAATCACATAAATCATTTGAGATAGGAGCCGCCTCAGCAAAGCCGGATGGCTTTCGACTACCCTTTGTCTGCTTCTTTGTAATTACTCTCTTGTGTTGCTTAACCTCCTTCTTCACAGTCTTTTCGAGGGTTCTTAGTTGAACAGCAAAAGACGTAATCTGAGTTTTTAATTGAGAGAGTGTACTTAAAAGAGACGTAAATTGATTATCGATGTGATTTGACTCATCATTCGCATCATTATTAACTTCATTTGATATATTATTAGCAGGTCCGTTCATTTGTATATTACATTAGTGTAGTGTCTTTAAATATATTTTAAACATAAACGTTAAGTATTATAAATTATAAATTATAATTTAGGGTTAATATTACACACAATATGTGAGTTGACACATGTACCTAATTGTATGTAAATATTGTAAATTTACATCTCGTTTGTCTGGCTACGAATATTACGCTTAGGAGTGTTAAGAACCCATTCTCCAGCATCGCGACTAGTATCCTGATTGGCAACAGTAACACCATCGCGTGGCCCAGAACCACGGGGGCGTGTACGTTGTCTATCACTAGGTCCACGTGTCTGCGCTTGTTGACGTGGAGGCATAGATGAACGGGTCTCGTTGCGCGTCTCACACAGAAGCTTTCCACCTTTCAATCCCTTAATATTAGAAGCTTGGTACTTATAATCAGCAGTTGACTCAATGGACGACAGGGAAAACTCAACATACTCTCCCTGAACCAGATACTTGTATTGCTCATCACTCACACAAATAGCACTGTGATGCGTAAAAACATCTGTACCAATCTTATCAGCAGCATCTTGTCCATCGATAACTGTAATAAACCCATATCCTGCCTTGTTATTAAACCACTTTACGCGGCCTTGGTAAATAGTCTCACTTGTATCGGTAGCACTCATTATATGTATCAATGAATATAAATCTTTAAGTGGTTTATAATATATTATTCGTTAGTTTTCTATACATAGCTGAAGAGGGCGATATGTCATCAAAACACAGTATGTTGTTGATGTAGGTTAAAATAAAATTAAAATTGAATGTAGTTAAAGATTATGTATTTATTTTATTAGTAGTAACTGACAATGGTCATCATCTGTAAAGACAAGTTTCCTCACGACGAATTGTTCCAAGAACACTTTGATACTTTTCCGTTTCCCCTAAGTGATTTTCAAAAATATGCGATTCAATCAATTGTAGAGGGAAATCATATTCTGGTAACGGCCCATACTGGGAGTGGAAAAACCTTACCGGCTGAATTCGCTATTGAACATTTCGCGGCAAAAGGAAAAAAGGTGATTTATACTTCGCCTATCAAGGCATTATCCAATCAAAAATTTCATGAATTTACGAAAAAATTCCCGCATATATCATTCGGCATCTTAACGGGTGATATTAAGTTTAATCCAGAAGCAGATGTTCTTATTATGACAACTGAAATCTTGCGAAATACACTCTTACAAAAAACAATTGATAATCAAGTGGATATGAATTCCGTCCCTCTTCAATTTGAAATGGATTTCCAAAACGAGTTAGCAGCCGTGATATTCGACGAAATTCATTACATCAATGACCAAGACAGAGGCAAGGTATGGGAAGAGACTATTATGTTTCTACCAAGTCATATTCAGATGATTATGCTGTCGGCAACAATTGACAAATCAGAAATATTCGCTCAATGGATTGAGGACGTGAAAACAAACGAAGAACATCAAAAAAAGGTATATTTAGCTCCCACTACACATCGCGTAGTGCCACTTAATCATTACTTTTACACTACAATGCCACAAGGACCTATTAAAAACATCAAGGACAAGGAATTTCTTAAATATATAAATGAATTCTTACATAAGCCAATTCCATTAAAAGACGGTAAAAGCAGTTTCAATAAGGATAATTATGACAAAGTTAGGCGATTATTGGACCATACAACCAAAAACAATTGCCATATCAAACCATCGTTTGTATTGAATGAAATAACAAAATATTTATACGATAATGGTATGTTGCCAGCAATTTGTTTTGTATTCTCAAGAAAACTTGTAGAACGGTTTGCCCAAACAATTAATATGAGTTTGTTTGGAGAAGATGATGCACATCTACCGTCTATTATGCGCCGTGAATGTGAAAATACGTTAAGAAAATTGCCAAATTTTAAAGAGTACGTTAATTTGCCCGAATTTGAAATGATTATGAAATTATTGGAAAAGGGTGTTGCCATTCATCATTCAGGAATTATGCCTATTTTTAGAGAAATGATTGAATTAATGTTTGCCAAAGGATATGTAAAACTGTTATTTGCTACGGAGACGTTTGCTGTTGGAATTAATATGCCAACTAAAACAGTATTATTTACTGGATTTGACAAGTTCAATGGTTCTTCGATGCGTATGTTGTATCCGCACGAGTATACACAGATGGCTGGTAGAGCAGGAAGAAGAGGACTCGATACAGTCGGACACGTAATTCATTTAAATAATATGTTCAAACTGCCAAATGGTCATGACTACGGACAAATGATAAACGGGAATCCGCAAACACTTCAGTCGAAATTTGCTATTTCGTATAATTTGGTTCTCAACTTTTTACAATTCAATAATAACACAATTGACTTTGCTGGGAAAAGTATGTCAAATGGAGAGATTCAGCGAAGTATTCAAGCGACTGAAAGTCATATAGCCCAGTTAAAAACAGATATTGAAAATAAAACGGCAAACCCGTCATATGAGTATGTAGTTAATAATATGACGGTTTTTAAGAATTATCTTGACGCGGCAGAAGAACTGAAAACGTGTAAGCAAAAGGCGCGAAAACAACTCCAACGAATAGTCGAAGACATTGAAACGGGTAGCAAACAATTTAAAAGTCAGTTAGAACAATACAAATCAATACTTGTTTTAAAGGAAGAAATTAGGCAAAATGAAGAGTATATTGAGACGCTAAAACAGCATTTTCAGAATAGTTTTAATAGAGTGGTTCAATTCCTGGAACATTTCGATTATATTAAAGAAAGGTTAGAAAATGAAGAACCTGGCAAATCTGGCGAATCTAGCGAATCTATTGAATCTGGTGAAACTGGTCGCAGCAAGATAACCATTCAAGAAAAGGGAGGAATGGCAACATTCATTCAAGAGACACATTGTTTGGCTTTTACAGACTTTCTTATAAAGCACAATTATCTTAAGGACTATACTGCGTATGAAATCGCGGCATTATTGAGTTGTTTCGCCAATATTCGCGTAAAAGATGATAAAAAAATACATAATGTATCTAACTTGACTGCGAACCCAGAATTTAATGAGTTATTATCTTCCCTAGAAAGTGTATATGGTGATTATACGAATGAAGAGTTGCGTCATGGAATAGAGACGACGGACAATTTGAATTGCCTGTTTGAACTAGTGAATCCAATATTAAATTGGTGTGAAAGCGAAGAAGAAAAAACGTGTAAAGAAATAATTCAAAAATGCGATTATGAATATGAAATATTTCCAGGTGAATTTATTAAAGCAATATTGAAAATAAACAATATGGTGAATGAACTGAAAAATGTGGCGGAATATATGGGAAACGTGGAACTGCTACATAAACTCACACAAATTCCAGAACTGACTTTAAAATTTATTGCGACAAATCAATCATTATATGTGTAAAAAACATAAATAAAACGAAATGATAAAATTAGATACGGTTGAATATTTTACATGATAAGATGAAGACGAACCTTCTTTTTTAACGAGGCTTCTTCTTGAAATATGAATATTTTAAACTTGTATTTACTATAATCTTCCAACTCATATCTGGATGTTATTCTAGATACAGTCTTTACGTCAGCCAAATAAACGATGTATTGATACAATCCATCATTACGAACAATCTTGTCAAATATATATCCATCGTATTCTTTCTCACATATTTCTGGATTACTCGTACACATTTCTAGTAAACAACAATCACTTTGAATTTTTCGAATAGCACGCATAGTAGTATTAATATATTCGAGGCGATTTGTCCAATGTGTTTCAAATGTTTCAAACGATGTCGAATAATCAACTAACCCTAAATTTTTCTGTAGTCGAGCCATATTTAATAGGTCTACTAATCGACGAATTGGAGACGTACAATGAATATAGGAATCTAAATTTAGCATCTCATGACACTTTCGCTCATCATATAAATCGTATTGACCACAAGAGCTATTCCATATTTTTAAGAAATTATTTACGTCGTCTGGTAGAGTAGCCTGTGATTCCGTCTTGGCATTAAAATTAACAGACCTATAAATTCCATTGTTGTATTTTATCATTTCCAGAGCCGTGTAATAATTCATCAAAACCATCAAATAACTGACCAAATCATTGCTACTCTTGATAGCAGTAGTATACTTGTATATATACGTCAGTTTATCCACTACGCCGTACATGAGTTTATAATTCGCGTCTTCTTTCAGTTCTTTGCTACCATAAACGTGGTTTTTATAAACCTTGATATAGGTATTTTCAAAGACATAACCAATAATTTCCCCATTTACAATAGTAATATCTATCGCAAATGCTAAACGAACCACTTGTTCACATAAGCTACATACGCACGTCGATAGTGAGAGAGGCATCATAGGTCGTTTTCTATCTGGCAAATAAATGGTTGATATTCTCTCCGAAAATGAATTCCATAATTCTAATTCTTCCATCCATAGGGGAACATTTGCTATGTAAATACTGAGTTTGTAACTATTATTACCCGTATCTATAATGCTAAATGCGTCATCATAGTCTGCTGTTTCTTTTGAATCAATACTAAACACTGGTTCAGACGTCCTATCGGACAGATTATATTTTTTAATCATAGAGGAAATAAATTCCGGTTCTGTTTTTTGTTTCAAGGAGTCGGTAGCCGCCTTGTTAAAGTTTTGTATAGAAGCATATAGACTTTTACAATATAGTTGGTATTCGTAATAATTGGAAAGAACGTCGACGTCACCTAACACACTTACGATGGTGCCTTGTGGGTGTTTGCCATTCCAATTGTCAAAACGAAATACAATATACTTATTGTCAATATTTTTTGAAAATCCGAGTTTCAACGCGTATGGGACAGTAAATATGGGAAATCGCTTATCATCTGGAATACACTTGTAGAGGAATTTGTCCTTGTGTTTTCCGAATGTCTTTCCGTCCTTTAAAACCAATATTCCTGGAATAGATGGCATAGAACGAACACATGAATGAAGGAGCTTGATTTGTTTATCATTGTTTTCACATACACCATCATATTCAAATGTATCCCCGGAAAACAGTTTATTTGTGGAAGGTTGAACATCTATTTTATCAACTAATTCGTTTAAAGATAAGGCATCGTATATAATCCATTCGGAATAATTCCGGTCACTTATTAATATCTTATATGATGTTGTCATCGTATTAAATAATATGCTTACAATTGCTTATTATTTAATTTAATCAATTTTACTTTTTATTATTGACAATAGGTCTATCTATGGATAATGTATCTATGGATAATGTATATATGGGTAATGTATCTATGTGTGATGTATCTATGTGTGATGTATCTATGGGTGATGTATCTATGGGTGATGTATCTATGGGTGATGTATCTATGGGTGATGTATCTATGGGTGATGTATCTATGTGTGATGTATCTATGTGTGATGTATCATTCGATGTTTTTTTATCAGTATTATCTATTTTCTTAACTGTTTCTCTCTTTACATTCTGTGTTTGAAGTAAATTTACTAGCAAGTGATTTGATATCGCAATGTTATTCATATAAGTCCTATATTTAAATACACAAATGCTTGTGCTTTCAGCAAACTCAAAACTATACCACCAGTAAGCAGGAATGTAAATAATTTGCCCCACTTTTAGAGAAACTTCTAATGTTTTCAACTTGTCAAAGTCGGGTTTGAACTGAGACTGAACGTTCCAGGGATTCACTGGTGAGAGAAATTCGAAGTTATCATAATCATTTATCGTATATAAATATTTCGATGATTTCGGGGGAATTAATTTAAGTTTGACACTACCTTGAGTAACCAAAAAGAAATTACGATAATTTAATTCATATTTGAGAGGTGTTCTAGTATTTTTGGACGAAAACATTAAATCATATGTACAGTTACTAACAGAATAGGGTCTTAGGAAATTGTCATTGTATCGAAAGCTTTTAATAATACTCGTTTCCTCTAAAAACTCACCGTTATTTTCACTAACAAATCTCTCGTTCTTATCTTTTCTAAATATGTCCATAGCGGTATTTAGAGTGAGAGGCAAATATAATTCACTCACATCGTCATATTCTTTGACATTTCTCACTTTAATATCAAAAGCCCCAAAATTGTTACTAATAGTATCTAAATTACAATCGTTTACTAGTCCATCCACATTATAATCGAATATAACTGGTTGTCTTAAATCACAAATTTCTTCCAATTTATCCTTAGACGGTTGGTCGATTTCATATACTTCTAAATCATCACTCACTTTTAAATGAAAATTAATATGAATGTAAATAAATAGAACAACACAGAATATTAATAATGTAAATAATGTTTTCATACTAAATTATTTTTATACTATAAATTCTTGATTTTTACTAATTGTCTAGTAATTACACTTACATCATTGGTTATATTAGACTGTTGTAACTGGCTTTGCCTGTGCGGCAGCCTGCCCCCCCACATTTGCCTTTTCCTCTGCCTCACTCTTTGCCTTGGCGGCAGCCTCCACCTTTGCCTTTTCATCTGCCTCTCTCTTTGCCTTGGCGGCAGCCTCCACATTTGCCTTTTCATCTGCCTCTCTCTTTGCCTTGGCGGCAGCCTCCACCTTTGCCTTTTCATCCGCCTCTCTCTTTGCCTTAGCGGCAGCCTCCACCTTTGCCTTTTCATCCGCCTCTCTCTTTGCCTTGGCGGCAGCCTCCACCTTTGCCTTTTCATTCGCCTCTCTCTTTGCCTTGGCAGCAGCCTCCACCTTTGCCTTTTCATCTGCCTCTCTCTTTGCCTTGGCGGCAGCCTCCACATTTGCCTTTTCATCCGCCTCTCTCTTTGCCTTGGCAGCAGCCTCCACATTTGCCTTTTCCTCTGTGCTACTCATAATAAGGTCTAATTTAGTAAGTATAGAATGTAAAGTAGTGGAAAGACCATTTATAACTAATTGTTGTGATTGAACAACCGTCTTAAGGCTTTCAATTTCATTCATTAGTTTTTCATCATTGTCATAAAAAGCTTTCAAGTCCAATTGCCCTTCTACTCTACTCATAACTAAATCACTTATTTCGTCTACATTTATTTGCGAATTAGCTGTTGACATTATCATATTTTCAGAGGAATTAATACCATTAACAACTGGTGTTGTAATCTTCGTATTTATAGTTAGAATATCATTATTAAGAACATCTTGATTTTTAACGATGTCTTGTAACACCTGGTCTATTGATGTAATTTTAGCATGGTGCTGCTGAAGTAACATAAGTGGATTAATAGGAGAAGCCTGACTTTGTGGTGTGTTGTCTGAATTGTTTTGAGAAGGCCTATTTGAAGTAGAACTTGGAGGTTGAGGACCAGGAGGTCCTCCTGCTCTTCTTCGTCTTGCTGCTGCGATGGATGAACTTGAACTCATTTAAATATATTTTAGACTAAAAATGAATAATCTTATCGCATTTCTCCTAAAATTACATCCTTGAATATTTCTATCTTTCTATTTAGTAAATTGGATAAATAATAGTAATAATAGTAATACGAAAAATAATAAATATAATCACAGTTTATATTATATTTATTGTTATGCTAAATAACAATACGCCTACACTATATGAAAAATATGATCAACGAAGACAAAAACAAATTTTCATATATTATGGTTCTGGAAGACCCATATTCAATACAACTAATGAAAATTATCATATAAGAAAACATTATGATGTCAAACATTACTTTACCAGACAAACTGAAATACATAAAAAATACCCTTCTCACGATTTACATAATACAAATTTTGTGGAATAAATTGTAACTGGTATGGTTTGGAGAATGTATTACGAATTTGCGGACACTATTCAAGACGAAATTAAGCCCTCATTGCCGCTTTAATTTGGGGATGATGTTGGTAATCATGAATTTTAAAATCTTCAATAACATAGTCATTAATATTTTCTCTCTTGTTTAAAATTTCTAGTGTAGGAAATGGGTATGGTGTTCTTGTTATTTGCTCTGTAACTTGGGAGAAACAATCATCATAGATGTGAGTATCGCCTCCAAAATGTATAAATTCATATGGCTGTAAACCACATATTTTGGCTATTATACATGTTAACAGCGAATATGATAAGACATTTATCGGAATTCCTAAAAATTCGTCACATGAACGTTGATAAAGAATACAACTCAATTTATTTTCTTCTGTTACAAAAAATTGATATAAAATATGACAGGGTGGCAATACACCTTGATCTAATTGTTCTGGATTCCAAACTGATACTACGTGTCGTCTGGAATTTCTTGTTTCAGGATTTTTAAGACCGTCAATCACTTTTTGTAGTTGGTCTATTCCTTGTCCTGTATAATCCGTTTCACAACCTGTATATGGTGCATTAAAGAATCTGGCCTGAAAACCGTAAAGTGGTCCCACTGAACGACCTGGTTCATAGTCTAATCCACGTGTTTCTAAAAATTCTTTTGTAGTATTTCCTTTCCATATTCCAACTCCTTGATCGGTAAGAATTTTATTATCAGTTTGTCCTTTAATAAACCATAATAATTCACGAATGCCAGTTTTAACAGCAGTCTTTTTAGTAGTAAATACAGGAATTTTACCACCTTCTAATGAAAAGTGCATAGCACTCCCTACCCCCCTCTTTGTTTTTCCATTCCGACCCTCTTCAAGAGTGCCATGTTCCATGATATCTTTTAGCAAATTCAGATATTGATATTCTTCGTGGTATTTCTCTCCCTTATCCCGATTTTTGTATTTATTTAGGTCAATTGCGTGCTTCAACATTATACATCAAATAAAACCATCTATTTAAATATATTAATTTCTTATTATAAATCATATGGATAGATTGGAAAAAAATACAGGAAATAATGAAGAAGGATTTATAAAGACGGTATTTCCTTTTGACGAGGATCAAAAAGGATTATTATTAAATATAATTCAATATTCTGTTTTAGCAATAATACCAGTGGTTGTATTATTAAAAGTAATAAAAAATTATATCCCCGAAGCCGAAGACGACAAAGGCAGTTTAGTCATTTTGGTTGAAGTAATTGGTCAAATAGTTGTAATGTTTATGGCCCTCTACTTCATTCACAAAATAATCGAGTATATTCCTACATATAGTGGTTTGAGGTATGGAGACGTAAATGTATTCAATATTATTCCGGCATTTTTGCTAATTTCTATAACTATGCAAACCAAATTAGGGGAAAAGGTTCAAATATTAGTGGATAGACTATGGGAGTTATATGAAGGACAAACATCGTCTAATGGTCAAAATAAATCCGGTCAAGGACAGGGACAGGGACAAGGCCAAGTTCGTGTAACACAACCATTATCTCAACAGTATGCTGCGCCTCCTCAACAGCAACAGATAATGAGTATGCCACCGCCACAATCTCAGATGACTAATATGAAAAGTCAATCAAACGAATACGCCGTTCCAAAGTCACCTGATTTTAATAATATGTATGCTGGTCCAGAAACTCCCTTAGTTGGAGCAGCTAATCCGGGTGGTATGATGGAATCGATGGAACCTATGGCGGCTAATGACTACTTTGGTGGTGGTGGATTCGGTTCAGCATTTTAGATAAGGTATGACATACTACATCGAGGTAAGTAATAAACGTAACACAAATAATTAAATTATATATTGAAATGTATAATTTAATTGAGTGATTTAACGCCTGGCCATAGTAGGCAATTCAGTAGCAATGAGTGTTTTACTACCAAATGGATTCGAGATTGGAACACCTTGTTCACCGCGTTTGGCAGCTTCTAATGCGGCTTTATAAGTAGATTTACCAGGTTTCGCAAGTAATCCACCTATTCTTCTTCTTGATGAAGAAGAAGGTTTTCTACTCTTACCCGTTTTTCTATTATTCTTTTTAGAAGTTTTATATCGTCTGTAAGACTTTGCCATTATTATATATTTCATATAGAATAAAAACAAACGAACAAACAATCAAACAATCAAACAATCAAACAATCAAACAATCAAACAATCAAACAATCAAACAATCAAAACAATCAAAACAATATAATTCCTCTAAATGTTTACAAATATTCGTTTTTAATCTGAGTCGTCAAATAGGTGCTTTTACTAATGGCACGAATAATTTTATTCACTTCTTTTTCGTCCGTTTCAATATTGGTCATAGAATTAAACACTAAAGTCGTTAGTTTGGTTTGTAGATTGTCATCTTTGTCCCATCCGATATTAACATCTTGCCATTTATTAATACTTGTACGTTGTTTCATAGACAATATCTTAATACCATGTAGTAGCAACTTCAACTCGTTATCCTTTTCCCAGACATTATTGTCTTTAATGTACATTGTCTTGCGAGCCGGGTCAGTACAATGAATCGGTCTTTCCAATACATCCATTTTATTAAGACCATTTGTTATCATATTCGTAATCGTTTTTGTCAACCCATTTTCAATCGTATGGTCATATGTTTCATTTGTAATGGGTAGGGAATGAATAAAGTCAGTAAGGTTCATAGCATTTTTACAGTGTTCATTTAAGAACATGTTGATATTAAACTGATTATTGTTGGTTGTAGTATTATTACTATTATTTGTTATGTTTCCGTTGAGATGTGGAAGTATTTCTAAAAACGTTTTTTGAATATCCTTGTTTTCTTTCAAAAGAAGCAATATTAGTTCTTTAAATTCATCATCTTTATCTTTCGTATCTGAAGAGAGTAATGTAGATGTTTGTTCAATAACTTTCGCTTGATGACTAATTAAATAACTGTCTACATCCGTTATGTCGTCCACGTTTGTCGATGAAGTATCATCTTGAGATATGTAGCAAGTCTTTTTATGATACCATAAACTATTTCTAGCCGTATATTGCTTACCACAATTACACACGAATGATGCTGTGGCGATTTTCTCGCCATTTGTCGCCAGAGACTGTAAATTCGCACCATAATCGGCGATTTTCTCGCCATACTGTTCTAAAGCGTTCAATGATGTTCTAGTCAGATGCTTTCTAGTGGCGATGTGTTTTACCCAGTCACTTTCCTTACTACATTTATATAGACAACGTTCGCACTTGAATTTTTTTATATTATTTGGGACCGGTTTTGATGTCATCATTGACTCATTATTTTCTATGATATCGTTATCCGGTATATATTTATTTTTTAGTGACGGTTCCACACTATTTAGAGTTGCCTTGTAGTGTTCAAAATACAGTTGTTCGTATTTCTTAGCTTCTATTAAATCATCGCATTTATGGAATGCTATTATTTCCATATTCCAATTATTCCAACCCTTATTCGCACGTATGACATTATATAATTTACAACTATATTGTTTACTGTGGCTAGCAACTGCTTGCTTATGACTGTGTTTTCTCTGAACAAAGTTGGTGGTGTGACTAACATATACGTCGTTTACAAGCGGATCTTTACAATAAATTCTATAAAATACAGTATTTGAATAGTCTATTTGTATCTTTGGCATATCTTATATATATCTTATAATAATCTTATATATTTAAATATTCTTAAAAACTGTTCTAAAAACTGTTCTAACAAATCGCATAAGATTATTATAAGATTCTCCTAAATGATGCTTTTAAAAAAATTACAATAACAAATAATTACAGTTTTTTTTGGAAATGAGAGCATTATGCTCTAAAACACATTTTCACTGTTTTTTCAAATTCATTTTCCTATTTTCAAAACTCTGCAAGAAAAACCTGTGTAGAATTTTAAAAACTGAAAAATGAATTGAAAAAAATGTAAAAAGTAAAATACCTACTAGTATCAAAAACAAACCACTTTTTTCCCTTCAAAAAGACTCCCTACATATGTAGGGGACTCACTACATAGCCTTCATAGCCTTTTTTGGAATTTTGAAAAATGAAAAATATGTAGCGCAATTTACCTACATGGAAATCATGTCCAAAAAAAACGAAATCCAAAAATCAGGAATGTCGTGACTGTATTTTGAGGATAAATATACGACTATTTATACGCGTTTTCGCATCTGCCATTTGTCCAAAATCCATAGTCAAAATATGGATTTGGGACATATGTGAGAAGTTTATGGTAATGAAAAATCCAAGACCAAATAAAGATGATATGCGGTTGGTTCATGGGCTACTACATTGTAAGAATGGTTGTGGCGAGTGGAACAGAGACCGTAACGGTTCATCAAATATTTACAAGATAGCATATCAATCGATATATGGTTTGGAAAGACCAGGTTATCTTTGTAGGACAAGTAATCAAAGTGCTTCAACGAGTGCTTATAACCAAAATATATACAAGAAATATTATATTTATGTATTATATAATATGTTGTCTGATACACAACCTACTCAATTGGTTCATCCTGAAATCCATTCAGGCCATTCATTCACAAATGTATTGCTCGTTGACAGCATAGTAAAGGACTTTACTGTCTTTGTCGACTCTGTCAACTCTTCTACGTTTCCCATAGTTTACTCTTCCAACTCCTCGAAATCGGAACTTGTAGCCCTTTTACAAACCCATTTTGCCGAGATTAAGCGAATTGGTCTTTGCTTCGTCTCCCAGGTGGGCGATGCCACTGAATTATTCTTAGACAATGAACCATTTTCCTTTAGTGAAAACAAAGACTATTTAGTGAATATTATAAACACTTTCCAAGTGAAGAATATGGATTTTTTAGCATGTGATACACTTCATTCACCCGTATGGAACGACTATTATACTCAGTTGACTCAATCGACAAGTGTTATCATTGGTGCGTCGGATGACAAAACCGGAAATATTAAATATGGGGGCGACTGGATAATGGAAAGCACATCGGAAGATTTAGAATCCATTTACTTTAATCAAAATATCGGATATTACAACTATTTGCTGGATTTTTCGATGTCATCTAAGACGTTTGCTGCTTTAAAAACCGATGGGTCAGTTGTTGTTTGGGGCAATTCTAGCGAGGGAGGCAGTGCTCCCAGTTCGGTTACAAATGCTGGTAGTAATGTGGTCCATATTTATTATAACCTGCAGGCGTTTGCTGCTTTAAAAGGCGATGGGTCAGTTGTTGCTTGGGGCACTGCTGCCAATGGAGGCACTGCTCCCAGTGGGGTTACAAATGCTGGCAGTAATGTGGTCCGTATTTATTCTACCAGTACTGCGTTTGCTGCTTTAAAAGGCGATGGAACAGTTTTTGTTTGGGGCAATGCTACCAATGGAGGCAATGCTCCCAGTGGGGTTACAAATGCTGGCAGTAATGTAATCCATATTTATTCTAACCGTACTGCGTTTGCTGCTTTAAAAGGTGATGGAACAGTTGTTGCTTGGGGCAATGCTACCTATGGAGGCAATGCTCCCAGTGGGGTTACAAATGCTGGCAGTAATGTGGTCCATATTTATTCTACCGGTGATGCGTTTGCTGCTTTAAAAGGTGATGGGTCAGTTGTTGCTTGGGGCTCTGGGGGCTATGGAGGCACTGCTCCCAGTGGGGTTACAAGTGTTGGCAGTAATGTGGTCCATATTTATTCTACCGGTGAGGCGTTTGCTGCTTTAAAAGGTGATGGGTCAGTTGTTGCTTGGGGCGGCTATGGAGGCACTGCTCCCAGTGAGGTTACAAATGCTGGCAGTAATGTGGTCCATCTTTATTCTAACGATTTTGCGTTTGCTGCTTTAAAAAGTGATGGAACAGTTTTTGCTTGGGGGCTTAGTCCCTTTGGAGGCACTGCTCCCAGTTCGGTTTCAAATGCTGGCATTAATATTGTCCATATTTCTCATACCAATTATGCGTTTGCTGCTTTAAAAGGTGATGGGTCAGTTGTTAGTTGGGGCTATAACATCTATGGAGGCACTGCTCCCAGTTCGGTTACAAATGCTGGCAGTAATGTAATCCATATTTATTCTAGCACTTTTGCGTGTGCTGCTTTAAAAAGTGATGGAACAGTTGTTGCTTGGGGCGATACTTCCAATGGAGGCACTGCTCCCAGTTCGGTTACAAGTGCTGGCAGTAATGTGGTCCATATTTATGGTAATGGTTATGCGTTTGCTGCTTTAAAAAGTGATGGAACAGTTGTTGCTTGGGGCCATGGTAATTTTGGAGGCAGTTTAACTTTTCCATATAATATCACATCTCAATTGGGTGCTGGTAGTAATGTGATACGAATATTTCCATCGTCTCCGTTTTCCAGAAGTGATGTTAATCCATTACCAGTCGTAGGTAATACGATTACAGTGCCTACAACCGGCCTAGCATTAAGATTGACAAGTGGTTTAGCTGTACAAAATCGTGCGGCTAGAAAAGAATTTGTACAAGAGTTGATTACAAATAATTCTATTGCCCTAGCAACAACGGGAGTAAAGATGGTAGTAGACGCAGATGTGTTCTTAGATTCTTCTATTACATCAACTATTACCAAGTCCAAAGTAAACATTGTAACTTCTTCTACTCTTTCTGGAGGAGAGTTTGATGTGACCACATCACTCGCATCCGACGAAGCTCTATATGCCCCCTTGGAAAATATAGGAGACTTCATTGTAATAAAACTACTCTCCGGGAATAAAATCAAGTTTGAAAAGAGTTCACTTACGGAATATAATGTATATGAAGATTCGGATAATAATACGACTCCCACGGCTACCTTACTTGAAGGTGTAGCAGACACATTTGAAAATTTCAACTACGTAACGGGTAGTGTAACCGGTGAAATTGAACCAGTACCGGTTATATCGGCTATCGGAGGCGCCGTTATGGATGGATATATATCAGGAGCTTCTGGTAAGGTGTACGATAGTTATGATTACAGTACAAATGGAACATCTGCCACCTCTTTAGCTAGCTTCACAACAAATAGTTTCGGAAATTTCACAGCAAATGTAGATAATTTACCAGATGTATATACGGTAGTATTGACAGGGGGTACAGATATAGCAACAAATAAGTTAAGGACAAGTGTATTGGCAGGTATTTATACAAAGAGTACATCTACTGGCTCTGAAAATACACTAGTCGATTTAAATATAACGCCATTAACAACTATTTTAACAAGTATGGTAGTACCGACAAGTGGTGTAATAAGTATAGCAAACGTAGCTGCTTCAACCGATAAGATAGTCGAAGTATTGGGTATAACAGAAGCAGATTTAAAAAGTGATTATATCGCGGTTCAAAGCACAAGTGTAGCCAAGCTAGTCCAACAAGTAGAGGTTATGTCATCAACATTAGCAAGCGCAATAAACAATTCAGATGTATCTACCGATACTATAATGAAATCAATCGCGAAAACAATCGCATCAACCGCTGCTCAAACAATATTTAGTTTGGCAGATACAACAGCCATAACCAGTATAATAGCTCAAGTAGCAATTGATAAGCCAAATGTAACAATAAGCGAGAGTGTAAAAACGAATAGTGCTTCGTTTATAACTAATACAAATACAACAATCGGTGTGATAAGTGAAACCGATTCATTCGAAGCAGTATTTACTCAAGCAGTGAAAATATCAGTAGCATCTGTGGAAATAGCCAAGTCTCCTACTAGTAATTTTGAAACAGTAGTAGAAGTACCTACAACAGAGCAAATAAATAATGTCTCGGTCGGAACAGTAAATTCTCTACAAACTGTAGCGAATGACACGACACTGTTATCGAACGGAATCGGGCAATATTTACCAGGTGTAGATACTTTTGTGGAGACTATAATAACACAACCGACAGATATAAATATAGATTATCAAATAAGACATAAAGCTGGTTATGATTATAATTTGCTAGGACTCCAAACAAGAAACAACATAAAAAATGCGACAAAGTCTCATTACTCGACAAAGTTAAATATACCATCAAGTCGTATAAGTGTGACATTAATTCCTGGTTCAACTGTAATAATTGTACACATATTTTCACCGTCCACAATACCTCCATCAAGGAGCGAGTTTCCTATTTTAAGTACTATACGCACGGGAACAGGTAAGGGATGGACATGTAGCGTGGATGACGTAGCATAGATGATGATTCATAGATGATAGATATCATATATGACGGTTCGTAGATAAGATTGGACGATATGATAGATATCATACGCGTTTCCATTGTGTGGGTTATAATCACAAATACGATGAATACAAATACAAATATAACGTTTGAGAGAAAATATAATAAATATAAAACATATCTTTATTATATGAATAAATTAAATGATAAAAGCTTGATAAAGGCACTGGATAATGAAAACAATTCGTGTATAGAAAATTTAACAACAAGGAAAATCAAGGCAATAAAAAATGATTATCTACAGCAATTACAATTACCGAGAGACAAACTAAAAGAATTACATTTAAAATTAAAAGAATATCGATTTGTAGATGATTTAACCGATATCCAATATGGCCGGTATATCAGGTGGATAAGCTTAAAAGACCCAGAAAAAATTTGCTTGACGACAGGGGGCATCATAATTGATATAAAAATTCAAGAAGACGGAATACATTTATTGTGTAGAAATTTTAAAAATACGCGATTTCAAATAAAAATAGATGAATGTTTTATATTTCAGAAATTAACGGAGCAAGAAAAAACTATTTTAGCAGCATTGGACTATCTAGATAAATCATAATCATATAGCTTACTTGTGTAGAGTCACCTTTTGTAACCAACAAGACAGACAATAGTTTTTACGCACAATTACAAACGTAGGGCTATATGTATCTTTACACTCCAATTTAGTATCTACACAATTGACATTACATAGACGACAAATCATCATATCTTTCATTTCATTATATATTTCCAGCATTTTGTTCACATTAGAAGCAGTATATTTAGTTGAAAAAAAACAGTCAATCGGTTCACACGTTGTTATTTTAGATGATTTACTATGAGTTTTATTTTTATCAGTTCTAGGCATATATGAATACAGAAGTATAAGTTTGCTTTACTACATAAATATAGACAAATATATTTATGTACTTTTGGAAATATCTAGTATGTTATTTCAAGGATTTAGTCGTCAATATTTTGAGATATAGGTTCGTAATAATGAACTTTTTGAATAATAACAATCATATCAACCAATTTAGTCATTTACATTACATCACACGATTTTTTTGTTTTTTTTGATTTTTTTGTCTTATTAAATCCGATTTTTTTTCTAAACTTGTTCAAAACTCGTTTTGTTCCTTTCTTGGAGAGAAGTTGTGAGCCTTTTTTACATTTAAAATTATAGAAATCAATATTTCGATTTTTGAAAATACTATCTCTACACAGTCCAATAGCAGCAGACTCATCAACTTGACGACTAGTTCGAACCTTCTTAATACATTTACATAATTTGCTGGCTAATACGTCTTCGGATATTTCTTTATATGATTTATTGTTGTGTTTAGGAATTTGATAAAACTGAGCAATTTTTCTGTAATCAGTCGACGACAATTCCATAAGAATGAGTATATTATTTGGTGAGATTTTTTATAAATGTATATTTTATATGAATAAACCATTAAAAATAGTGGTGTTTGATTTGGATGAAACACTAGGCTATTTTACAGAATTTGGGATATTTTGTGATTGCTTAAATAAGTA
>Ga0208903_1000843_pt1 | contig 20254 bp, 14 predicted proteins | sample AntAceMetag02UKJ_FD_184769 | JGI IMG/M metagenome (GOLD analysis project Ga0208903, IMG submission 184769) | Saline lake microbial communities from Ace Lake, Antarctica - Antarctic Ace Lake Metagenome 02UKJ (SPAdes) (version 2) | ecosystem: Environmental > Aquatic > Non-marine Saline and...
TGTTCGGCTGGAAAGTCAGGTTCTTGCACCCAAGTGAATTGCTTACGATTGAGTGAAGCCTTAAGATTGAAGGTTAGGAAAGTAGAAGTAGTGAGGCCACCCTTTTCTTTTTGCCCACCAAGTATATAAATGGTATTCCCAACTAGCGTTCCTGACATGCTACTGAGTGGGAAAGGTAACGATGGAAGTTTTTGGAGAACAATACTGTTGATCTCCCATTTTAATATGAAAACATCCTTATAAACGCCCGTTTCATTATCTCCGCCAATGCACAACAAGCCTTGCTCCGTAGTAATGGAGACACCATTGGCTAGGGCTTGCGGTAATACGGTGGCTGATTTGTGCCACTGAGACTTGTCTTTTTTAAGAAGATAGATGCTGTTGTGCCATTTCTTTTGTCCGCCTTCCCATACGGGTTCGTTGGGAAAATTGGCCCCGCCCGCAAATATTAGAGCATCATTATGAGTTCCAATAAAAGCACCATTTAAGCCAACTGAATTAGGCATGGGTTGCAATTCGGACCAATCAAAAATAGCAGTATCGTCCTGAGCATAGGTGATAAAACTGCTAAGAACTAACGTTAATAGTACAAAAAAGCGGACGCTTTGATTTCGGAAATTGTTGCTTTCGTTCATTTTGCTAGAGTCATTTAATGTACTGGCCTATTTCATTCTTCCAAATCATGTACAGAAGGCTCAAAAAGTAGGTCGTTCGCCTCTCGAACGTTACCCCCTTCCAAATCAACTGGAACGCAAGTAAACATCCATTTCCATGAATTACCTCCCTGATGGATTTTTATTAATACTTTATTCCAGCCTTCTTTTAGTTTTACCTCCGTTGGGTTTCGGTAAAAGTAGTCCTAGTCCACAAAGGGGATTTCATCGCTTTTTTCTGGATAGTTTGCCTGTTGCCATGGTGGGGTTCTATTATTTCATCATTTACCCAAATAGCAGGTTGTGTATTGTGCCACTCACCTAGTTTGGGTGGGTGGCAACCTCTTCTTCCTCCGGATCTGGACCATCCTTGAAAACCTACCCAAAAGTCTTGAATTCTTTCTGTTGGGGCATATATTCTTGTGAAAGCGTAGTACGTTCCTTTAGCAATGAAGGAGTAGGAAGGAAAACCAAAAAAATGTTTGAGGTGAATTGCTCCTCCAGCCACTTTATCTGACCAGGTACAGGTTGAATTTCATACGACTCTTGAAGCGATTTCTCAATAGGAAAAACCGTGTTAAAGTTTCCCCTGTGGTCTAAAGGCCCCAGGAGTCGCCAGACCAAATTTGATTGTAAGGCATAAGGAAACGCCTTGTTTTAAAAAAGGAATCTCTGTGTTTAACTACTTTTTTCTCAAAACTTGCGAAAGCTCTAAATTAGAGCGTGTGTGGTGCTGGTAGCTTAGCCCAGTATTCAAAATGATTCTTTGCTTTACCATGCCAAATAGACTCTGAATAAAACACAATAGACGGATAAATAGGGTTTTGCTTTTAAATGTCCCGTTCATGAGCTACCCGATTGTCTGGCCAAGCACACAAAACGCCTCCTAACGCTAAATCATCTCCAACTGGCTGTCTACAGGGTTGCTAAAAAAACAAGCGACCCATCCCAACAAAAGGGTCGAGATGATTGATATAATTTGCACGTGAATCTATGAATCGATGTCCCTCTCGTACCTCATGCATTGCCCATGGCTGACTTATGGAGTTGAAGTCTTGAGATATGGCAAGACCCATATCCCAAACAATTACTTCTCGGTCGTTATTCTTGAGCACGTTGATGATATCATGTAAAACCTCCGTATCCATCACTTCTCTGCTGTTTCTTGCTTCATCTGTGCCAACATGGACATAAGGCATAGTTTCGGCGTCAGCCAAGCTAAAAAGCCCTTTAAAGAGGTTCAGTAAAATAGGCTTAACCCTTGGTTCATTCATTGAATTAAATCCAAAAGCCTTACGGAAAGCTTCGGTATGACCAGGAATGTCAAACTCAGGAATAACAGATATAAATCGCTCCTTACAGAATTGAACAATCTCTTTGAAGTCCTCTTGAGTGTAAACCCCCCCTTATCTCTGCTGGTAGCTTCAATAGATTGTAATTGTGGATATAGCTTACTTTCTAGTCGCCATGCTGGCTTATCGGTCAAAGTGCCAATGAGCAAGTATTGTGTTTGTTCAGAGCGAGTATTTCAATTTGCTCTTTGAGTTGTTCCAACGATTGGAAGTTTCTACCTGTATCGTGTAAAAAATCCACGAATCTTAAAGGCTGGAAAATCTTTAATACGATGCTGAGGTAATGTTTTTCCGCTAACTAAAATTATCAGTTGTTTTAAGGTTTGTAGGCGGTAGAAAGCTCCTTTTACATTATTGGCCTTTAAGCTTACTTCTTTACCTATTTCGAGGTAGTAGCCTTCTATATTATTGAAGCCAATCCTGGAATCATTTATCAAACGAATTTTTAAACCACTGGCGGTTTTAGGAATCTCATTGCTTCTTAGGAACTCGCTGAAATGCTCTATGAGTTGTGGGAAATCATTTTCAACAAGATCGAATGACTCGAATTTCAATTCAGACTGGCCAAATATCGCTTCTTGGGGCTGAGGAGTTAAGGGATATTTGTCAACTAAACTTTGCTGAGCACTAGCTACGATGGGCAGAACCATTAGGACAAAAAAACTCCACAAAAAGCAACAAAATGCCTTTTCCTCGTTTTAAAGTTTATTAAGGTTTACGGCAAGAATCCTGGCCATTTGTAAGCCATTCCAAAGAAAAACTTGTAAATACATTTTCGCGGTATTCGTCTTTTTCGAAGAATAAGCCGATGTCGCCATTTTCCAAAACCGTCATAGAAGAGTAGGCTGAGCTTCCGGCATAGATGGTTTTACCTTCAGTCCAAGTTTTACCTTCATCGTAGCTAATTCTTACGGTCATATTTTGTCTTCCTTTTTCCATTTTGGCATTTGAAAAAAGTAACCTGTCTTTGTCAAAACCATCCTGTATTGAAGTGTATCGGATAATGCTTGCATTACAGCCAGGATCAATCAAATCTGGGGAAGGAGACGTATTCCATGTTTTTCCTTGATCTTTGGAGGTGTGAATATATCTCATTCCTGCCTTGTTTACCCTTGCATTTACCATCCAAGTACCATTATTGAGCTCAACTACCTTTGATTCATCTGCTGGATTTATTGCAGTATCAATAAGGTACCATGACTTTCCGTGATCATCACTACCGAAAAGATGCATACCACGCTGCAAGTTTACCATACAGTGTAAAAGCCTTCCGTCTCGTGTTTGAATTCCTCTGCCCGACGTGATGAACTTAAACTCCTTGTCCCAAGCTGGGTTGGTTATTTGGGCAGTAATGTTTACAGGGTTGCTCCAAGTTTTTCCGTTGTTTGAACTCTTGGTTACATATAGGTAGTAAACGTCTTTTGCTTTGTCTAAATCCATGACGTTATAGAACATGAATATCTCATTGGTCTTGCTATCCACAATCATGGAAGGATCAGATGCAGACTGACCATAGGGTAAATTCACAACGGTTTCAATAGCCGACCAAGTTTTCCCACTATTTGAACTTCGTCGTTGCACAATATTGATGTCTTTACTATACTTGAGATCGCCACAATCTGGCACTCGTTCATCAATAGAAGCGATAAGATCACCATTGGGGGCAGTTATAAAGGCTGGAATTCTGTAACACGCAACATCTTTGTTTTCTTCAGCATTGAATAAGTTCTGAAAAACAAGTGACTTTTCTGTGTACTGTTTTTTAGGTACTTGGGCCTGGCAGCTACCAAGAAGTAATAATGTGAAAGCAACAACCTTTTGCATCTGTATGTGTGTTTATAAGGATAATTTTTTAAATGTTTGCCAGCATTGATACATGGCACGTGGGACATGGAAGCAGCCCTTCCACTTACCCCCCTTTAGATCTAATAAGACTTCTCCTTGTCTATTAAGGTACCCATACCATTCACCATTTTCTGGATCTGAAAAATGAGACCAAGCGTAGTCATGAACTTTCTTATACCATTCAAGAAACTCTGGCTTTTTAGTTAACTGATACGCCTTCGCCAGAGCAACCAAACTTTCAAGATGTACCCACCATAGTTTTTGATCCCATTCTAATTGCTGAGGTGGGTAACCTTTGGCATCCATAAAATAGAAAATTCCGTCATGCTTGGAATCCCAGCTATGATTCAGAATCGTTAAAACAGTTTCTGCTGCTTTATTGATTAATTTTTCATCATTTCTTCTTTGACCTATGTCCATCATAAACCACATGGCTTCTATTCCATGTCCCGGGTTTAGTAACCTGCCATTGAAGCTATCTTCTAGCGAACCATCGACACGAACATTTTCGTAAATCAGACCTGAAGTTTTGTCCAAAAACACTTCCATAACCTCATGGATACTGAAGTCTATTGTTTTTTCAACCTCTTGGCTATCTAAAACATCTTCTAGCTCCAGCACGAGATTCGATAAGATCATGGGAAGGGCGAAGCCCTTTAATGGTCTTGTTTCCGTGTTTTTTTCAAAGCTTCCTTTTGACTTATCTTTTCGTTTAAGAATATTGAAATACGTTTTTCTAGCCAGTTCTTTAACCCCTTGATCGCCACTTGCTTTGGCGTATTGACTGAAGGCCATTGCGGCGAAGCAATCAGAAAATATATTATAGGGTTTCACAAGAGGTTTGCCTTCTGCCGTAGTAGAGAAGTAAAAATTTCCGTTTTCATCCGAACCATGTTCAATCAAAAAGTCAATCCCTGATTTAGCAATTTTGAGCCATTGCTCTCTTTGCTCTACTTTGTTATAAAACATAGAAAACATCCAAGCTTGTCGCCCTTGTAGCCAAATAAACTTATCCGTGTCAAATACTTTCCCCTTGGTGTTTAAGCAGGTGAAGTAGCCCCCATTGGAATTATCCTGTGAGGCGTTTTCCCAAAAAGGAATAATGTCATTAAGTAGCGTCTCGCGATACAGATTAGAAAGTCTCATTGTTTTATATGTATAACATAATACAAAATTAAAGATTAAATTCTAGTAATAAGACATAGTTACCTATTTTTACGAGGCCAACACTTACAATTAATGAAAAAAGGCTTGAAGATTACTCCATTAGAAAACCTCTCTTTGGTAGACAAAGTAGAGCTGAGGGTAATGAAGTACATAAAGGATAACAAGCTTAAAATTGGTGACCCAATTCCTAAAGAATTGGAGTTTGCTGAGGCCCTTGGAGTGAGCAGAACTGTTGTTCGAGAGGCTTTACTTCGATTTCGAACCCTAGGCATAGTTGAGTCCAAAAAGCACAAGGGTATGATTTTGACCCACCCTGATATTATTCAAAATATCGAAAAGGTGATTGAATCAAACCTGCTTGGAAATCAGACCCTCACTGATTTCTTTGAACTGAGGCTCATTTTAGAAATGGGAATGGCCGACCTCTTATTTGCCAGAAAAACAGAAGAAGATCTTCATGCCCTAGAAAAAATTGTGAAGATAGAAGAGAAAGTTGCCAAAAACGATGCCTTTTTCAGCCTAGACTTAGAGGTCGCTTTCCATGGTAAACTTTATGAAATTTCTGGAAATGAAACACTAAAAAAGTTTCAAAACCTGCTTCTACCCGTTTTCAAGTATGTTCATGATACCTTACTACCCGAAGGGCGAAGTTTTGAATATTCTTCTGGAAAATTCATTACCCATGGCGACCTTTTAAATGAACTGATCTCAGGCACGCCCGAATCTTTCAAAACAGCAATGCGACAGCACTTGGAACCTCACTTTGACCGCGTCCTTAAAGTAAGTCAAAACCCAATAAATTTAGAAGACTAATTCTAACATTGTCAAATGTATATGTTGAAAAGTCCCGCGTCTTTAATTTCCAATTATACTGCTAAACGGATTTTGAACTAAACCACTTGCTCAAGCCTAAATTGTTTAATTCTTCTATTACAAGCTGATAAACCTTATCCTCAACTGTATTGTGAGGGAATCGACTAGGGCCACAATCTACACCTAAGTATTTCATGAAACCTTTACCGGCTCCATTGAAACCACCTACAGCATCTAACTTTTGTACAAATCGAATAGCCTTTTGTTGCAAAACCGCCGCCGCTTCATTTTCTCCATTTTCAAAAAGACGTTTGATTTCATAATACAACGGGGCCAAGTGGTTATAAGTGCTACCAACCCAGCCTTGAGCACCAAAACCAAGCCCCGCTAAGAATATTTCATCGAAGCCGAATAGAATATTGAACTCAGCATTTTGGAAGTCACTTGCCTGCCTGAATCCAATTAGATCGTTGCTAGTAAACTTTATACCTGCTAGGTTAGGGATGACCTTTGATGCCTTATCCAAAAACTTGACCATGTCTAAGTTAGCTCCTGATAAAACTGGAATATGGTAATAATAGAAAGGCAAATTTGGAGCACATGCGGCAATTTCCTTACAATAGGTTACTAGGGTATCAATGCTGTTAAGTCTGAAATAATAGGGTGCAAGAGCCGCTATTGCATCTACCTTATCTGCAGAGTGCGAAGCAAGCTCCTTAGCATTTTCCAGACTGGTATCACCCACATGGTCTATTAAAAACAAGTCTGGTTTCTTACACTTGCTCCATGCATTGACTATCTCCTTTCTTTCATTAATTTGAAGAGAAGCGAAATCGCCAGTAGAACCATTCATAAACACACCAGAAACCTTGTTGTTTCTTAAAAATTCGGCGTATGTAGGAATAATGCCAGTGTTAAGTGAACCATCTAGGTTCATTGGAGTATAAGACGCAGCGATCAAGTTTTTAAGCATAACTAATGAGGGGATTTGATTTAAACAAAAGAGGGAGAGCCAGAGGATTTACACACTAATCCCCTTTTTTCAACCTATGAAAGTATTCTATGTTTTGTGAAACGGCATATCAATTTAGCATCTTATCTGTATCCAGGAGATTGTACTTCTTCCTAGCCTGTTAATAGGTAACATCATTAAGAACTCTTCGGTTTATATATTTAACATTTTCAAGTGCGGTAGATGTTTCTTTTAATCTTTTGCATTATGTATAACATATTCACAATTTATGAACAATCTTAGAAGTATTGCAAATTCATTTACACTTTTTAATATCAAAAGGCACAAAAAGGCAAGTACGGAATGATGCGACTCGTTTTTTTTGATAAAACAGTTGCTGGAGTTACATAAAGGACTGCTTTGGCTCATGCAGAGGGTGAGTAAAAAACAGTGAAACTTTCAGGTGGTAAAGGCCTACTGACCAAACTTCAAGGCAAAGAGGGACCAGTCATTGATTATTTTACGGGCTCACAAAAGACCAAAAAAAAGGGGCAGCAAAATTGCCACCCCTTTTTTCCATAAATAGTTTAAAATTAATAGCCCTCGTTTTGAACAATGTAGCCTTCAATGTTTGAAGCACCATCAATGGCACTTTGTGGAATTGGAAAAAGTCTCATTTTAGGATCATTATTCGTCTTTTCAGTCCATGAACCTTCATACTTTCCGAAACGGATTTGATCTCCACGTCTAAACCCTTCCCAGTACAACTCAAAACCCCTTTCTCTAAGCATTATTTCTAAATTAACTTCACTTAATGCTGGAGGAGTTTGAGCTGGCCTAGCTGTTCTAGATGCCCTTAAGGTGTTTATATCGGCAAGAGCACCAGCATTGTCACCATTTCTCAACTTAGCTTCGGCACGCATTAGGTAAATTTCTCCAAGTCTCATCATCACCAAGTCCACACTACTAAAATTATTGCCATTAGGCGAAGTACGACTATACTGATATTTACCAACTCTATAACCCGTTTTATGCAGTCTGCCTTCATTGGTAAAGTCAACTTGGAGGGTGTGATCTACATATGCCACATTCTTATCCGGTCCGTTGCCTTTGATTTGCTTTACAGGGTAAATCCTATAGCCACCATCGCAGGTTATAAACTGTCCTTCTGAGTTCTTTCTGGGCCCCCATGGCGTACCACGAATAATTCCACGATTCATTTCGAAATCTTCCGGTGCCACACAGATATAATTAGCCTCGTCGTTTAAAGGAGACTTCCCTTCTAGGTTTGCCAGTTCCTCAGATACCACCACATTGTGCTGAAAGAATCTAGCATCAACTGAAGGATCATCATTCCCATAAGCATCAACCCATGTTTGATAAAAATCAGGCGTAATAGCCGGCCCATCTGTTCCATCAGAACTTGGATACTCAAGCCTTCCCCATTGAGACCCAGCCATAGACCAATATGCCCACCTACTATGCTCCCTTTTCAAAACACCCCTTTGATCCAATGCAAAAATTAACTCTTGGTTAGAATTATTAGCATCATTAAAAAGCTCGAAATACTCTGCTGATAAAGTATACCTTCCGTTACTAATAATCTTATTCGTGTAGTCTATCACCTTATCCATATCTGCTTGTGCAAAGTTAGGACTGCCATAAGGGTCGCGATAAACTGCAGCGTTCAAGTGAAGTCTGGCTAACAAGCCCCAAACAGCTCCTTGAGTAATTCTTCCAGGGCCACGATCGGTATTTACCAGGTTCACAACCGACTCTAATTCACTTTGAATATAATCCAAGGCTACCTGTCCTCTGATCAATTCAGATATTTCACTTGAATTTTCCTTTTTAAATACCACGCCCCAGCTATCAAGCATTAGCATATTGAGATATGCTCTTAATGCAATCATTTCATACAATGCTCCTGAGGCTTCATTATTACCAGCAGTAGATAGTGGCCTTAGCACTTCAATTGCCGACAGACACCTAGAAATGTTTCTAGTAAGCTCATTCCAAGAGCTTCCAACGAGGCTGTTTCCTGACGTAATACTATGCCTATGGGCATCAAGGAACTTGCCGCCGTCGAACCAGTCGGTTCCACCTCGATATGGCAAGATGGCCTCATCAGATGGTATAAGTTGTAAGCCAAAATAATTAGTGTGCCTCCAAGTCCATGAAACTTGGCCATAAGCAGGAGCAATGGCTCCGCTAACAACTTCTGCTTGTCCTTGACCGAATAAAGATTCGTCAAGCACTTCTTCTTTCAAATCTGTACAGCTCCAATCCACCATGGCTAGAACTAAGATTGATAATACAAGTAAGATTTTTCTTTTCATGCGAGTATATTTTTTTATAGTATGGGCTCTTTCTTGATTATGTTTAACAAAAAACTAACAAGTCGAGCTTTAAATTTATTTAAAATGAAACATTTAAACCTAGCATTAAACTACGAGGCTTAGGGTATGTAAAACGATCGATACCAAAGGTTTGTACTCCACCAATTGAACTTCCCGTATTTATTTCTGGATCAAAGCCTGTGTAATCTGTTACTACAAATAGGTTTTGCCCTGTCACAGAAAAACGAATATTAGTCATCCATTTGTCTAGCCCAACTTTTTGAGGGCTTAATTTGTACGACAAGGTGGCATTATTCATTCTCAAGAAACTTCCATTCTCTAGGTATCGTGTAGAAACCTCATTTGAATTGGTTATGGCCTCACTAGGATATTGAACAGCAAAGTCCGTTGTATTAAATGAAGAAGCCAAATTTCCCTTATTGAAAATAGACATGGCCGTATGATTGTAAATCTTATTCCCAGAAACTCCATTAAAATTTAAACTTAGTTCAAAGTTTTTATAGCCAAAGTTGGTATAAAAAGCATATAACACGCTAGGCAAAGCTGTACCAACTACTATCCTGTCATTTTCAATAACTTGCCCATCGCCGTTTTGGTCTTTAAACTTATTAAGTCCATCATCTCCAATGCCTATGAATTCTTTCATGAAAAAAGACCCAATGGCTTCGTCATTGATGTACCCATTGATTGTGGCACCAGTTTGGCCAGCTCCTGAAGCAGCACCTGTTGTTAATACGGCATATGGTGAGTTCACAACTCTGTTTTTTATTAAAGTCATATTACCCCCAATGTTGTAATAAAACCCACTTTGGCTTCCATTCTGGAAATCTAAAGCCATTTCAAGGCCAGAATTTCTGATTTCCATATTTGGAACATTCGTCCAAAAGGTCGCCGTAGGTTGAATTGGATCCGCGGGAACTGCCTCTAAAAGAATATTGCTAGAAATCTTATTGAAGTAATCAATGGTACCCGTTAATTTATTGCTGAACAAACCAAAATCTAATCCAATATTAGATTGTGTTGAAACCTCCCACTGTATGTTTGGATTGGCCAATCTCGTATAAATAGTGCCATATGGGTAATCATCTAAGGTAGTGGCGTTCGGGTTTAAAGGATAGGTGTCATTATCTGCTCTACTATCATTAAAGCTCGCCTGCGTGATTTTTGAAGGAATTTCTTGATTTCCTGTCTGCCCCCAACTGGCTCTTAGTTTTAAATTCGTAAACGCGGAGCCTACCATGAAGTCTTCATTCGTTATATTCCAACCCGCTGCAAAAGAGGGGAAGTAACCATACTTGTTATTTGCTCCAAACTTGGACGAGCCATCCGCACGGAAAGTAGCCGTTAATAAGTACTTGCTAGCAAAACCATAATTTACTCTTCCAAAAAACGATTGTAACTCATTCTTGATAGCATAAGTATTAAGGGTGGTTGGTTGCTCCTGCGTGCTTGTTTGATCTTGGTATCTTGGCTCAATATCATTGTTGGCAAAACCAGTTAATCCGAAAGAACTTCGGTTTTCGAAAAACTCTTGAAAGGAATGACCTGCTAAAAAATTCAGGTTATGACTCTCTTTAGCAAACACGTAATTTAAGGTGTTCTCAATTAAGCGATTGCTGTTTTTGGAATAAATTGAGTTCAAGGAGCCTAAATCTAGGCCTTCCAAAAGTGCATAAGGTAAGCTTTGAACAACTCTATCTGTGGAAGAGAAATCAACTCCAAGGTTCATCTTATAAGTAAGGCCCTTATAAAACTCTATACTCGGTGAGATATTAACAATAATTCTGTTATTGGTAGCTTCATCTGTATACAATTGCTGTCTCGCAATAGGATTAAGGATGTCGTCAAACAGAGTCGGCTGACCATTAGTGAGGGTTGGAATGGTAGGGTTTAATCGTAACATATCTACCACCGTAGAAACCTGATCTGGCCGATCGTTCTGAGTTTGAGCTCCTATAAAATTATAGGCGATTTTAACTTTACCATCAAAAGCATTTTGATTTAAATTCAACCTTCCAGAATAACGCTTCAAACTACTATTGTTTAAAATCCCCTCTTGATTATCAAGACCTAAAGAAGCGAAATAATTGAACTTTTCAGTTGCTGCTCCGCTCATAGATAGGTTGGTGGTGGTAGACTGTGCCGTTCTTGTTAGTTCGTCTTGCCAGTTGGTGTTTCCCCCTGCATCATATAGGGTTCCACCAGCACTTACAACTTGCTTTTTGAAATCCGCAGCACTGAAAACATCAATATCATTTGCCAACGATGAAGTGGCTGTTGTAACTGATAAATTAACTGTTGACTTACCTTCTTTACCCTTTTTGGTAGTGATTACAATCACGCCATTTGCTGCCCTCGCACCATAAATAGCTGAGGCCGAAGCGTCTTTCAAAACATTTATAGATTCGATGTCTTGGGGGTTAATAAAGTTAAGCGGATTACTCGCTATACCATTAGAAGCGTTATCTAACACAAAGCCATCGATTACATAAAGTGGCGTGGTACCCGATCTTAAACTTCCAACGCCACGAATCACCACGTCTTGAGCTGCCCCAGGCTCTCCACTCACAGAAGTTACGTTGACACCTGCGATTTTTCCCTGAAGCAACTGGCCCGGGTTTGCCACAATTCCTTTATTGAAATCTTCACTTTTAAGGGTTCCTACGGCTCCCGTAATATCTGTCTTCTTTTGTGTACCATAGCCCAAAACCACTATATCGTCAAGCTGATTTGCTTCTGGACTAAGCTGAACACTTATATTGGTTTGATTTCCAACTACAACCTCTGTTCTACCATAGCCTATAAAGTCCAAAATCAATGTCGCGTTTTGGTCCTTTACATTGATGCTAAACTTTCCTTCTGCATCACTTAAGACACCATTTGTAGTGCCTTTCTCAACAATAGAACAGCCTACGAGTGCTGAACCGTCAGTTCCATCTGTTACCTGTCCACTCACATTTAGGAGTAATGGAACAGCCAGAGCCGTATTGGCAATCAGCAACCCGAGCATGCCGAGATAAATTGCGAATGTTAAATAGCGTTTTTTCATAAGAATATTTTTTAGGTTTAACAAACACGATCCTACACCATTCATGCACTAACAGCAATAATGTTTATGTAATGAACGATTAAATTATTTTGTAATATTATTGCTTTTTGGTACTATTCCAAGCTTGTTTTGTGTTTATTTTGTCATATCCCTATCAGTTATCAACTATACAAAGACATTACTGCTATAATTCTAGCTATTCCAACATGTTTTTGAAGAGCCGATATAATTCTTTGAAGTCAATAAAAGCTTAATATGAGAGAAAAATAGACGTATAGCGAAAAGGAATTTATTAGTGTAAATCAGACTAAGTAAATTTCGCAGTCTCTGATAAATAGAAATAAAAACCGTTCTGGCCTCAATGAGTTAGGTATGGCTTGAGCTTATTTGAATCAATTTTTCATCAGAATTCATTTATCTTTAACAACTTCTGACAAACTTACCCAATGAAAAAAACACTCTTACTACTGATCTGTGCTCTTCAGGGCACAGCCCAAATACAAGTAAACAACATTCAAATAGCCCGTGATACGTGGGGTGTTCCACATATTTTTGCTAAAACAGATGCCGAGGTAGCCTACGGACTCGCTTGGGCTCATGCCGAAGATGATTTCAAAACGATACAATTGACTTTATTGGCGGGTAAGGGTCAACTAGCCAAACTTCAAGGGAAAGAAGGTGCTGCCATTGATTATGTAGCAGGTTTGCTAAGGACCAAAGAAACGGCCCAAGAGAAAATTGGCGAAATCTCTCCAGATTTTCTGGCCGTGGCCAATGGATACCTAGATGGCATAAACAAATACGCTGCCCTTCATCCTAATGAAGTCCTCGTCAAAAGAAGCTTTCCCATCAGCATGAATGATTATTTGTCGGCCATGTTACTCTCGCTCTCTGTTATATCAGGGGCAGATGGTGTTTTGAAGGATATTTTCAACGGCACAATAGAAAACCCTGCCACTAAAGAAGAAGTAAAAGGTTCCAACGCCTTTGCTTTCTCGGCGTCTAAGACTACAACTGGAGAAACCTTCTTAAACATAAACTCTCATCAGCCATTGGAAGGGCCTGTGGCTTGGTATGAGGCTCATCTGCATAGTGAAGAGGGCTGGAATATGCTCGGGGGCTTATTTCCGAGTGGATGTGTTATTTTTCATGGCACCAATGAAAACTTAGGATGGGCTCACACGGTAAACCATCAAGATAAAATAGATGTCTTTAAGCTGGAGATGAAGCGTAAAAACTCCCGAAAATATTTATTTGATGGCGAATGGTTAAAGCTAGAAAAGAAAAAAGTTAAGCTTAAAGTCAAAATGGGAGCATTTACGTTACCTATTTCTAAAAAAGCCTTTTGGAGTGTTTACGGGGCTACCTTACGTAACGACCGAGGCACTTATTCTATCAGAATGGGGGCCAATCAAGAGGTTAGGGGCGTAGAAGAATGGTATCGCATGAACAAGGCAAAAACCTTTGAAGAGTTTTATGAGGCTATGGAGCTAATTGCCATTCCTGGCTTTAATACTATTTACGCCGATAGCGACGACAATATATTCTTCGTTTCTAACGGAAACATACCCTTTAGAGATCCTGGTTTTGACTGGAAAGGCGTTTTACCCGGAAACACATCTCTAACACTATGGGATAGCTACCATCCGTTTAGTGATTTACCACAATACTTAAATCCAGATTCTGGGTATTTATACAATTCTAACAATACCGTTTTTCATGCCAGCTCTCCTTCTGATAATTTAAATCCGAAGAGTTTCGATGCCACAATGGGCTACCCCTTGAAAGACAATAATAGAAGCATGCGATTTGTAGAACGAATTTCGGCCTATGATAAAGTAAGCTATGCCGACTTTAAGTCTATGAAGTACGACGGCCAGTATCCCTCTAAGTTTCATTTCCCTATTGACATAAATGCTATTTGGGAGATGGACTCCAAACTCTTTCCAGCAATCGAGAATGAAATTGAACTACTTCAAAACTGGGACAGAAAGTCGAACATAGAAAATGTAGGTGCTGGGTTTTTCTCCGTATTAATTTACAAAATAAATGAGCAGTATCATGGCAAAGGAATCCTAACTGGGCCTATAGCGGTCAAACTCATCACAGAAACCAAAGTTCATTTGATTGAGCATTTTGGCAAATCAAAAGTGCCTTTAGGAGAGGTCCAAAAACTGGTCCGCGGAGAAAAAGAAATAAGACTTCCAGGCCTACCAGACGTATTGGCTGCCATGTATACCAGCCCTCACAAAGATGGTAAACGCAAAGGGATTGCTGGGGAGTCTTATATTCAGCTTGTCCGCTACAAAAAAGGTGAGCTTCCAAAAATAGAAACGGTCATTAATTATGGATCATCTAATCATATTGAAAGCCCTCATTACGCCGACCAAATGGAGCTGTTTGTTCAGCAGAAAACAAAGAAAATGACCCTAGACAAGGCCACCGTTATTAAAGATGCAGTACGTATTTACAGTCCCCAATAAACTATTTCAATTTTCACTTAACCCAATGAAAAAGCTTCTGTTTTGATCTACTTTTATAATCGTCTTCAATGTTTCTGCACAGCATGAAACCATCATTGCCAATCCCGAAGAATATGGTATTTCTAGCAATCGCCTTAAAACTTTGAATATTGGCATTGGCCAAATGCTAGAGAAAAGCAAAACGCCAGGTGCTGCCGAGGCAATATTAAAAGATGGAAAACTGATTTATCAAAATGCCTATGGCTACCGAGACTTGATGACAGAAAGTCTAATGAAAACCGATGATATTTTTAAGATTTACTCCATGACCAAACCTATCACCTCCGCTGCCATAATGATGTTATGGCAGCATGGGCTACTGAAGTTAAGCGACCCCATTCATAGGTATATTCCAGCTTTTAAAAACATGACGGTGGCCAAAGAAAATGACGCCCAAACAGAAATCATTGACACAGTTGAGGCTCAAAACCCATTACCATTCAAGACCTTCTTAGGCATACTTCAGGGCTGGGCTATGGCCTTTTTGGTAAGCAAACCGCTTTTAGAAAAACCTACTCCACCGCACAAATAAGTACTTCTGGAGTTAGCAGCGAGGAATTTGTTGATAATCTAGCCAAACTCCCGCTCAAGGGCGAACCTGGAGAAGTCTGGAATTACAGCTATTCCACAGATGTTTTAGGTAGAATCGTGAAAATTATTTCTGGCCAGAGGCTTGGCGAATTCTTGAAAGAGAATGTTTTCGACCCATTAGGAATAGGAGACACTGGATTCTTCATGCCCAAAGAAAAGATGCATAGAGTAGCCCAAGGCTACGACTATTTCACCAAAAAGCATCCAGTCTATTTACTAGACGCCGGAAAAGAACCAAGTATTGACTCTGGAGCAGGAGGATCGCTTTCTACACTAAAAGACTATGGAAAGTTTTCACAAATGATACTTAACAAAGGCCAACTAAATGGTACGAGGGTTTTAGGCTGCAAAACAGTGGCCTATATGACGGCCAATCATATTTCTGACCAAGTAGACAAAGGAGACCTTTATCTGCCGGGAGATGGTTACGGCTTTGGGCTGGGCTTTGCGGTGAAAACACACAGCGGCCTTTCTCCTGAAGTGGGCTCTAAAGGAGAGCGTGCTTGGAGCGGATGGGCTGGCACAGGATTTTGGATAGACCCAGAAGAAAATATGATTAGCCTATTTATGATTCAAGACGTTATTAACGCAGGCTCTCCTCTCCGTTCCCGATTTAAATCAATGGTTTATCAAGCCATTATTGACTAAATAAGAACCCACTTAAAGCAAAAAAGGAAGCCTCTGACGAAGCTTCCTTTTTCTTATCTATTCTTTTGAGAATTTTATCCTATCATAAGAGACTCTCTACGTCTCATTTTTCCGGCAGGTATACCAAACATCATTTTAAATCTTCTACAGAAATAAGCCGTGTCTTTATAGCCCACTTCCGCTCCGATAGCTCTAATGCTCTTCTTCGAAGTTCTCAATAAGGTAACCGCTGCCTCCATACGTTGGTACTCAATGTAGTCTTGTGGATTGATTCCTGTCAGCATTTTGAAATATTGACCCACATAATCTTCAGATACGTTAGCAACGTTAGCCAGTTGCTTATTGGACAAATCACCCTCTAAATGCTCTTTGATATAAGCAAAAATATCTATTAAACGAGGGTCTTTAAAGTAGGTACTGTTTGTGGCTAATTGCTCTACAAACATCTTATTCCTTAAAATATACCGGATAATCTCAATAACGATTTCCTCCGTCTTATTCATTATAACTCTACCCCGACCCGCCTCATCTGTAAAGTCTTCTATCAAAATATCTTTGATGAGACCAGAAAGCTTGCTGTCGTTTCTGATAAAGAATGGCGGAATATCTAGCGAAGTAAAGAAATTCACAGAATCAAATACTTTTGCCTCAAAAGCCACAAGGCCAAAAGAGTTTCGAACCTTTCCAATTTCATGGGGAATAGACATAGCATCAAAGTAATGCTCCCTTCTAGTCATGAATTCCTCGTAAGAAATTTGTTTGGCCTCACCTACACCATAGGTGATGTTTGAAGATTTTCCGCCAGGAATAAAGAGCATGTCTCCTGCCTCAATCTTCTCCTCAACACCCTCTAAAACGACCTTGCCGTCATAGAGAATAAGCAAAGTGTTTTCTACATCATAGAAATTCTTGATGGTAATGGGTTGAAGTATATTAATATGCCTAGCCTTGGCAAACTTCACCCCAAGCGACTCGATAATTTTATTATAATCTTCCATAAAACTTCTTTCTTATCTAATTGTAATGGTTGAACGGTAGAGAAAATTCATTCGTCTCTTGTACAAAACTAATAATATATTCCAAAGCATCAAATCCAAACGCCCCAGCAAATGTTTAATTAGTTATACGAAAGCCTTTAAAAAAGGACATTTTTCTATGAAAAATCTAAGTTTTTTTCAGAAAACAGATGTGTTTGTAAATAGGTAAAATGGTAAGAAACCTAGATATATGGCACTAGGACATAAAAAAAGCCCTCTTTCGAGGGCATTCACTCATTTATATTTTCTTCTTAAATTAACTTAAAATACTACGGGCTATAACCAATCTTTGAATTTCTGAGGTCCCCTCATAAATTTCAGTAATCTTAGCATCACGCATCATTCTTTCTACATGATATTCTTTAACATAACCATAACCACCATGTACCTGGACAGCCTGAGTAGTTACCCACATCGCCACTTCAGATGCAAATAATTTTGCAATGGCCGCAGATTCTGAGTAATTCTTCCCATCGTCTTTGTCACAAGCCGCTTTATATATAAGGTATCTCGCCGCTTCAATTCGTGTTCTCATATCCGCTAATTTAAACTGAATGGCTTGATGTCGGGAGATTTCTTTTCCAAAAGCTTTTCTTTCTTTAGAATATTGAAGGGCTCTTTCATAAGCTCCCGACGCTATACCTAATGCCTGAGCCGCAATTCCAATTCTACCACCATCTAGGGTTCCCATAGCTATTTTAAAACCATGGCCGTCATCTCCTAACCTATTATCTTTCGACACCTTGGCATCTGTAAACATTAGAGAGGTTGTGTCTGAAGAGCGAATACCCATTTTATCTTCTTTTTTTCCTACCACAAAACCTTCTGTTCCTTTTTCAATGATAAGAGCATTTATTCCCCTGTGTCCTTTTTCAGCATCCGTTTGTGCTAAAACAAGTGCAATGTCTGAAGAGCCTCCATTACTTATCCAATTCTTTGTTCCATTTACGAGGTAGTGATCGCCTTTATCTTCAGCCGTCGTTTTTTGAGAAGTGGCATCTGAACCCGCCTCAGGTTCTGAAAGACAAAAGCATCCCAACTTTTCACCTGCGGCTAGTGGAATTAGATATTTTTCTTTTTGCTCCTGAGTCCCGTGTTTTTCTAGCCCCCAACAAACCAAAGAGTTATTAACAGAGACTATTACACCTGCCGAAGCATCAATTTTTGAAATTTCTTCCAATGCAAGAACATAAGAAATAGTATCCATCCCTCCCCCTCCAAAATCTGGAGAAACCATCATGCCCATAAATCCCAATTCCCCCAACATTTTCACTTGTTTAGTAGGGAATTTGGAGTTTGTGTCACGCTCAATAGCGTCGTGAAGCAGTTCTTTTTCAGCAAAACCTCTCGCTGCATCTCGAACGGCCAACTGCTCTTCTGATAGGTTAAAGCTTATTCCTTGCATTTTCTTTGTTGATTATTATTATTACCAAAGCTACAAGAAGTAATAATAGTATGCAAGCATACCATTATTGGGCGAGCAATAAAAAAACGCCACGGACATCCGCTGAGGTTTTTACGTCTTTATGCTTAAATGTTACGCCACGCCACCATTCACAGAAAGTGTGTGGCCACTTACGTAGCCGGCCTCTTCTGATGCAAGATATAAATAAGCATTAGCTATATCTATCGGCTCTCCCAACCTTCTAACGGGTATGCCTGCAATAAATCCTTTTCTAATTTCATCTGGAATGCTATCCGTCATGTCAGTTTTTACGAAACCCGGTGCTACGGCATTAGCGGTGATATTATGCTTTCCAAATTCCTTAGCCCAAGTTTTCACCATACCAATGATGGCCGCCTTAGCCGCCACATAGTTTGTTTGACCAAAGCCTCCAGTAATTCCAACCACAGAAGAGGTACAGATAACTCTACCATATTTCTTCTCTATCATGTGTGGCACTACAGCTTTAGTACAATTAAAAACACCAGTTAAATTGATATCAATAACTTTTTGCCAATCTTCCAGCTCCATTTTCAAGAAACTCTTATCTCTTAAAATACCTGCATTATTTACCAAAATATCAATTTGACCATAATGCCCTATGGCCTTCTCAACCGCCGCGGTAATAGAAGCCACATCGGTAACATCCACTTTTTCAAATTGGCAGTCATAGCCAGCATCACGAATGCTTTGAGCTGCCTCAACTCCTTCTTCAAGGACATCCCAAATAAGTACCTTGGCTCCTTCTTTAACGAATAAATCTGCTGTGGCTTTGCCAATTCCTCTGGCACCGCCAGTCACTATTGCTATTCTGTCTTTTAATCTCATTTTTTGTTGCTGTTTGAGTGATATTAATCACGTATTCAGGTTTCTATTAAATCATTTAAACGCCTTTGGCCACAAAAGGTGGTTTTACTATTTGAGCCTTTAAGGACTTGTTTCTCACTTTTACGTAGATCTCTGTCCCGGCCTTTGCATAGGCTTTTTTAACATAACCTAGGGCTATCCCTTTTTTTAGACTTGGGGACATGGTTCCTGAGGTTATCTCGCCAATAACTTCGTCGGCCTTATTACAGATTTCATAATGAGCTCTTGGTATGCCTCTTTCGAGTAATTCTAGGGCCACCAACTTGCTTTCTAGGCCGTTTTCCTTTTGCTTTTTTATAATATCGGAGCTTACAAAATCTTTTGTGAATTTAGTTACCCATCCCAGTCCTGCCTCTAAAGGAGAGGTTTCGTCTGTTACGTCATTGCCATAAAGACAATAGCCCATTTCAAGCCTAAGGGTGTCTCTTGCTCCGAGTCCGATTGGCTTGATATCAAACTCTGCTCCTGCTTCAAAGATTTTCTCCCACAAGGCTATGGCTTCCGCTTTAGGCACATACAGTTCAAAACCTCCTGCACCTGTATATCCCGTGGCAGATAGAATAACATCCTTTACACCTCCAACCGTGCCTTTAGTGAAGCTGTAATATTCAATAGTATCAAGAGGAATATGAGTCATTTTTTGTAGCGTCGCAATGGCATTAGGCCCTTGCACTGCAAAAAGGCATAGGTCATCAGACCAGTTTAGCATCTCAACGCCTTCCCCTTTATATTTCTGAATATGATTCCAGTCCTTTTCAATGTTAGAGGCATTTACCACCAACATATATTCGTCTTCGTCAATTCTATAAACCAACAAATCGTCTACTACTCCTCCCGTTTCGTTAGGTAAATAGCTGTATTGAGCTTTGCCATTATATAAAAGCGAAGCGTCATTAGCCGACACTTTCTGAATCAATGCCAAGGCTCCAGGCCCTTTGACATAAAACTCGCCCA
>Ga0208903_1000853_pt1 | contig 20086 bp, 22 predicted proteins | sample AntAceMetag02UKJ_FD_184769 | JGI IMG/M metagenome (GOLD analysis project Ga0208903, IMG submission 184769) | Saline lake microbial communities from Ace Lake, Antarctica - Antarctic Ace Lake Metagenome 02UKJ (SPAdes) (version 2) | ecosystem: Environmental > Aquatic > Non-marine Saline and...
AGTTTTGAGCCCCCTCGTGAACTTCGTATCGCTGGCACAGGCCGGCGAATACGATGGCCGCTGCCACTATCACTGCGCCTACTATAATATCGCGTCTCACTTCGGCCCCTCCATCTAGCTGGGTGGTCGCACGCTATGTCATAGATGGAGCCCTTGCCAGCGTCGACGATCCGCATCCGTTATGGGACCATTCGGGGGACTGAACCAAATCGGAAGGCGCGATGTGCCGTACATTGTACAGATCACATGACGATGTGGGCTTCTATCATAGAAACCAAACTAGGTAAGTTGGCTCCGGCTGATCGATTAGTCTTCGTCTTGGCCTACAGTCCATTCCTGGTGGTAGATCTCCCCATCCGGTGACTGACGGTACAGACGGACGGTCTCGCCCGGCTGCAACGGCCGAGCCTGCATCGGCGGGAATTCGCTGATCAGCTTTTTGATTCGAGCCTGGGGCCTGCCCAAAAACCAAATCCTATTCACGATGCGTGAGACCAATGACATGCCTGCATCATGCCTGAAGTCGGTATATCCGAATACCCTTGTTCATAACCTTACCGATCAACCTTGCCCTTGCGTCTGGCTTCAAGGCGTTGGAGCGGAGAACGATCTAGCGATGTCGCGCATTGCCTTCGACGCCTCGGCTCATTCTGCGCCGCCTTGAACCGAATTCTCATGGGGCTCTTTTTGTAGTACCGTCTGCGCCGATGAATGAAGATCTGATCAGCTTACTATTCGTGGCCGCTATTAGCGCAGCCTGCGTGATAGCCGGAGCGAAATGCATCATTGATGAATGGCGTAGACCCGAGCTCGGTCTACGGGGACCGGTTATCTATTTGGGCTTCGCACTTCTTGGGGCCTACGGTCTTTGGAAGATGGTCCCGCTGATAATATCCGAAGTTCGATAATTGGCGTATCCTCCACGGATGGACCGGGTGCCGGAATGAAGAAAGGCCCTGCGGTCTCTCACCTCCGCAGGGCCTTGCTCATTGTGTTGTCATTGGAAGGCGGTGTTAGTTGGCTACTCGGAATTCAATCGGCACTCGCTGACCCAGTTCGCAGCCCGCAGCCCGTTTGGCGATATCCTTGAGGGCTTTGTCGATTGCTGGAGTTCCGGCTTCAAAGTTTGCCATGATCTCGGCCCGATTGCGCCAACTCATCACTAGCAGCTCCTCTTGATCCAGTTCTTCCTGGGTCGGCGTCCGGCCAGTGGTCTCATCATTAAAGGCCTGCAGTTTGCTCGTGATCTCGTTGTAGCGGTGCCGTGCCTCGTTCGCGTTCAACATAGTGTTCTCCTTCTTCGATGTTGAGCTTTGATCATAGCATAAAAACCGTACTCAGAGAATACATGATATGTGTAGTTGTGGGGCTGATATATCTGATATATTGACGATAAATCAGGAGCATCGACTATGGCTGGCATTACCCCGGATACGATTACGCCAGGACACTCAAGAGCGGCTCGCGGCCTGCTCAATCTGTCCTGTAAACAAGTGTCCGAACTCGTAGGGATGCCGCTGACGCTCGATATCATAAGGGGCTTTGAGAATGGCAGGCCTGCCAGTTTGTTGGCGCGAGCCGCGTTGCAGGCTGCCTATGAACGCGCGGGCCTAGAGTTACTCGGACCCAAGCGAGCCGGGGTCAGGTGGCGCTCCCAGCCGATTATCGATGCCGCCGAGATCGCCAGGCTTATCGGGGCAGTGGGCGACACAAACGATTAGAGGGGGTGGGGGGGTCTCTTAAAACGGACCCCCGGGGGGGAAATCCACCGCTCTCCCTGGTCCGATGGGCATCAAGGCCAAAAATTTTGTGCACCCTCAGCGTTATCCATCATTAATGGCGCTCGTTTTGTAATGTGAATGGATGCCAGTGCGAGGCAGGTCCGCAAGGGCAGACGTGAACATGCGCTCGGCCAGAGCGAGGCAGTGGTGACAGACGCGCAATTCGAACTTGATGCCGCAGCCAAGGCAAAGCCAGATCCGGAACGTGTCGAGGTTCTAGGGGGTGTGATGTACAAACTGTTTAGAGGCATCGCGTGGACGGAGATCCATATTACAGCGATGCAGAATGATGGCCGTCTTGAAGAGGTCTCGTTCTTTGGACACCAGTCTTTGTCGATGGCGCATTCATGGCTCGATGCATGGCTGGCGTACCAACGGGGTTGGACCGACATGGCCACTGAGGATGACGTCAGACGCGCTCTGGAAGAAGATTTAGAGCGGCGGGAGCAATGTCATACTGTTTGACGTTCTCGGCCCTGTATGCGGCCGCCTGTCCTTCTGAGCGCCTGTATGTTCAACCAGCCAGCAACAGGATCTCGCCAGCGCGCAAGATCCTTGTAATTGTCTGATCCCCTGCCAGCCTGCACTCCAACTGTTTGGATCTCATCGAGCCAATTGGAATCGTTCGCTGCCCTCGATGATCCCGCAGCGGCGCCGCACTTCCTCGCCGTGAAGACGTGAGGGCGGAAGCAGTAGCTGGACTTGAAGGGTACGCCAGGAAGAGCTGGCCCTGACAATTCGTATTGCGGTGGTGCACTGGCGGCCGGCACGATCGATCTTGGGCAGTGAGCTCAAAGCAATCAGACCCAGACAATCACTCTCAATGGGCAGCCCTATGCCCTGGCCAGCGTGGCAATTAGAGCAAAAGCGAATCGCGTCGAGCTTCAGATTTTGGATGTCTGATGGAGAATCTGCTCGCGCCGGCCCTTTTTAGCGCATGACCGATAGCTAATGGAGAGGCTGGATTCATCGTCCCCACCAGTAGGGACCAGATCGTGGTCCAAGACTTCATGCGCCCACAATGCATTGTTTTGTATGGTAATAATCAAACCTCTGGCGGAGAGGAAGGGATTCGAACCCTCGATACGCGTTAACGTATACACCCTTAGCAGGGGCGCGCCTTCAGCCACTCGGCCACCTCTCCGCACGAAGCTAGTCGTCTAGTGAAACCGGCGCCGCACCGCAAGCCCTCGGTGCTGTGAAACTCAGGATAGCTGAGACCGGGGCAGATCCGGCGTCGGCTCCGAACACGACGCTTCTGCCTCTCCCAGCCTTGCAGGCACCCGTCGAAAGCCACACCGTGGCCGTGGAACCTCGAATTCATAAGAATACAGGCTAGCGGAGGCTACAGGTGGACTAGACGTTGAAACGGAAGTGGAGCACGTCGCCGTCCTGGACCACATATTCCTTGCCTTCGGAGCGCATCTTGCCGGCTTCCTTGGCGCCCGCTTCGCCGCCATGGGCAATGAAATCCGGGTATGCGATGGTTTCGGCCCGAATGAAGCCCTTCTCGAAGTCACCATGGATCACACCCGCCGCCTTGGGCGCGGACGCGCCACGTCGGATGGTCCAGGCACGGGCCTCCTTTGGGCCGACAGTGAAATAGGTCTGCAGGTCGAGCAGGTCGTAACCGGCATGGATGAGGCGGGTCAGACCGGGTTCTTCGAGGCCAAGGGTCGACAGGTATTCGGCACGATCCGCTTCGTCGAGCATCGCAAGTTCGCTTTCGATCTGCGCCGAGAAGACGACGCAACCAGCGCCTTCTTCCCTGGCGCGCTCGATGACGCGGGCCGAGTGGACGTTGCCGGTAGCGGCGCTTTCTTCATCGACATTTGCGACGAAGAGAACGGGCTTGGAGGTCAGCAGCTGCAGCATGTTCCAGGCGCGCTGGTCATCCTTCGAAACCTTGGCCTTGCGGGCAGGGCGGCCTGCGTTGAGTTCCTCCAGGGCCAGGTCGATCAGGGCGACCTGGGCCTTGGCATCCTTGTCGCCAGACTTGGCCTTCTTCTCGACGCCGGCCCTACGCTTCTCAAGGCTTTCCAGGTCCGCCAGCATCAGCTCGGTCTCAACCACTTCGAAATCCGCGATCGGGTCGACCGTGCCGCGCACATGCGTGATGTCATCATTCTCGAAACAGCGCAGCACGTAGATGATGGCATCCGTCTCGCGGATATTGGCAAGGAACTGGTTGCCGAGACCTTCGCCCTTGGACGCGCCCTCGACGAGGCCCGCAATGTCCACGAAGTTCATGCGCGCCGGAATGATCTCCTTCGAACCGGCAACCTGCGCGAGTTCGTTCAATCGGGGCTCCGGCACGGCCACTTCGCCGACATTAGGCTCGATGGTGCAGAACGGGTAATTGGCCGCCTGTGCCGCAGCCGTCTGCGTCAGCGCATTGAAAAGCGTGGATTTGCCTACATTGGGAAGGCCCACAATTCCGCATTTGAAGCCCATTTCAGCCTCCTCTTTTTGTCTGTCTTTGCGGGGCCTTAGCGCTATTTCGCCGATAAAAACAGGCCGTTTTGTCGCCTGAGAGCGGAATCGGGTGGTCAAGCAGGGCAGGATTGCTATTCTCGGCATAATAGTTGCAAGAATGACCCCATGGCATATGACGTCTTTCTGGTTTCCGCGAACGAAGATCGCGACACGGCGAAACTGATCGCGCGGCGGCTTCGCGCCCTCAAGTTCAAGGTCTGGTTCAACCAGAAGCCGGTCGATGAGACCTTCGACGCCAAGGACGCACGCAACGCGACGAACTCCACATCCATGCTCGTGCTGTGGTCTGAGAACGCGGTGAAGAGCGACTGGGTGAGGGCCGCAGCCTCTGTCGGGCATTCCCGCCCGGGCACGCTGGTGCAGATCGCGCTCGACAAGACCATTCCGTATGAGCCGTTCCGGACGACCAAACGGTTTTCCGTCGCCACGATGACGTCACGAAAGACGCCGGAAGGCTTCTATCAGGCCATTGAAGCCCTCGGCAGCCGGGACGGACGTACTGACCTGCGCGAATGGATGGGTTACGGCTCGAAGGATGAAGATGAACGGGCCGACTGGATCGCCGCGCACCGGGGTGACCCGCTGGCGCTCCACGCGAAGGCTCAGCGCGAAAAAGACCTCGGCATGAAGCCTGCGCCTGCGCCGGCTGCGCAAGGTGCTGCTGCGCTCGCTGCCGCCTCCCTGAAGGGTGCTTCGAACGGAAACGGGCATCGCTCGGTCGCAGGTGTAACGATTGCCGCCGCTGCCGCACGCCCTGCTGTGGCGCCGGCGCCGGCAACGGATGCAGAGACTGGTTTAGGCTGGGGGACGATGGGTGCAATCTGCCTGGCCATCCTTGCCATGTTGGTCCTTGCCTGGTTATTCCGCTCGCAACCCATCGCGCCCGGGATGCGCGCGGCAATTCCGGCCGTCGGCAATGGCGTGACTGTGGCCGCAACCTGCCCGTCTGGACAGGTGCCGCGGTCTCTCATGAATGAGGTGCTGCAGCCAGGGCCGATCATCAACGATACGGTCGAATAGATTGACGGCATGTCCCCGCAACGAAAAGCGCCGCCGGAGACAGTCCGGCGGCGCTTTTCGTTTATTCCGGGGTCTTGAAGCCTAGCTCAGCGCGCGGTCGATATCGCGTGCGGCTGCCTCGAACTGGTCAACACTGATATCTTCGCTGAGAATTCGACGTGCGGCCGCGACGGCAGCATCCGCAGCAGCGCGGCGCACCTGTTCGGTGGCTTCGGCTTCGGCGCGGGCGATACGGGCTTCTGCCAGCGCTTCACGCCGCACCAAACGGTCGGCGATGTCCTTGCGGGCCTCCGCCATGATCTGCTTGGCGTCTGCCTTGGCCTGATCAATCATGGCCTCGGCTTCCTTGTCAGCGTCCTGCTGGCGGCGTTCGGCGTGGGCCAGCGCCTCGGCAGCGCGTTCGCGCAGGTTGCGGGCCTCTTCCAGTTCTGCAGCGATTGCGCTGGAGCGGGAGTCGAGCCCGCCAATGACGGTCTTGAATGCGCCCATACGGGCGGCAATCAGGAGGAAAACAACAAGCGCCAGGAAAGCGACAAAGGTAACGGGGTCGCTTGCAGAATATGCGAGGCCGCCCATGAAGCCTTCGCCATGACCTTCAGCCTCGGCAAAGGCCGGCAGCGCTGTGACGGCGCAAAGTATAACCAAAGGAAGGAGGTGTTTCAGCGTCCGCATAGGGCTACTCCATCGCCGTGGTAACGGCTTTTGTCAGTTCAGCCTTGGAAGCCGAGACACCGAAGCGACCGACAATCACGTCAGCCGCGTCGACGGCGATCTGTTCGACATTCTTCATGGCATCGGCTCGCAAGCTGGAGATGCGCGTATCTGCGGCCGCCAGCTTCTTCTCGAGTTCAGCATCCACGCGTGCCGTTTCGGCCGCCATTTCAGCATCCATCTTGCCGCGGGCCTTGTCGGACGTTTCGCGCGCCTTGGCCTTGGCCTGCGCAATGCGCAGTTCAAGGGCCTGCTGGGCTTGCGTTGCCTGATCGTTCAGGCGAGCGGCCTGGTCGAGGTCAGACGCGATCCGGTCGGAACGCTTTTCCAGCGTGTCCGACAGTTTCGGCAGGATGACCCGCGACAGGGTGAGGTAGAGAATGCTGAACAGCACCGCCAGCCAGAACAGCTGCGATGGCATGTGCCAGGTTTCGAACGGCGGGAATGGCGGTTTGCCGGCCGCGCCGTGTTCTGCCCCATGGGCCGCAGTTTCTGCAAGCAATGCGATCAGCATCGAAAAGTCCTCGGTTTCGTGTCCAGTCATGAGAGCCAGCGGCGACGCCGCCAGCCCCGGAGCAAAATTTGCTTAGACGACGAACAGGATCAGGATGGCGACGAGGAACGACAGGATGCCGAGCGCCTCGGAAAGGGCCATACCGATGAAGAGGTTGCCGGTCTGCTGCGGGGCAGCCGATGGGTTGCGCATCGCGGCGTCGAGGAACGAGCCGAAGATGTTGCCCACACCGATAGCAGCACCGATCATGCCGAGCGTTGCGAGGCCTGCGCCGACGTATTTGAGGCCGAGGGTGATATCGCCTTCCATGGGGATCTCCTTATGGGAATGCTGTAGTTCTACAAAGTGCCGCTCGTGAAGCGTGTTCCGTCTGCGGCGTCAAGCGGTTTGGTGTGGCCACGTGGCCGCACCGGCGAAGTGGTTTCTAGTGCGCCGGGTGAAGCGCGTCGTTGAGATAAACACATGTCAGGATCGCGAAGACGTAGGCCTGCAGGCCAGCGACGAGCAGTTCCAGCGCATTCAGGGCGACGCCCATGGCAAATGCGAAGGGCGCTATCACGACATATGCGCCGCCAGCGGCGATCAGCGCCACTGTGAAACCTGCGAAAAGCTTCAACATGATGTGTCCTGCCAGCATGTTGGCGAACAGGCGCAGAGACAAGGTTAACGGACGGGCAAAAAACGAAATGATCTCGATCGGCACCAGCAGGAAGTAAATGATGAAGGGCGCGCCGGAAGGGGCGAAGAGTTTCAGGAACTTGAAGCCGTTCTTGTAGAAACCGTAACCGATCACGATCGAAATCACGAGCAGGGCAAGGGCCGCCGTCACGATGATGTGGCTGGTCGTGGTGAACGCGTAGGGCACCATGCCGATCATGTTGGCGAAGAAGATGAAGAAGAAGAGCGTGAATACGAAGGGGAAGAATTTCAGGCCTTCCTCGCCAGCGGCGCCGCGCACCATGTCGGCCACGAAGCCATAGCCGATCTCGGCCAGTGACTGCAGGCGCGATGGTACGAGCTGGCCTTTCGAGGCGGCAAAACCGAAGAATGCAATGGTCAGGATGACGCCGAACGCCATGAAGCCGGATGCGTTCGTGAACGACAGGTCAATGCCGCCGACACTGAAGTCGAGCCATTTCGTGATCTTGAACTGGTGGATCGGATCCAGCGCAACGCTCGGCATAAACAGGTTCATCCGTCCTAATTCCCGTCTTCGGGAGCCTGTGGCTCCTGTGTCTGTTTCAGCGCCCGAGCATTCAGCTCATTATAGGCGCGTATAATGGCCCTTGTGCCCGCTGCGAAGCCAAAAGCTCCCATGATCAGCAAGCCCCAGGGTTTTGTTCCTGCGAAGACGTCGATCCAGTAGCCAATAAAGCCACCGACAAAGACGGAGGTGCCAAATTCCGCACCGTATCGCAGGGCATAGGCCCCAGCCGAAATGCTTCCATCGTCTGCTTTGGTCGCTCGCTGCTTTACGGCTTCACGTTCAGCCCGGGCCGCTCTTGCCCTGGCGATCTCATCACCAAGGCCGTCTGGACCGTCACTGGACATATTTCAAAGTGCTCCGCAGCCGCGATTCCCTGCCGACGAGGATACCCCCGGATTTCGGCGCAAACTATGAGGGGGTGGGACCCAAGTCAACCGCCATTACAGAAACTCAGTCCCTTGTTTTTATTGAAATTCCCGAGGGCGCGTCTGCGCTACTCCGCCGCAACGAGCTGTTCGGCGGCTTCGAGGTCGACGGAAACCAGTTTTGAAACGCCTTTTTCGCGCATCGTGACGCCAAAAAGCCGGTCCATCCGGCTCATCGTCACCGGGTTGTGGGTAATGATCACGAAACGCGTATCCGTGCGTTGGCGCATCTCGTTCAGCATGTTGCAGAACCGATCGACATTGGCATCGTCGAGCGGGGCATCGACCTCGTCAAGCACGCAGATCGGTGCCGGGCGCGACAGGAACACCGCGAAGATCAACGCCGCTGCCGTCAGGGCCTGTTCACCGCCTGACATCAGGGCCAGCGTACCGAGCTTCTTGCCTGGAGGCTGGGCGTATATCTCCAGCCCGGCATTCAGCGGGTCTTCGGCATCAACGAGGCGGAGTTCGGCCTGGCCGCCCTGGAACAGGGCCGTGAACAATGCCTTGAAATGCGCGTTGACGGTCTCGAATGCTGCCAGCAGCCGTTCGCGACCTTCCGCGTTGAGCGCATCGACGCCCTCGCGCAGCTTGGCGATGGCCGCCGTCAGGTCCTCTTTCTCGTTAACCTGGCTACCCAGGCGTTCTTCGAGTTCCGCAGCTTCTTCCTCGGCATTCATGTTGACGCCGCCCAACTGGTCACGGTCGCGGCGCAGATCCTCGACCTTGCGTTCGGCGTCACGCGGCGTGAATTCGCCCATCTCGGTCTCATCAAGACCGGCTTCGGCGATGGCCAGCAGGCCCTCCGGCGTGCGCTGGAACGTGTTGCGCGCGATTTCGACGCTTTCCTCAAGCCGGGCTTCGGCCGTCTCAATTTTCACTTTCCATCCGGCGAAGCTCTCGCGCGCTTCGGATGCGGCAATCGCCGCCCGGCGTGCGGCCGTTTCGGACTCGCGAACGGCGGTTTCTTTCTGCGACAGCTGATCCGCAATCCGTTTGCGCTCGTCTTCGCGACGTTCGACATCTGCAGACATGGTTTCGATTTCGCAAGCAAGTTCTTCTGGACGGGACTTCGCAGCGATCGCTTCTGCGGCGGCTGACGCGCGGCGCTCAAGCAGGCGCTGCACACGCTCACCCGCAGAAATCGTGCGGGCGGACCATGTTTCCACATCACGCTCAAGACCGGCACGGCGCGCAGCGGCCTGTTCGCGGCCACGGGTGATATCCGTCAGCCGACCTCGGGATTCGATTTCATCGTCACGCGCTTCGGTCACCCGGATACGCGCCTGGGTCAGGGTCAATTCAAGGACCGATTCTTCATCCGCCGACGATTGCGGTGACATCAGCGACAGGGCTTCCTTGACGACCGCCAGGTCAGCATTCGCACGCGCGAGGGCTTCGCCCGTCGTGTCGCGCTTCATCGCAGCGCGTTCGGACGCTTGCGAGGCTTCTGTCACGCGCGTGCGTGCCTCGCTCAGAGCACGTTGGGCCGGCGCGATGGTCTGCCTAAGGCCTCGCAGCGACTCTTCGGCACCGAGCCGCGCGTCGCGGGCCTCTGTCAGTACGCCAGTGCAGCGTTCAAGCTGCGCCTGCAGCGGTGCGATCTCTTTCATTGCAGCTTCCAGGCGAGCCTGTTGTTCGAGGCGGGCCGCAGCACTTACCGGCGCATCTGGTGTTCGGGTAAAACCGTCCCAACGCCAAAGATGGCCTTCGCGCGACACGAGGCGCTGGCCCGGCTTGAGGTCAGCCATGAGGCGGGCACCTTCGGCATGGTCAACGACGCCGCATTGGGACAGGCGCGCGGCCAGCTCGTCAGGCGCGTCGACGAATGCGTTCAGGGCCGTTGCGCCATTTGGCAACGCCTGGCTTGGGGCGGCTGCACCGCTCCAGAACATGGCCGCGTTCCTGTCGGTTGGTGCCTCGATGTCGTCACCCAAGGCTGCAGCCACAGCCTTTTCGTAACCGTCTTTCGTGCGGATCCGGTCGACGACCGGCGGGGCGCTTGGTCCATCGGGTTTGCGGAGCAGTTTTTGGAGGCCTGCAATTTCGCCTTCGAGCGCGCGCACGTCCTTGTCGGCGCCATCGCGGGGTGGCTGGGCAAGTGTTTCAGCTTCGCGGGCCGAGTTCAGCTGTGCCTCGGCCGCTTCGACGGCGCGCTCGGCATCGTGTAGCGCCGTTTCGGCCTGCTCCTCGGCATCTTTGGCATCTTTCAGCTTGCGCACGAGAGAAACCGCATCTTCAAGGCCAGCCATGTCACGGGTCAGGCGATTGATTTCAGCGGCGATCTGGTCGCGCCGTCGGGTCTGCGCGCCGACATTCTCTTCAGACGCCTTCCTGTGGGCGCGGACTTCGGAGAGCTGTTCCTGAGCTGCATCGGCTGCTTCTTCTGCGGCCGACAGGCGATTGCGTGCGGCTTCCAGCGAGGCGCGGATTTCCGCTTCGATCTCGTCATTGCGCGCTTCGTCCATCACCGGCAGGGCCGACAATTCGTGACGGGCGTTCTCCGTCGCCGCTTCGGCTTCGCTCTTGGCGGCCTGTTCGCGCTCAAGGTCTTCGATAAGGCGAGCAGCCTCGGCTTCGAGCCGCGCATGCGCATCGGCGGCGACCTTGCGCTCGGTTTCAAGCCGGGCCAGCGCGATGCGAGACTGGCCAAGCTTGGCGGACGCAACGCTTTCGGCCTCACGCAGCGGCCCGAGGCCTTCGCCGGCTTCGATGCGCTGGCGTTCGCAGACGGCATCCTGACGTGTCAGGTCTTCAACCGCGCGGCGTGTCTCCTCGAGCTTTTCGCGGGCGATGTCGCAGGCGAGCTTGGCTTCGCTCCAGCGCAGGTGTGCGACGAGCGCGTCCAGCGCCTGGATCTCGTCAGACAGGCGGCGGTATGTGCGCGCCTTGCTGGCCTGGCGCTTGAGACTGGCGAGCTGGCGCTCGACCTCGGCGGAGACTTCAGTGAGGCGTTCAAGATTCGTCTCGGCGCCATTCAGTTTCAGTTCTGCCTCATGGCGGCGGGTATTCAGGCCGGCGATGCCGGCGGCTTCTTCAAGAATGCGGCGGCGGTTCTGCGGCTTCGACCCGATCAGTTCCGAAATCTGGCCCTGTCGCACGAGGGCTGGGGAGTTGGCGCCTGTCGATGCGTCAGCGAACAGGAGCTGGATATCCTTGCCGCGAACGGTTCGACCATTCAGCTTGTACGAAGTGCCCGCGCCGCGACGCAACTTGCGCACGATTTCCAGCGTATCGGACGCGTTGAATTCCGGTGGGGCCGTACGCTGGGAATTGTCCAGTACCAGCGTCACTTCGGCGGTTTCACGCGCCGGGCGGCCCTGGGCGCCCGAGAAGATCAGGTCGTCCATCTCGCCGCCGCGCATCGCCTTGGCCGAGCTTGCACCCATTGCCCAGCGCAGCGCTTCAAGCAGGTTTGACTTGCCGCAGCCGTTCGGGCCCACGATGCCCGTGAGGCCCGGTTCCACGGGAATGGTTTGCGGGTCGACGAACGACTTGAAGCCAGCGATGCGGAGTTCTGTTATCTGCATGCTGGCCTCATATCCTTATTGTCCTGCCGCGTTGGCGAGAAGTGTGTCGAGCTTTGCTGAAAAGCCTTCGACATTGCGAATATCGCCTTCAAACCGAGACATTTCACCGTCAAAAATGAAGGTCGGCGTACTGTCGACACCGTCTTTTTGGGCTTCGTCATAGGTCGTCTTCAGGCGTTGCCGGATCGAACCGTCTGCCATGCAGGCGTCAAACGCGGCTTCGTCGGCTATGCCATGACGTTGACCGATGGCGACGAGCGCGGCCTTCAAGACACCATTGCTCGCAGCATCGATGATGCCGGACTGATGCTCGAACACATCATCCATAACATCGAAAAAGTTGGCCTCGCCAGTGCACAGCGCCATCGCATAGACCGGAACGTCGATTTCATGGACCGGGTATTCGCGGAAGATGAAGCGCACTTTGCCTGTCGAGACATATTTTTTCTCAATCTCGGGCAGGACCGTATCATGGAAGTACTTGCAGGCGGGGCAGGTGGGTGATGCATATTCGATGACGGTGACCGGCGCGTCTGCGGAACCTATGACATGCCCAATGGCGGCCGGGTCGGATTTGCCCTTGCCGGACACCGCGCTGCTTTCATTTTCATTATTGCCACAGGCAACCAGCGCCAGCGCCAAAACGGCGGCCAAAGCAGTTCGTCTGGAGATGCGTTCCATCATCATAACCTTTGCGTTAAGAATTGAGTCGTCTTGGTTGCCAAATCGTTAATGCGGTGCGCGGCTGGCTATTGCGCCAGCTTTTCCAACTCACCATTCACGTATGCCTCGAATGCTTCGGGGCTGCGCACGTCGACATCGGCAGGCTTGACCGTGCCGTTGACGATGAATGTCGGCGTGGCCTTCACGCCGAATGTATCGCCTGTCATCATCGTGTCTGCGATGCGCTGGCGGATCGGTCGGTTGGCGATGCAGGCATCAAAGGCGGTCTCATCAGCGATACCGTGCCGGGCAGCGATGCCGAGGAAAACCTGCTTGACCGCGCCGGTCTTCGAGGCGTCGAAGACATCCTGCTGGTGTTCGAACAGGTCAGCGAGCACGTCGAAGAACTTTTCCTCGCCGGCGCAATTGGCCATCGCATAAGCGACGACGTCAAGATCGTTCAGCGGGTACTCCCGGAAAATGAACTTCACTTTTCCCGTCGAGATGAATTTGCCTTCCAGGGTCGGCATGATGTCATCATGGAAATGCTTGCAGTGCGAGCAGGTGGGAGAAGCGTACTCGATGATCGTGAGAGGTGCGTCTTCTGCGCCTTTGACGTGGCCGAGGATGGCGGGCGCTGTGACCTCAGCGGGGGCGGGCGTGGTATCATCGCCTGTCGCATTGCCGCAGGCGGCGATCACCAGTGCGAGGACCGAGACGAGGGCAGAGGGGCGGGAGACGAGAGCCATGGGGGAGAGCCTTCAAGGATGGGGGCTATTTTTCGGACCGGGGTCCGGAACGGGCGAAATAGGTGAGTCGTCTGCGGTTAGCACAGCTGTCCCCAGCGCAACAATCGCTGCGCGCAGCGCGGCGCTTTCGATTGCCGCCGTGCTGTCTTCAAGTTGCTTGCGCTGGGCCGGCGTCAGGGCCGGCGCCTTGCGCCGCGGCTTGGTCGGTTCGCTAGTATTGAGCGCGCCCTGTACGATCTTGATAGCGATGATGTCGCCGCCAGCCGACACGGACACGCGCTGACGAATGGTCTCGACCTGGTGCTGGACGATAGGCGCGGCCTGCGGGATGACCCGCAAGGTCAGCACGCGGCCATCCTTGCCGCCGGTGATCTTCTCGGGCCGGCAGAAGGGATAGAGTTTCTCGCCGACGATTTCGCGCCAGCGCCGCTGCAACAGCTGCACGGCAGGCAGTTTCTTGGCGCCAACCTTGCGACCCAGCCGTTCGGCGGCGAGGCCGATCTGGGGGATTCCCGGATGCACCTTGCGTGCCCTTTGGTAGCGAAGTCGCACACGCGCGCGCGCCTCTTCAATCGGGTCGAGGGTTGATCTTGTGACCATTCCCCAAGACAAGCACGCCTTGATGGCTAGGAAAAGACGCAGGTGCCCGGCAAGGTGAAATTGAAGGAACTCCCAGCCCGGCTGCTGGCCTGGTATGACGGGCACGCACGCGATCTGCCGTGGCGGGTGTCTCCGGCTGACAGGACGGCCGGAAAACGCCCTGATCCTTACAGGATATGGCTATCCGAAATCATCCTGCAGCAGACGACGATCCCGCACGGGACGCCGTATTTCCATACATTCACGCAGCGCTGGCCGGATGTGAGGGCGCTTGCAAATTCTCGTGATGAGGAGGTGATGGCGGCCTGGGCCGGGCTTGGTTATTATGCGCGGGCTCGCAACCTGTTGAAATGCGCGCGCGAAGTGGTGGCATTGGGCGGGTTTCCGGAGACCGAAGCGCAACTCGTCAAACTGCCCGGTATCGGCCCCTATACGGCGGGCGCCATCGCGGCGATCGCCTTCGACCAGCAGGCGGCCGCTGTAGACGGCAATGTGGATCGCGTGTTTTCGCGCCTGCTGGCGCTGAAGGGCGAATGGCAGGCCGAGAAGAAGGTGATTGCGGCGGCTGTTCGCGCACTTGTGCCTGCGCAAAGACCCGGGGAATTTGCCGAAGCCCTGATGGACCTTGGCGCGACGATCTGCACGCCGACCCGACCGAATTGCCTCATTTGCCCGCTGTCAGACCTCTGCGCAGCGCGTGCGGAAGGGGGGCCGGAACGGTATCCGATGAAGCCTGCCAAGGGGGTGGCAAGGGTGAGGCAAGGGTGTGCCTATGTCCTGGTTGACGGCGACGAGGTCCTGCTTGTGCGACGCCCTGACAAGGGTCTGCTCGGCGGGATGCTGGCGCTGCCGAGCACCGATTGGCCCAAGACAGGCATCCCCGACGAGGCTCCGCCGGCAGAGGCCGACTGGCAAGCGGTCGGCGACGTCCGCCACGTGTTCACGCATTTTGCCCTGACGCTGAGCGTGAAGCGCGCGGCGCTGAACGGCAAACGCCCGGACGGGGTGTGGACACCCATCCGGGACGTTGCGGGATTGCCGACGGTCTTTGCCAAGGCGTTTCGCCTTGCGACGACGGATGCCTAGTTGAGGCCCATCTCATCGCGATAGCGGCGGCGCAGCAGGTCGATCGGTGCCAGGTCGCGCTTTTCGGTCTCGAAGTGCCAATAGGTCCAGCCATTGCAGGCCGGTGCCTGCTGGACATGGGCGCCGAGGCGGTGGATCGAGCCCGATACTGCGCCGGTGGTCAGTGAGCCGTCGACTCGGATGCGGGCCTGGAAACGGCGCTGCGGCGAGAACAGCCGGTCGCCTGGCTTCAGCCAGCCATTGTCGATGAGCGCGCCGAACGGCACGCGGGGCAGGGATTTCTTGCTGCGCTCGGTTTCCAGCATCTCGCCTTCAATCGGCGTGATGGCATTGATGCGTGCGCGCGACAGGCGGACATATTCAGGATCGCGTTCGATGCCGACAAAGTCGCGTCCCAGGCGCCGGGCTGCCGCAGCTGTGGTGCCGGTGCCCGAGAACGGGTCGAGCACAACATCGCCAGGATTGGTGGTCGCCAGCAGGACGCGCGAGAGGAGACTTTCCGGCTTTTGCGTCGGGTGGGCCTTCTTGCCGGCCTCGTCCTTCAGGCGTTCGCCGCCGGTGCAGAGCGGGATGATCCAGTCTGAGCGCATCTGCTTGTCTTCGTTGAAGACTTTCAGGGCGTCATAATTGAACGTGACTCGCGAGGCTTCGGACTTGCCGGCCCAGATCAGCGTTTCATGCGCGTTCTGGAAGCGGGTACCCTTGAAGTTCGGCATCGGATTCGACTTGAGCCAGATGACGTCGTTCTGGATCCAGAAGCCCTGGTCCTGCAGCACGGTGCCGACGCGGAAGATATTGTGGTAGGAACCAATGACCCAGATTGCGCCATCATCCTTCAGGACGCGGCGGCATTGCGACATCCATTCATGCGTGAACAGGTCATAGGCGTCGAAGCTGTCGAACTTGTCCCAGTCATCATTGCAGCCGTCGACGACTGACTGGTCCGGACGTGTCAGCCCACCGCCAAGCTGGAGATTGTAAGGAGGATCAGCGAAAACCAGATCGACAGACTGGTCGGGCAGGCGCCGCAGGATATCGATGCAGTCGCCCTGCAGGATCGTATTTCTTTTCAATTCCATTTTGCCAGCCCCTTAAGCAACGCGTGTTTCGTGACGCCGAATCAGTGGGGGGCACCGGTTTCTAGAAGGTTACCCGCACCCGCATTCGCTGCCCCGATTTGTTTCGGAATCGAAACTAACCGATTCGGAGGCCTGTGGATAACGCTGTGGATGCTTTTTTGAAGTTCCTGAGGATAGACTGTTAGAAACCCAGCAATAACTGGCCTTGCGGTGTTTCCAGCGGGCGGAACAGATCGGTCCGCAGGTCGGGACGCGGAATGTCCAGTCCGAGCCGCTTTGTCTCTCGTGCAAATCTCTGGCTGATCATCCGGGCAATGGGGCCGCGTCCGGTTCCGCGTTCGAACCAGCGGGCATCATAGTCTTGCCCACGGCGCATTTCGCGGATTGTGTTGATCACTTTGGCGGCACGGTCGGGCACATGCGCGACCAGCCATTCGTGGAAGAGGTCCTTGATCTCGTAAGGCAGGCGAAGAAGCACATAGCCGGCACCGGTGGCGCCGTGCGCGGCGGCGGCGTCCAGCAGGGATTCGATTTCGTGATCGGTGAGGCCGGGGATCACCGGCGCCGTCATCACAGTGACAGGTATGCCAGCATCTGCCAGCGCGCCAATGGTCTGCAGGCGTCTTGCCGGAGTTGCCGCCCGTGGCTCCATCTTGCGGGCAAGGGTCCGGTCGAGCGTTGTGATCGAGATGCCGACCCTGGCGAGGCCTTTCTCAGCCATCGGGCCGATTATATCGATGTCGCGTTCAATCAGGGAGGACTTGGTCAGAAGGCTGACCGGGTGATTGTGCGCGGCCAGGATTTTCAACAATTCGCGCGTCATGCCCGTGTCGCGATCAGTCGGCTGGTAGGCATCTGTGTTCACGCCCAGCGCGATTGGGCGGGCCATATAGCCGGGCCGTGACAGTTCGCGTTGCAGAAGGTCGACCGCATTGGACTTGATGTAGAGCTTGCTTTCGAAATCGAGCCCCGCCGAAAGCCCGCCATAGGCGTGGCTGGGCCGGGCGAAACAATAGATGCAGCCATGCTCGCAGCCACGATAGGGATTGATCGACCGGTCAAACGAGATATCGGGTGACTTGTTGAAGGTGATGATCGTGCGGGCGGTCTCTTTCGCCAGCTCTGTCTTGAGACGCGATGGGGGCGCCTCGAGCCCCTCCCAGCCATCATCGAAGGCGTGCCGTGTCTCCGGCTCGTAGCGTCCGGTCTGGTTGGACACGGCCCCGCGCCCGCGCTGTTCGAGGCGCTCGCCAGCCTGCCTTGTATCCATCAGCGTGACGCGCCCATTGGGCTTCAGTTTCTGTTCGTTTCTCATGGGGCTCATTTGCCCACACGCAACAGAACAAAACAAGAACAAATTTTATCGTATCGTATAAGATATGTGGATGGATCGCACCCGATCAATCCTTGGGGGAATCGAAATTGGTAATGATCTTGCGCACGGGGTCCGGCATTTTCAGAGCCATCACATCTGCCATATCAATGCGCGCATCCTGAACAGGCGAATTAGCGGGCCATGTTTTGAACAGGATCGCCGACGGGTCAAAGATCCGCGTCTGGGCATTTTTGGTCACGATGGTGGAGACGGACATGTGCCGATTGTCTTCCGCGATGCGGGCGGAGAGCCCTTCGGCGCCGGGCTGTCCGTGCCCGAGCACCTGCATGAACTTCGTGTTCTTAAACAGGAGCAGGCCGGTGATCGACATTCTGGCATTTTGATCGGCGCCGGCCGCGACAATGTCCTCAAGGTCTTGATCGGACGACGTTGGTCGCTGGCCAATTCATCACCAGGATGAAACTGTACGACCGAGACGGGTATGCGTTCTGTTCTTGCCTGTCGCCTGCAGCGAAAACGCGCCGGAGCTGATTGACAGCGTCGGATATTCATTGTCCAAACGGATAATAAAAATCCGGGTTGAAGCGAATGAGCGAGAATAGTGTGGCATCGAAAGACCGCCTGGGCGTTGGCCAGCGCGTCGGGTTTGGCGTCGCGGATTTCGGGTTCAACCTTTACTATACCGGGCTGAACCTCTTCCTCCTCTATTACTATACGGATGTGCTCGGCATACGCCCGGCCGTCGCGGGCCTCATCTTTGCGATCCCCTTGTTCTGGGATGCCGTAACGGACCCGGTGATGGGAATGATTGCGAGCCGAACCCGGAGCCGCTTCGGCAGCTACCGACCCTACATCCTGTTCGGGGCAATTCCGCTGGCCTTGAGCTTTGTCTTGATGTTTGCCGCGCCATTGCTGTTTCCGAGTGCCATCGTTGCGGTTTCCGCCGCGGCCCACATCCTGTTTCGCACCTGCTATACCGTGGTATCAGTGCCTTACAGCGCCATGTCGGCCAAGATTACGCAAGATAGTGGTGAACGTGGCGCGCTGGCCGGTGTCCGGATCCTGTTTGCTGCAACCGGCGGATTGTTCACCGTGTTCGTGATGCTGCCCTTCGCCGCCAGATTTGGCGGGGGAGACCTGAAAGTGGGGTTTTTCTATGTCAGCGTCGTCTTTGCGGTCGTTGCAACGGCGCTGTTCATGACGACGTTCAAGGCGACCCGTGAGCGTGTGGAGCTCACTCCCGGCTTTCGGCCCGCGCCGGCCGACCTGTGGCGGTTTCTTTCCCGGAACCGTGCCCTGCTGCTGCTGATCTCAGCCATTGTTCTTGGCGGAATGGGGGGCGCGATTTTCGGCAAGGCGCTGGTCTATTATGTTCTCTACGTAGCCGGCCTGGATATCAGCGTCACGCTCGCGCTGATCACCTTGACTGCCTCAGTCACACTGGGCGTGCCGATCTGGATGTCTGCTTCGCGCTGGCTATCGAAGCGAATGGTCTGGCTCTTGGGAGCCGGTTTGGGAATGACGGCCCAATTGGTGCTCTTCGCGGCGCCGCCTGCGACCATCGGGCCATTCCTTGTGTTGCTTGTGATGCTGGGCATTGGCAACGCCGCCTTCGCGGTGACGTTCTGGTCGATGCTGCCCGACACGGTCGAATACGGGCAATTTCGATCAGGTGTCAGGGATGAAGGGCTTGTGTTCGGCCTGAACCAGCTTGCGCTGAAAGCGGCGACCGGCCTTGGTATTGGATTGCTGGGATTTCTGCTTGAAGCGATTGGCTACGTGGCGAACGAAGCGCAGGCGCCTGACACCGTGCAGGGCTTGCGTCTGCTCAGCACGCTGGTGCCGTTCGCATGCAGTTTTTGCGCTGCGGCATTGATTGCGTTTTATCCGATCGACAAGCCCCTTCATGCGCGGCTGGTTCGGGCCATTGATTGGCAAAACCGGAAGCAGAGCCTGGTTCCCCAAACGAACGAAACGCCTTGACGGATCGGCAGGTTCAATGGATTTCATTATCCAACACGAATAGTGAAAAGGTTCCGGAATGGGCAAGACATTGAAATCGGTGCCGGCTCGAAAGGTCGAGATAACTGAAACGCGTGCTGAGCAAAAGGCCCGCACGCACGCGCGCATACTCAAGTGTGCGCTGGAGGCTTTTGCCGAGCTTGGGTTTGAAGGCGCGACTGTCCGGGACATTGCGGCGGCCGCTGGCGTCAATCATGGCCTCATCAAGTATCATTTCGGCGATAAGGATAATCTCTGGAAGTCTGCGGTTGAATTCCTGTTCATCCGGATGCATGACGAAATGTCGCCGCCGGAGGGTGCCGACAAGCTGCCTGCCTTTGAGCAGCTCAAGTCATGGATACGCCGTTACGTTGCCTATTGTGCCCGCCATCCCGAGCATGCCCGAATCATGGTTCAGGAATCCATTCGCGATTCTGACCGTCTCAGGTGGGCGGTCGACAATTTCATCAAGCCAGATCATGACAGCGGCATATGGCTGTACGAGAAGAATATAAATAACGGTCTCTACCCGAACATTTCCCGCTATTCGATCACCTACATTGTTGTCGCCGTGTCGCAATACCTGTTCATGCTTAGGCATGAGGTGAAGCTGATTTACGGGATCGACACCTCCGACCCTAAAGTGATTGAAGCCCACGCTGACGCGATCATCGAGCTCTTTTTCAACCACTCCGTTGTAAATGCGGCCAAACCTCTAACAGGCTGCTGAAAAAGGTCTCGTTTTGCTTTGCGAAGCATGGTTCTCTCTTTTGTGCAGAGAGGGAGGCGTCGATGCGCGGTGAAGATCGGACGACGGATCAGTTTTTTTCGTATGTGAACGTAGAAGACCGGATCGCATCGGATCATCCTCTGCGGCAGATACGGCAG
>Ga0208903_1000857_pt1 | contig 19974 bp, 17 predicted proteins | sample AntAceMetag02UKJ_FD_184769 | JGI IMG/M metagenome (GOLD analysis project Ga0208903, IMG submission 184769) | Saline lake microbial communities from Ace Lake, Antarctica - Antarctic Ace Lake Metagenome 02UKJ (SPAdes) (version 2) | ecosystem: Environmental > Aquatic > Non-marine Saline and...
AACCTAGTAGCTTTTATAAGATTGAATATATTTGTTAAAATTGAGCTACAATTATGGCTAGACAGACCATTTGAAGAGCCGCCCGAAATAACCCCAAAATACATACAGGGGGTTCTGTTTTGAAAAAGCAAATTTAAAGCCCTTAAGTAGCCTTAATAAAAGACTTTTTGCCTAAATTAAATCGTTTAGGACAGGATTGAACTACAATTACTACTTACTAATACACTTGTTTCCCTATGTCTGTAATCGTGTTCAATCCCATTTTCATCCATTCTTACGCCACCGTCCCTGAATTGAGTGTAAACTTCAAGGTTATTAGGAAAAAAAGCCGTTAATACTAAATTCATAAAAAAGAATATAGTACTGTACATTATCAACCCCTCAAAACGAAGCTTTAGCAGAGACCAATAATAAACCAATCCTATTGACAAAATTATGAAACAAAAAGTAGCATATTTATAATAGACAATGTCCGAAGTAAAACTATTTAGTTTATCGTAAATAGTAATGGAAAATAGATAAAGATGTGCCCCAATAGAAGCACAAAGCCAAAATAAAAACTTGTAGATGACGCTTTCTAAGTTAGTCAGTTTCATAATTTCAACAAATCAATTGATATATCTAGTTAAGAGCCAATAATTCAATTCTAACTTACTGGCATAAATTCTTTATATAATCATAAGCATCTCCATAACCCATCTCTCCCGCTTTAGAAAGGTCTAAACAACCACTATCTTTTTCTCCTAATTTAACTTTTGAGAACCCTCTAAGGTAATAGAAGTAAGCGTTTTCTGGATCAATATTAATACCTTTATTGACGTCAACAATTGCCCCTCGGTAATCTTCTAACCTAGATTTTGCCAAACCTCTGTCGCTGTAGTAATATGCCTTCTCAGAATCAAGCTTAATAGCTTTTGTAAAGTCAACAATTGCTTCTCTGTAATCTTCGCGGTTTACTTTTGCATATCCCCGTTTATAAAAATAATAGGCCTTCTTTGAGTCAAACTCAATAGCTTTATTGTATTCAAAAATTGCTCCTTGATAGTCCTTGAGATCATATTTCCCATTTCCCCTTAATAAATAATAAAAAGCATTCTCAGGATCATGCTCAATTGCTTTGGTATAATCATCAATTGCCCCTTGGTAGTCTTTGAGATCGTATTTTGCTTTTCCCTTAAAAAGTAATATGCATTTTCAGGTTCAAGCTCTATAGCCTTGGTGTAGTCTACAATTGCTCCTCGAAAATCTTCTAACTTCAATGTCGCATTCCCCCTGTTACGAAAATAATTTACATTTTCAGGATCAAGCTCAATTGCTTTTGTGTAGTCTATAATTGCTCCTTGATAATCTTCTAACTTAAACTTTACAACGCCCCTTTTATAAAAATAATCTGCATACTCAGAATCAAGCTCAATCGCTTTTGTATAGTCATTAATTGTTCCTCTGTAGTCTTGTAGCCTAGATTTTGCCAAACCCCTTTCGCTATAGTAATCTGCCACCTTAGGATTAATACTAATAGCTTTTGAATAGTCAACAATTGCTCCAACGTAGTCACCTAACCTAGATTTTGCATCTCCTCTTAAAAAACAATAAATCGAATTCTGAGGATCAAGCTCAATAGCCATAGTGAAGTCAACTATTGACCCTTTGTAGTCTTTGATATTGTGTTTTGCAATTCCCTCTTTGGAATATTCCTCCGCCATTGATTGAGCATAAGCTGTTGAGAAAGAAAAAAGAGCAATAAAAAGGATAAGTTTTGTTTTCATGATTTACGTTAAGCCTACTTATAGCCCTTTTTTTTTATTGTGGATTAATTTTTACTAAATATGTTTTGTTTTCTTCCCCAAGAACTTTAGCACACCCTTTTTTATCTAATAAGGCCGCCTTTATATGGTCACTTTCTAAATATCCTCCTTTCGGAAAGTTAATTTGAACTACTATACCCCCTAATTTAAAGACAAATTCTCTTTAAATATATGTCTGGGGGACTATTACTATATAACACCACACCTGTACTTAAGAGTGTTTATTGGTTTTTTGTTAATACCCTATTAAATTTCATAAACCATATTTCCATTCAGTGATAAGCTTACGGCAATTATAATGGCAAAGGAACAATATCCATCATAGGGGCGATGAACACGCCTACTAGACACTTTAAGATAATTAAAAATATTTTCATTAATTGACTTCTAGTATCTTGTAAAACATATTCCCATTGTTACTGTAGCCATATCCTTATTTTTTAGATGGTTTAAAAGCAATATACAATAAGGCTAAAAGAAGAGGCACAATTGTGTACACCAGTAACTCCGTTATATCGTAATACCACAAATACTCAAGCAAACTATCTGGAAAACTATGGTATCTGGGGTTGTAGAATCCGCCGAAAGGCAAAAATCGTGGTCTTACTTCTTCTGGATACGATTCATGTTCTAAACTAATTACATAAAACATTATATGCATAAAAAGCCAGCATAGATAAACCGCTATAAGTTTCATTTTTACTATCATCTCTTTATTTTTTGGTACTCGTTTAATCTCTCAATTTACCTTTTAGTGCTTACCGGTAGGCTTTGTCCGTTTTGGCTCGATTATTTCAATTCTCCCTCCTAACTTTGCCTCAATATTATTGAATCATATTTCTACTTCTGTAAGCTTAATATAAGTTGGCTTGCTTACTGGCAATAATCCTTGATAAAGTCATACGCCTCAACGTAACCTAGCTCTCCCGCTTTAGACAGGTCTAGGCAGCCGCTATCTTTTTGCTTTAAACTTATTTTAGAGAAGCCTCTTAAGAAATAAGCGTAACTATCTTCAGGGTTAATCTCAATAGCCTTCGAGAGGTCAATTATGGCCCCTCTGTAGTCCTCAAGTAGTGCTTTTTTAAATCCCCTATCTGTATAAAAGGTCCCATTGTTGGGGTCAATCTCAATAGCCTTCGTGTAGTCGGTAATTGCTCCCCTGTTGTCATTGAGGTTGGCTTTTGCATTTCCCCTACTATGATAAGAATATGCTACCTCAGGATTAATCTTAATAGCCTTAGTGTAATCAGCTATTGCTCCTATGTAGTCTTTGAGCTCGTCTTTTGCAAGTCCCCTAAATTGATAGTAATCTGCATTGTCGGGATTAATCTCAATAGCTTTGGTGTAATCAGCAATTGCTCCCATATTGTCATTGAGTTTTATTTTTGCAAATCCCCTATTACCGTAGGCTATTCCATTTTCAGGATTAATCTCTAAAGCCTTCGAGAGGTCAATAATAGACCCTCTATTGTCATTGAGTAGCCCTTTTGCAGACCCCCTATAGTGGTAGGCCGTCTCCTCTTCAGGATTAATCTCTATCGCCTTGTTAAAATCTAATATTGCTCCTTTGTAGTCTTTAAGAGTGAGCTTTGAGCGTCCCCTAATTATATAATAATTTGCACTCTCTGGGTCAATCTCAATAGCCTTCGTGTAGTCAAGAATGGCTCCTTCATGATTCTTGAGGTTGAATTCTTGATTTCCTCTAAGATAATAATAGTAAGCGTTATTTGGAATTATCTCAATTGCCTTGTTGTAGTCTAAAATTGCTCCTTTGTAGTCTTTGAGTTGGCCTTTTGCATATCCCCTTCGGCTATAATAATATGACTCCTCGGAATTAATCTCAATTGCCTTGTTGTAGTCTAAAATTGCTCCTTTGTAATCTTTGAGAGCGGCCTTTGTAAACCCCCTATTTTGATAAAAATCTGACTCTCTAGAATCAATCTCAATCGCTTTGTTATAGTCGGCAATAGCACCACTGTAATCATTAAGTGAGTACTTCGCTAGTCCTCTTTTATTATAAAAATCTGCAATATTAGGATTAAACTCCAAGGCCTTTGAAAAGTCAATAATTGCTCCCCTATAGTCCTCATTTTTAGATTTAGTATTCCCTCTCTGGAGATAGTTGTTGATATTATTTGGAGAAAATTCTATGGCCTTATTTAAATCGCTAATTGCTCCCTTGTAGTCTTTGAGTTCGCTTTTTGCATATGCCCTTCCAGAATAACTTCCACTATCGTCTGGATCTATCACTATAGCCTTATTGAAGTCTAAAATTGCTCCTTTATAGTCTTCGAGTTTGCTTTTTGCATATGCTCTACTGCTATAATGGCTTGGATCAATACCAATAGCCTTGGTGTAGTCTGCAAGTGCTTCTGTGTAGTCTTTGAGACCAAATTTTGATTGTCCTCTAAGGAAATAGTTGTTTGCAATACTGGGATCAATACCAATAGCCTTGGTGTAGTCTGCAAGTGCTCCGCTATAATCTCTTTGGAAGAGTCTAAGTCCTCCTCTCTTTTCATAATAGTCTACGATGTTAGGGTTAATACTAATAGCCTTCGTGTAGTCAGCAAGTGCTCCGCTGTCGTCATTGAGGCTGACTTTTGCTATTCCTCTCTGGATATAATAGTCTGAGTTAGAGTTAATCTCAATAGCCTTCGTGTAGTCAGCAATTGCTCCCTTGTGGTCTCTAAGCCCATCTTTTGCTTTTCCCCTACTTATATAATAATCTGTATTGTCAGGATCAATCTCAATAGCTTTCGAATAGTCAATAATTGCTCCTCTCTGGTCATCGAGCTTTTCTTTTGCACGTCCGTTTGTATAATATTCATATGCTGTGGTTTGACTGTAAGCTGTTGTTAATGCAATAAGAGTAATAAAAAGGGTGAGTTTTGTTTTCATGATTTACGTTAAGCCTATTAAAGCCCTTTTTTTTGTAGATTAATTCTAACCAAATATGTTTTGTTTTCTTCCCAATAACATTAGCATATCCTTTTTTATCTATCAGGGTAGCCTTTACATGGTCATTATCTAAATGCCCACCATTCGGAAAGTTAATTTGTACTACCATACAGTTCTTTACTTCCAAGTCTAATAGATAGGTTGCTGTACAGCCTGTTTGAGGGTTGTTATACTTTACAGTTGCGGGGTATTTATTATCTTGAAAGCTAAAGCCCTTAGCTGTGGAGGTTTCACTGGGGTGACACCTACTACATGAAAATATAGAACCTATTAAAATGGATATTTCTAAAAGCCTGTCCATTAGGTAAAGTTAAGAAGAGTTAATTCCCTTCCAAACCCCTAAACTGTCCCCCATTCTGTCCCCCAAAGCACACAAAAAAAGACAAGCCCCTTATTATAAGAAGCTTGCCTGATATGGTTGTGGTGATGGACGGAATCGAACCGCCGACACAAGGATTTTCAGTCCTTTGCTCTACCGACTGAGCTACATCACCGCTGGTTTTGGTTTTGATAAACCTCCCGATAGTTATCGGGAGAGCTACACCACCAACCTGCCCTTATTACTAAGGGAATGCAAAAGTAAATAAAAACAGATTCTACACAAGTTTTTTCTGTCTTTCTACGTAAAATTTTCTTCTTTTTTATTTCACTCATTTTATAGACCTTTGTTTAGTATGCAAGCATACTATTTACAAGTCCAACAAGCCTGTTCAAAATATCCCTAAATAGACAATCATGGCCTACATTCAGCAAATCTTATTTATTCTGGCTCTTAGCGTTGCCGCCTACCTTATTTCTAGGAGGGTTCTTCTCATTAAAAAGTCAATTCAGCTAGGTAGACCAATCGATAGGATGGACCAGCCACTTAAAAGACTTAAAAACATGCTTTTGACTGCCTTTGGCCAAAAGAAAATGTTTGACAAGCCCGTTGTTGGCGTATTACACTTTTTAGTTTATGCGGGTTTTCTATTGATTAATATTGAAGTCCTAGAAATAATCATTGATGGTGTTTTTGGTACTCATCGGATATTTGCTGAACCACTAGGCTCTTTCTACACCCTCGTCATTAACTTCTTTGAAATACTGGCCCTCGCTGTTACACTAGCTTGTGTCGTTTTTTTGATACGTCGAAATGTTCTCAAAATAGGCAGACTAAGCCCTTCCAAGTCAAAAGACATGAAAGGTTGGCCAGCCATGGATGCTAATATTATCTTGGTATTTGAAATAGTTTTAATGATGGCCTTCTTGACAATGAACGCAGCAGATGCTATTCTTCAAGAAAGAGCTGTAGGTCATTATGCAGATGCCAATACTGGACCCTTTGTTGTCAGTCAATGGTTTCTTCCTATTCTGGACAATTTCTCTTCCACCCTATTAGTGGCCGTGGAAAGAATAAGTTGGTGGTTTCATATCCTAGGTATCATGGCTTTTGCTCTTTTTGTTACTTACTCCAAACACCTTCATATTGCTCTGGCTTTTCCCAACACCTATTTCGCGAACCTAGGAACGAGAGGTGAAATAGCGAACATGCCCGCCGTCACAAAAGAGGTGAAAATCATGATGGAACTGGAGCAACCAGGCGAGGACGAGGAAGTTGGCCGTTTTGGTGCTAAAGATGTGGAAGACCTTACCTGGAAAAGCCTAATGGATGCCTACAGCTGCACAGAATGCGGAAGATGTACTTCAGAATGTCCAGCAAATCAAACGGGAAAGGAACTCTCTCCACGTAAAATAATGATGCGTACCAGAGATAGGCTGGAGGATATTCAGAAGGGCTGGTTGGCAAATGGCTATGACCATAAAGACGGTAAATCTCTTAACGGTGATTATATTAGTGAGGAAGAACTTTTGGCCTGTACTACTTGCAATGCCTGTGTGGAGGCTTGCCCAATTCAGATAAATCCCTTGGATATTATTTTGGAACTTCGTCGATTCAACGTCATGGAAGAATCTAAAGCTCCACAATCTTGGAACATGATGTTCCAAAATCTAGAAACCAGCATGTCGCCATGGAAGTTTTCGCCAGATGATCGCTTCAAATGGGTTGACGATATGAAAAGTTAGTCCGTACAACCCTTCTATTTAGCATTAAATTATTTGGCAGAGACTCCAAAGAAGACAGCCTGTTAACTAATTTTACAGGATGAACCCTCAAATAGAAAAGCTGTATCAAATAAGTAAAAAAGACTCCCGATTAATTGTGGGACTCATGTCTGGTACATCCATGGATGGCTTAGACATAGCTCTTTGTAAATTTATCGGTGCCGGTGAGGCTACTAAGGTAGAGCTAGTAGCTTTTGAAACCCTTCCCTTTGAAGATGATACCAAAGATGAAATACGCAAGGTCTTTGCAAAAGATACTATCGACTTCCCGCATTTATGTAGACTTAACCCGTGGATTGGAAACCTACATGGCATGCTTGTGAACAAATGTTTGGCGAAATGGGGATTTGCTGCATCAGACATCGATGCCATAGCCAGTCATGGGCAAACCGTCATGCACCAGCCAAAGAGGTTACATGACATAGAAAAGTTTCCTAACAGTACATTACAAATAGGAGATGCAGATCACCTAGCCATAATAACGGGAATTCTAACCCTCTCTGACTTTAGACAAAAGCACTGTGCTGCAGGTGGCGAAGGAGCTCCATTAGCCCTTTATGGTGACTATATGCTTTTTTCTTCTTCCGAAGAGAGCCGTGTTTTGATAAATATTGGAGGGATAGCCAACTTCACTTTCCTCCCCTCAAATAGAGACTTTAATGCTGCTTTTGCCACAGATACAGGCCCCGGTAATACAATAATTGATGCTTACATGCAGAAGCATTTTGGCCTACCATTCGATGAAAACGCTAAACTTGCTACATCAGGTAAGCTAATTCCTGAACTTCTTCGTGAGCTTAAAGGCCATGTCTATTTTGAGCAAGCCTTTCCTAAAACTACAGGACCAGAACTGTTTAATTTGACATATCTCAATTCAGCATTAACAAAAACGAATGCTAGCCCTACGCATGAAGATGTTTTAGCCACCCTATGCCATTTTTCTGCGGAGACTCTTTGCGATGAAATATCAAAGAGTACAGCCTTAGATTCAAATACGAACATCTATGTTAGTGGTGGAGGTATGCACAATCCTTTACTTATCGCTCTCATTAAAAGGGCCTTGTCTGGAATAGAAATAAAATCAATGGATGACCTTGGCATCTCTGGTGATGCTAAAGAAGCTGTATTGTTTGCTTCACTAGCCAATGAAACATTGGCGGGGAAAAGTGGCTTTATTAAACCAGATGGAGGTTCGGAACGTTTTTTTATGGGTAAAATATCTCTTCCCAAATAGTTCTCGGGAGTCTATTCACTAACTTTAAGGTTTAAAGCGTTTGAATAAGCAATGGCTATAGTTACCAACAGGCGATCTTTCTTCGAAACCCTCTTAGGGCAGACTAACACACGTGCTATACAGAGCCTAGACGAGTTAGATAGGCCACTTAACAAAGTTGATGTTTATCATCTTCTTAAGCGTTGCTGCTTCTCGGTGGACCCCCTATATGCAAAATCGCTGATTGGTAAAAATGCCAAAGTGGCCGTTACCGAGCTAATTAATAATGCTAAAAATAAGACTATTCCGCTACCGCCTTTTGATGTAAATCAAGCTTTTATTTCTCCAGAAAATCTAGCCGGAGATGCCAAGGCAAAACAGAGAGAAGCCAACCTAACCGCACATTTCGAACAGAACAAACTGTTGGTTTCTTGGTGGTTAGATCTTATGAAAGGTGATAAAAACAGCCTTTCAGAGAAGCTCACATTCCTGTGGCACAGCCACTTTACTACACAATATGAAGGAAATGAGCCTATTCCCGCCCAATTTATTTATCGTCAAAACCTTCTATTTAGAAAGCAATATCTTTCAGACTTTAAGGCCTTTTTGGAGAAGGTTACCATTGATGGAGCCATGCTTCTTTACCTTAACGGCAGTTCAAATAACCGTTTAGCAGCAAATGAAAATTATGCCAGAGAGCTTCTTGAGCTTTTCTCTGTAGGCATCGGCGAAGGCCATTACTCAGAAGAAGATATTAGAGAAGCGGCCAAAGTACTCACGGCTTGGCGGGTAAATTATTATACAGATGGGGGAGAGCTATATAAACCATTCTTAGATCCTGCTCTTTTCAGTACAGATCAAAAAACAGTTTTTGATGTTAGTTTTACCGTAGACTACACTGTAAATCAAGAGAACGTATATAAGAATTCTATCCAGAAACTTATGGCTGTGATCTTAGATAAAAAAACCAGAGAAGTCTCTCATTTTTTGGCTCAAAAGTTTTACAACACCTTTGTTTACAGCAAACCACAGGATCAGCCAACAGAGACAGTGACTCAACTTGCTTATTTCTTTGTTTCATCAGGTTACAATATTCAGACGACCATTATCAAACTTCTAAGCAGCAAACATTTTTTTGATGAATCTAATTATGGCATACAGATAAAATCTCCATTAGAAAACCTACTTGGCTTTGCTGCACACTTTGACGTAGAAACTGAAAAATTATATAAATGGGTCGTAAATTTTGGACAAGAGCCACTAAACCCTCCAAATGTTAGTGGGTGGAAAGGTTATAGGTCTTGGATTAATACCAAATCGCTGCCAACCTATATTTTTGTTTTCAATGAGATTTTAAAGGAACAGAACGACGAAAGCCTAGGTAATTGGGCTTTTAAAAACATGGATAATTACGATGACTCCTACATGCTCGTGGAAAATATAACATTGCTATTTCTTGGTAAAATACCAGATGAATTAAGATTAGAAAAACTACATAAAGTATTGTTGGGAGGAGCCCCGTACTATGAGTGGCCAGAGCTTGCTCAAAATAAAAGCAATGCTGGAATCAGAATAAAGGTGCTTTTAAAAGAAATGTTTAGAATGCCCGATTTTTATCTCGCTTAATATGAAAAGACGTTCTTTCATAAAAAACTCTTCCGTAGGCTTAGGTGCAGTTAGTCAAATTAAACTTGGTAAACTGGACGTATCTTCATTCGACTCTCTCTACAAGGTTGAAGAAGAAAATGAAAATATCCTGATTATCGTTCAGCTCTTTGGAGGCAACGATGGTATTAATACTATCATTCCAAAAGAGTGGCCAGATTACTATAATAGGTTTAGGCCAAAGCTTCATATTCCTCAAGATAAGTCTATTGCTTACGATGACCCTGCCAAAGGTATGGCCATGCACCCTTCTCTTAAAGACGGGATTAAGGAAGGCATGTACGGACTATTTAAAGACGGTAAACTCTCTGTTATTCAGGGGGTTGGGTATCACAACCCTAACCTTTCTCATTTTAGATCTACAGATATTTGGTTCTCGGGAATAATACCTGCCAACGACGGACAAAGCCTTCCAACGGGCTGGCTTGGTCGCTATTTTGATCAATACCAAAACCAAGAACTCCCAGACAGTCCTTACTGCATTCATGTAGGCGACACCCCTCTCTTATTATTCCAAGGTGATGAAATAGAAAATGCCATTCTCCTAGAAAACCCAGACGACTTTTTTGAACAAGGGAAATCTGTAGAAAGCGAAAAAATAGTTCTCGGTGAGCAAAGCTTGTTTTCTAAGGAATTTGACTACGTAAACGACGTTGGCCTAAAGGTAAACCACTTCTCCAAGTCAGTAAAAACTGCTTTTGACAAAGGGGCGAATAAGCAAAATTATGCTGAGGACAGCCTTTCAAATCAATTGAAATTGGTCGCAAGACTGATAGATGGAGGCCTAAAAACTAAAGTATATTCAGTGAGTTTAGGTGGCTTTGACACACATGGAGATCAAGGTCTTTTAGACGGGCTTCATTCTAAACTATTGAGTCAGCTTAGCTCTGCGGTCTCTTCCTTTCAGGCGGATATAGAATCTATGGGTCATGCTAAAAAAGTCATCGGAATAACTGTTTCAGAATTCGGAAGAAGACCCTACGAAAACGCCAGCTTGGGAACGGACCATGGTACGGCCAATGTGATGTTTGCTTTTGGTGAAGAAGTAAAAGGGAAAGTATTTGGTACTAGTGTAGCTCAGCTACCTTTCTTTGATGCAGAAAACCTTGTTTATAGATATGACTTCCGAAGCATATATCAAGAGATTTTAAGATCTTGGTTTGGTGCTTCTCCAACAGTTACAGAAAATATCATTTCTGGGACATTTGCATATATAGACGGCGAGGGCTTCATAAAACAAACAGTAAAGGACACCACATTGCCCCCACAGTTAGTATTGCCAGAAATAAATAATGATTCAAAATCTCCAAACAACCCGTCTAGCCCTTACAATGTAGAAAAACAAGACATTTTTCAGGTTTTTCCTAACCCCACAACACCTGACGGCAAGTTTATTTTACGAATGATTCTATTTGTAGGTGCCGATGTAGAAATTACTCAATTCAATATTAAAGGTATTCCTATGGGAACTCTTCTCAAAAAGAAAACTTACCGAGTAGGCGGCTATATCCTAAACTTAGAGCTTAACGGCGGTCATGGACTTCATTTTCTTCATATTAAAGCCAACAACAGAAACCACTTTATAAAGGTGATGCGAGCTTAATCACTTACGCTGTATAGCAAAGACTTTTCGAAATTTATCAACTTTAGGATTCACCACCAAGGCACAGCATGGGTTCTGACGTTTCTCATTAAAATAGTTTTGGTGATAACCTTCGGCACAAAAAAGTGATACACTCAAGGCCCAAAAACCTGAACTCACATAAACTATTTCTTTAGTTAGTTTTTTGTTGGTGTTTTGTAACCACTCTATATTCTATGTCAAAAAGGAAGTTTGAGAACAATATTGTCTTACCCCGTCAAGACCTTGTCTATTCCATACGAGTTGGGGTCAAACGAAATTTCCTTGTGGCCAGTTTCAGTCCGATGTGAGTGTCCTTATATATTGAATCCTAAAGTTACCTTTTATATATATCGAAACAGCCGTTTTTACTTCCTGAAGATTTTGGGCCATTACTCAAACTCCAACGAGGCCTACCTACGACCCTAATATCATTCCAGGATTCCACAACGATTTCGTAAGTTGCTCCTTTGCCAAAACAAAGGTAATACTCAATTCAGTTTGGCCTCTTTCAATATTTATTACCATTGCTTTTAAACAACTATATCAACATGTCAAAAATTAAAGGAAAGGATTACGAATTCGATGGAAAAGGAAAGTTTCAAATCAAAGATGTGCCAACGAAAGTAAAAGACTACTATGACTCTAAAGAGGAATATCAGGTTTTGCTTTCTGATGTCCAGAATGAATTAGACCATCTTCAAAACATGATGTATGCTCATAATAAATATGGAATGCTCGTGGTATTCCAAGCCATGGACGCCGGAGGAAAGGACGGTACAATTAAAGCAGTTTTTCAAAATGTAAACCCTCAAGGTTCCCGCTTCTACTCATTCAAAAGACCAAGTGACCAAGAGTTAGATCATGATTTTCTTTGGCGTTGCTTTAAGCAACTTCCAGAGCGTGGCACCATTCAAGTCTTCAATCGTTCTTACTATGAAGAGGTCTTAGTGGTAAAGGTACATCCTGACATATTGACGAAATACCAGAAAATACCAGCTGAAATATTCAACAAAATAGACGTCTGGGAAAAACGATATAAAGACATTAAAAACTTCGAAAACTACCTGAATAACAATGGAATAGTAGTAATCAAATTCTTTTTAAACGTATCAAAAAAAGAACAGGGGGAGAGGCTAATTGCCAGAATACATGAGCAAGAAAAAAACTGGAAATTTGAAGAGGGAGATATTAAAGAGCGTGGTTTTTGGAATGATTATCAAGAGGCTTACGAAGACCTTATTAACGAAACCTCTACTAAAGAAAACCCTTGGCATATCATTCCAGCTGACGATAAGAAAAACATGAGACTTATAGTAGCTGAAGTGCTCAAAGAAAAACTCAAATCTTTAGACATTTCATATCCTGCCTCAAGCGATGCTCGACAGAATGAATTGATGAGCTTTATTGAGGTTATTAGGGGCCAAGACTCTGAGTAAGCCATTTTGTGCCTAAATTTGCACTAGTAAAAAGACGCCCAAAAGTCGGAGCGTCTTTTTTTCATTTGACATTAGACAGATTTAAGTGATAGCTGAAGATTTCCTGAAGATTTTTAAAGAAGACCCTTTTGTGCAAAATCTGCACGAAAAAATGAAGGATGTCACTCGTTTCCAATTAGAGGGGCTTCATGGAAGTTTGGACGCCGTTTTGGCCGCCGCCACTTATAAAATTGAACCATACTCAGCCGTTTTTATATTAAACGATAGAGAAGATGCTGCCTATTTTTTTAACGACCTAAGAAACTTACTAGGAGAAGAAAACACCTTTTATTTTCCAGCTTCCTACAAGAGGCTTTTCGAGTATCAGGAAACAGAAAACGCCAATGTGCTACTCCGTGCCGAGCTTATTAATAAACTTAATCAAGGCCTAGACAACCCACTAATCGTCACGTTTTCAGAGGCTTTAGCAGAGAAAGTTATCAATAAAAAAAGCCTCGTAGCCAATACTTTAAAAATAAGGTCCGGAGAAAGTCTAGACCTAAACTTTATAACAGAACTCTTAGTCTCTTACGAGTTTGATAAAACGGATTTCGTTTATGAACCCGGTCAATTCTCAATCCGTGGTGGTATTTTAGACATCTTTTCTTATGCCTCAGATAAGCCCGTAAGGATAGAATTATGGGGAGATGAAATAGACACTATGCGTTTCTTTGACCCAGAAACTCAGCTTTCTATTCAAACCCTTGAAGAAGTAACCATTATTCCTGATGTAGAGCATAAGCTAAAACTAGAGAAAAGAGAACCGTTTTTTGAGTTTTTATCAGAGAATGCAATAGTTTGGATAAAGGATATCAACTTTAGTTTAGAAAGAGCCGCGGAGAATTTCAAGAAAGTAAGGGAGTCGGTTAAAAATATGGTGGCCGCGAGTGGTGATATTCAAGTAGTTTTAAATCCAGAAGAAAGTTATCTTACTGATAATCAGCTTAAAAAATGCATCGAGGCTTACAAAACGGTAGAGTTTGGTAAGCGTTTCTTCTATAATAATGCCGTTAGACTAAACTACCCTTCCAAATCTCAGCCCTCATTTAATAAAGAGTTTAAGCTCTTAATGGAAGACTTTAGTGAGCGGCAGGTGGGTGGTTTTAGTACTATGATTTGTTCCGACCAAAAGAAACAACTTAACAGACTAAAGCGGATTTTCGAAGAATTAGACCCTCAGAATACTTTTCTTCCGGGCAATTTTTCTTTACGGGAAGGCTTTGTAGACCAACAAACTAAGGTGGTTTGTTATACAGATCATCAGATTTTTGAGCGTTATCATCGTTATAATGTCAAAGAGAAATACTCTAAGTCCAAAGCCATAACTATAAAAGAGTTGCAGTCTCTTCGGCCAGGAGACTTTGTGACTCACATAGATTATGGAATTGGTCGCTTTGCGGGCATGGAGTTTATTGATGTAAAGGGTAGAAAACAAGAGGCCATAAGGCTAATATATAAAGACAATGACCTGCTTTTTGTTAACATTCACTCCCTACATAAAATAGCCAAATACTCTGGTAAAGAAGGTACTCCGCCTACAATGAGCAAGCTAGGTACCGGAGATTGGGACACCAAAAAGAAAAAAGTCAAAAGGCAGGTAAAAGACATAGCAAAAGAGCTCATCTCCCTATACGCCAAGCGTCGTTCTGCTCCAGGATTTGCCTTTAGTGCAGATACCTACATGCAAATAGAGCTTGAATCTTCCTTCCTTTATGACGATACTCCAGACCAGGCCACGGCTACTGCAGACGTTAAAGAAGACATGGAAAAGCCTAATCCAATGGATCGGTTGGTCTGCGGTGATGTGGGTTTTGGTAAAACAGAAATAGCCATTAGAGCAGCCTTTAAGGCAGTAGCAGACGGTAAGCAGGCGGCGGTTTTAGTTCCTACCACCGTTTTGGCCATGCAACACGCCAAAACCTTTAAGGAAAGACTTGCCAAAATGCCTGTCACGGTAGACTATTTGAATAGGTTTAAGAGTGCCGCGGCGTCTACCAAAACACTTAAGGAACTTAAGGCCGGTAAGGTTGACATCATTATAGGAACTCATCGACTTCTAAATAAGAAAATCGAGTTTAAAGATTTGGGGCTTCTGGTTATTGATGAAGAGCAAAAGTTTGGAGTCAAAGCCAAAGACCGTATCAAAGAAATTAAACTTAATGTGGATGTTTTGACCTTAACCGCCACACCAATTCCACGTACGCTTCATTTCTCATTAATGGGAGCCCGTGATTTGTCCATCATTGCCACGCCGCCACCAAACAGGCAACCTGTAACCACAGAGGTCAAAGTATTTCAAGAAGAAATAATACGAGATGCTTTGGCACATGAACTCAGTAGGGGAGGGCAAGCATTTTTTGTACATAACCGCATTAAAGACATTGATGCTATAGGAAATATTATTCTCCGTTTAGTACCTGATGCTAAAATAGGTGTGGCTCATGGCCAAATGGAAGGCGACAAGTTAGAAAAGGTCATGATGTCCTTCATTGATGGTGAAATAGATGTTCTTATTTCTACCAATATCATTGAGAGTGGCTTAGACATTCCAAATGCTAATACTATTATTATCAATCATGCTCACATGTTTGGAATGTCGGATTTACATCAAATGAGAGGTAGGGTAGGCCGTTCCAATAAAAAGGCCTACTGTTATTTATTAACTCCTCCGCTCTCTGGTCTAACAAGAGATTCTAGAAAAAGACTTCAGACATTAGAAGAGTTTTCAGATTTGGGCGATGGCTTTAAGGTAGCCATGAGAGACTTAGATATCCGTGGTGCTGGAAACCTTTTGGGGGCGGAACAAAGTGGTTTTGTAAATGACTTAGGATACGAACTTTACCATAAAATTTTAGATGACGCCGTTAACGAGCTCAAAGAAAATGAATTTAAAGAGCTGTTTTCCAAAGAGTTAGAAGCAAAGGAGTTTAAAGTGGAAGACTGTCAAATAGAAACAGATCAGCAGATTCTTATTCCAGACGATTACATAAGTAACATTTCTGAAAGGCTCTCTGTTTATAATAGTATTGATGCCCTTAAAACGGATGAGGCTTTAATTGCTTTTAAGAAATCTGTCGCAGATAGGTTTGGAAAACTCCCTAAAGAGGTAGAAGACCTGTTTGAAATTGTTAACATTCGCTGGAAAGCACAAACCCTTGGTTTTGAAAAACTAACGTGGAAAAATAATATACTTAAAGGCTATTTCGTTTCTTCAAAGCATACCGAATATTACCAAACACACAAGTTTGGCAGAATTCTTGATTATGTTAAGGTGCATCCCAGAAGGTGTACTTTAAAACAAGTTAAGGAAAAGCTCATTTTGAGTGTTCAGCATGCTGATTCTATTCAAGTTATTGATGCTTTTTTTGAATCCGTCAATGAGCATATTGACAAAAAACAGTAACATTTGTGGAAACTTCCGCAAAATTTAAATAAATACTAACAAATGAAGAAGAGATTATTTTTAGGTGCTTCTCTTTTAGCTACGTCGCTTTTCCTATTTACTGGCTGTAAAGAACAAAAAAGATCTAGTTTAAGACCTGGTAAAACTAACGGTGCCACAGGTTTGTCTTATGGTGATAAAAAGACAGATGGCTATAAAGCTGAAAGTTTTGAAGGTCAGCCAACGGGACCGCACCTAGTTTTTATAGAAGGCGGAAGGTTTACAATGGGTAGTATCGCAGAAGATATCACTTTTACTAGAGATAATTTAGAAAGAACTGTTACTATCGCCTCATTCTATATGGACGAGACAGAAATTTCTAACATTGACTATTTACTATACCTGTATAAGATTCAGCAAGACTCTACAGCTGAATTTTATGAATCTGCTTTACCAGATACAACGGTGTGGTCAGCTTCTATGTCCTTCAATGACCAATATGTAGATCAATACCTAAGATATCCTGGTTTTAGAATGTACCCCGTAGTAGGAGTTTCCTGGATTCAAGCTACTGACTATTCCGCTTGGAGAACAAAAGTGGTTAATAACGATATGGCAACAGATGATTCTGGCGGAGGTTTTAAGCTAAAATTGCCTTTCGGAAATAAGAAAAAAGCTGCGGAAGGATTGGCTGAAGCCGCACCTGTTTCAGACGGAGGTAGAGCTACTATTGAAACAGGAAAAGTACTTCCAGACTATCGCCTTCCTACTGAAGCTGAGTGGGAGTACGCTGCCAAAGCAATGATTGGAACACAATACAATGACGAAAACCAGTCTAACCAAAGAATTTATCCTTGGGATGGCTCTTCTTTAAGAAAAGATAAAGGAAAAAACAGAGGTATGATGATGGCGAACTTTAAGCGTGGTCGTGGAGATTACGCTGGTATAGCTGGTCGTTTGAACGATCAAAATATCATTACCGCAGAGGTTTACGAGTTCGCTCCTAACGATTTTGGCCTCTATAATATGGCTGGAAATGTAAACGAGTGGGTACAAGACTTGTATCGTCCTAGCTCTTACGCAGACTTTAATGACTTAAACCCGATAAGAAGAAATGATTATCAGGATGGAGCATCGCTTTATGATAAAAATAACTTTAACTCCCTGATTGATAACTCTCAGAGGGTTTACAAGGGCGGTTCTTGGGCCGACGTAGCTTATTGGTTATCCCCTGGAACCAGAAGATATATTGATCAAGATTCTTCTACCGCAACTATCGGTTTTAGATGTGCTATGATTTCTGTTGGTGCACGAAGAAATTAGAAAATGTCATTCGATATTTAAAAGCCCTTACAGCAATGTGAGGGCTTTTTTTATGGCCATACACTAAACTAAAGTGCCGCCGCAATGGTCAAAATAGATAATTCAAGGCAGCCTGACTTTAAAAGTTCCTGTCCGGCCACTTCCAAAGTGGCTCCAGTAGTCAATACATCATCTACTAAAGCAATCCTCTTCCCCTGTATTTTAGAACTATCCAATACCTCAAAAACATCTTTCATATTTGCGAAACGACCGTACCTTGATTTATTAGTTTGTGTTTCTGTAAATTGGTTCCGAATAATAAGACCCTTCTCAAAAGACACCTTTAAACTTGCCGAAATTCCAAGGGCAATTTCATCTGCCTGATTATAACCCCTTCTTTTCTTTTTAATAGGGTGCAGCGGAACAGCTAATATCAAGTCTATTTCTTTATGAAAACCTTTAGTTAAAAGCTCGTTTCCGAACCATTTTCCCATGTATTCGGCCAAATCTGGCTTATTCTTATACTTTAAGTCATGAAGAATATTCTGAACAAGTCCGTTTTTGGTAAATTGCAGAAAAGAATTTGTGTTTTTAACGGGAATCTTCCCGAGGAATTTTTGTCTCAGCCGGGGTTCATGAAAGTCAATCTTCGGCAGATTCAAATGACATCTTACACAAATGTGTTTTTCGTATGGCTCTAAAGTACTTAGACATGAAGAACAAAGTCGAGGAAATAGCAAGTCTTTTGCAAGTTGGAATGGATTCATTAACTGAAATTATGACAAAAAATACTGATAGCCAATTACTTGATGCTCAATGGAAGCAAGTTCTTGACTTTTTTAAGCAGCGTATTGGCAAAAAGCCAAGTGATTTGAAGGGTGTTCTCTTCCTAATAGGGATTCAGGAGTTGGGAAAAGGTCCAGAAACCTTTTCAAAAGAACAAAAACAAGACCTTATTCACATTGCCACCTGTAAGGTTTTGAGTAAAGGAGGCTTTTATACACTCATAGGCACAGACGAAGAGGGCTGGCCACATTGGGAACTCGTTAAAAAACTTCCACCTTTTGACCTATTTTCTCAAGAAAACCTTCTAAAACATTACGTTATTACTTATTTCAAAGAAGAATTAGGACTCCATATTTAGACAATCAAATGAAAATAATCTCTTTTAATGTAAACGGCATAAGAGCAGCAATTAAAAAAGGACTTTTAGAATGGCTAGAAGAAGAAAATCCTGATATTCTTTGCCTCCAAGAAATTAAACTTTTCGAGACGGAACTTGTAGAAAACCTCTTTAAAAACCTCGGTTTCTATTGTTACTGGTACCCCGCTCAGAAAAAGGGTTATAGCGGAGTGGCCATTCTCTCGAAAATAGAACCTAAGGAGGTAAGTTATGGAATAGGGGTAGAGCAATTTGATTTTGAAGGCCGTGTTATAAAAGCAGATTTCGGAGACTTTAGTCTTATCTGTGCCTATTTCCCTTCTGGCACTACTGGAGGGGTTAGACAGGATTTAAAAATCCAGTTTTTAGACCACATGATGTCCTATATGAAAGGGCTAAAGAAAACGAACTCCAATTTAGTTTTATGTGGCGATGTAAACATTTGTCATACCGAAATCGACATCCATAATCCTAAGAGCAATAAAAATAGCTCGGGCTTTCTACCAGAAGAAAGGGCTTGGGTAGGGGAGTTTCTAGACTCTGGATATTTAGATACATTCCGTCATTTTAATAAAGACCCTCACAATTACTCCTGGTGGTCTTACAGAGCCGGTGCTAGGAGTAAAAACTTAGGCTGGCGTATTGACTATCTATTTACTACTTCTGAAATGGAAAATCTTTTAGTAAACGCTGACATCCTTCCAGAAGTAGTCATGTCTGACCATTGTCCCGTTATGTTAGAAATAAACGTTTCATGATAACATCAATTCTTGGCGATTAAGGAAGAACAGGGCCTGACCCTGTCAAGGAAGACGTAAACCAAGGTTACAAGGTAAAATATCTGCTTATAACTAAAACTAAGCACGATAAACGAAAATTATTTAACGGACCTCCTTTAATAAAAAAAGGGTTAGACGTCGCAATGAATGCGTGTGAAGCAGTGGTAAACACACTAAACATTTCCCGAACTTCATATTTTCCAAGGATCAAATTAAAGTCACCTAGTGATTTGCTCTCTACTTTCATGACCAACCTAATTGACCTATCTAAGAATCAATTGCTAAAACGTATTGTTATGCACTCTGCTTGGGTGATTTAGAGACTCAAAGGATATCCCAAGATGGTTTAGTTCGCTTATAGGGAAGAGTAATTTTGGTGTGGCACATAGAGATCATGAAAGATTAGACAGCCTTTTGAGGGTTTCTAATCTTAACTGGGGGTTAAAGCGGTCCCCAGGATTCGCTACTGTTAAAAAGAAACAAAAAGTAGAAGAGAGCTATAATAA
>Ga0208903_1000860_pt1 | contig 19948 bp, 15 predicted proteins | sample AntAceMetag02UKJ_FD_184769 | JGI IMG/M metagenome (GOLD analysis project Ga0208903, IMG submission 184769) | Saline lake microbial communities from Ace Lake, Antarctica - Antarctic Ace Lake Metagenome 02UKJ (SPAdes) (version 2) | ecosystem: Environmental > Aquatic > Non-marine Saline and...
CGTTTTGGTTTTGGTCGAGCAATAGGAGCTTCCGGCACTTTACGGTACTTCTTCCAGAGGAAAAAAGCAGCTACAATAAGAACAATAATCAACCAGACAAGCAATCCCCACTTCAACCACTTCTTCCAATTGAATGGGACATCCAAAGGTTCTTTAATGTCCTTAATCTCTGCCTCCATTTCAACAGGCATATCCGATACGAAAATGAGCATCGGTTCGGTTGAACGCGTTTGCAGCGTATCGTTATTGAAGACAAAATGAATTGGTGGAAGAACAATAAAACCCGTATCGAAACTGGTAATCACCAATCGTTGATGAATAACTGTTTCTCCCGTTTCCTTCTTAACTGTATCGGGAATGGAGGCTTCAATAATCTCTAACTGTCCCGTGATGGTATCCTTGAAAACAGGCCATGCAACAGGAACTTCTTCGTTGAACTCAACAGAAAGGTCAAGATTTATTTGGTCTCCAATCAGGATTTCCTGACTATCAAGCACAGCTTTAACAATGGTGTTTTGGGCAAAGCCGCTGATCGTAAAAGCAAGCAACAATACAGTGAGAAAGGTGGTCAGGCTGAGTGATTCGACCAAAGGAAGAATCGTATCGAAGCCCTTACGCACACCCTTCGATACATTCCGATAAAAATCGGAACACTCAGGGTGACCCACCCTCGCAAGTGCGTGCTGCTTGAAACTTGAAGCTTGGAACTTGTAGCTCATCATCGTGCTCCTCTACGTTTAAACAAGTTCATCAACGGTTTTATGTACGAACCATCCGTTCTCACTTCGGCCATATCTACACCCGATTTAATCAATGTATCTTTCAATTCAGCTTCAAATCGAAGTCCGTTGGCTTTCAATTTTGTTCTTGTTTCCTTACTGGAAGTGTCTACCCAAACCAATTCGCCTGTTTCTGCATCGGTTATAGGCAGCAATCCCACGTTCGGAATCTCCTTCTCCAATTGGTCGTAAACTCGGATAGCAACCAAATCGTGTTTCTTATTAGCCAGCTTCAAAGCATCTGAATAGCCGTTATCCATAAAGTCGGTAAGTAGGAAAGCAATGCTGCGCTTCTTTACCACGTTGGTTAGGAAGCGTAACGCCTCACTCAAGTTTGTGCCTTTGTGCTCAGGTGTAAAGTCAATCAACTCCCGGATAATGCGCAGAATATGACTCTTTCCCTTTTTAGGTGGAATGAATTTCTCCACTCTATCGCTAAAGAAGATGATGCCAACCTTGTCGTTATTCTGAATGGCTGAGAAGGAAAGTACCGCACAAATCTCCGTCATTAACTGACGTTTGAGCATCACCTTGGAACCGAAATCTCCCGAGCCACTTACATCAACCATGAGCATTACCGTTAGCTCACGTTCCTCTTCAAATACCTTAACGTAAGGGTCTCCTGTTCTGGCAGTTACGTTCCAATCAATAGTACGTACATCATCACCCATCTGATATTCACGTACTTCAGAAAAAGCCATACCACGCCCCTTGAAGGCAGAGTGATACTGCCCTGAGAATATCTGATTACTCAGACCTCTGGTCTTTATCTCTACTTTTCGGACCTTTCGGAGTAAATCGGAAGTATCAGTTACATCACTAGGCCCGAGGGACGAAGGTAAAGGGGCAAGTGACGAAGAAGTGAAGCCTCGCAACATCACAAATAACGCAGCACCAAGCACCACGAGCAGAATAATAATCAATATGATATACTCCGTTTTCACTTATTCTTTTCCTCCAGTGTCTTAATCGTTTTGCTGAGCATGGCTATAATACCATTTAGTCTTTGCGCTCTATCACTTATTAAATCGTTATCCAAAATCTTGTTTGACCGTTGATACCAACCTTTGGTTTCTCTAGCCGACCCTCTCGATATTCTTAGAAACTGAGGGTACTCCTTCCCGTAACCTCGGCCATAGCCCTCTTCAATATTCGCTGAAACAGAGCCGCAACTTCTGATTAGCTGACGAGCTATCTCCTTTCCTCTGAAATCCTTAGACAAAACCGCACAATCCTCCCAATACGCATCATACAACTGCATGGCCTGCTGGTAGAATATCAGATTATCTAATGGATCACTCATTTTAGCTGATTTTTTCACTTATGTCAAAGAATCTGGACTCTCGCCTCTTGCCTCTTGTCCTTCGCCCCTCACTAGGAATCCGTCCCCTCGCCCTTTGTCCTTCTCTCTCGTCCCTACAGTCTAAGGAACTTCGACTGTATTTAAGATATCAGCAATAATTTCTTCCGAGGTGATGTTCTCCGCCTCAGCCTCATAGGTCAATCCAATTCGGTGACGCAAGACATCGTTACACACAGCACGAACATCTTCAGGAATTACGTAGCCTCTACGCTTAATGAATGCGTATGCTTTTGCAGCTTTTGCCAATGCAATACTTGCACGTGGAGATGCACCAAAGCTGACAAGGTCTTTCAATTTAGCAAGTCCGTTATCTTCTGGGAAACGACTAGCAAATACGATATCAACGATGTACTTCTCAATCTTCTCATCCATATACACCTGACGTACAACTTCGCGCGCCTTTATGATGTCTTCTGGCTTAAGAACCGAATTCGCTGTTGGAAACTCACCCGCTAGGTTATGGCGGATAATCTGTCCTTCGTCTTTCTTGTTTGGATATGTGATAACCACCTTCAGCATAAAACGGTCTACCTGCGCCTCTGGCAATGGGTAGGTTCCCTCCTGCTCAATCGGGTTCATGGTAGCCATTACTAAGAATGGCTCTTCCATTTTGTAGGTAGTATCTCCAATGGTAACCTGCTTTTCTTGCATGGCTTCAAGCAGCGCACTTTGCACCTTGGCCGGAGCACGGTTAATCTCATCTGCAAGAACAAAATTGGAGAAGATTGGTCCTTTACGAACGTCAAACCCACCTGTTCTCTGATTGTAAATCTGAGTACCCACAACATCGGCAGGCAGCAGGTCTGGTGTAAACTGAATTCTACTGAAATCGGCACTAATAGTTGATGCCAGTGTATTAATGGCCAACGTCTTTGCCAACCCAGGCACTCCTTCTAGTAAAACATGTCCTTTAGAGAGTAACCCAATAAGAAGGCTTTCTACCATGTGGCTCTGACCAACAATCACCTTGTTCATTTCGAGGGTAATGAGGTCAACAAAAGCACTTTCCTTCTCGATTAGCTCATTGATCTGCTTAATATCAATTACTTCACTCATTGTATTTGAAAATTCATTTGGTGATTAACTTGTTCAAAGCCGCGTTCACTGGTTGAAAAATAATTCATTTTCACTCACTCGAATCAGCTTTGAGCAAATTCCGTGCAAAAATATAGATCGCGCTTTACCACCAAACAGTTAAAACCATTAAGTCGTGTTAAGTAGTTCATAAAAAGTGTTAATGGCTTTGGTAGAGAGGCAGATAAAGAGAAGCAGGAGTTTTAGAAATCATACCGCAGCTAAGGTTTATTTCTAGTCTTAGAACATTTATGTAGTCATCTTATTATAAGAGACACCTCTGTCTCCACATCCCTTTCTTTGAAGTTGGAACACGTAAGGTTACTACCCAGGCCCTCAGAATTAGCATGGCGCCAACGGTACTGTTTACTCCAAACCCGATGCTTTCTGCCGTTACTAAAAACGATTGAGGAGAGATTGTATTGTCCTTGAAGTGCGTGTATCCCACAGCTAGACCCAGAAGAAACCTTACACTAAGGCAATACCAGCAAAAAGAGAATACCTCAAAATATTCATAGCTACAGGAGCTATGTTCTATTAGAAACAAACCCCATTAGCATATTGATACGTGTTTTCTAAATCATCTCTTACTACCTCAGCCAAACCATTTTGGCTTTCTAAAAAGAAATCGTTCTCTAAAACAACAGACCTATAAGACCATCCAGAGGGTAAGTTCAAACGGTTGCCCAAGATTTCTAAGTCTTCTAATTGGAGATTGACATCTACCTTCTGAGAATAGGACTGCATGATATGGCACCTACCTGAAGGGTCTTCTAAAATGTAAGCTTGCTTGCCCTTAAAAAAATACCAAACTGTAACCCTTTCAACCGTTACCGATTGATAAGCGAGATTGGCAGTTAAAGTATTTGCGGTAATGGGAATTGTGGCAACTAATGAGGTTGTGAGATTGCCAAATGTGAAGTCACAACTATTTGTAATCGTTTGGCTAGAAATACTATCTAAAACCCAATATCTCGGTCCATTTAATCTAGCATAAGGAGAATTGTATTCTTCTTGCAATGAGTCTGTGTTCAATGCACTCCATTCTTCTTCGGGGCAGGAGTTGCACCCTATGGTATTGTATGCCTCTAATGATACGTCTGGAGGATTAACTTTAATCAAAAGCACCTCACAGTATCTCTGATTAAAAGAAGGTCCAGTTTGAGTTACTTGCTCGTCCGGATTAGTTTCTACACTATCATCTTTTTGACAAGATGTGAATACAAGAAGAATTGAAAAACATAGTAGGGCCTGAATAATTCTAGTTTTTTGCATCATCCCTTTTTTTTTAAATTTTTGATTCTAGTACAAAACTAAATGTCTCTCGAGAAAGAAAAATTAACAAAAGATAAAATCGAAAATTATCTGTTCTTTATTTTGAGTCAATTCGACTTCTGATTCTGCCTAAGGAGACTGGTGTAATACCCAATAGATTAGAAAAATACTTATTGGGAATCCTATTCTCAATATCAGGTTTTGTTTTAATGAAATCTAAGTATCGTTGTCCTGTCGATAGCACAACGAATGAGCCAATACATTGCACTCTTTAACTGCTGGCTTCTGTGTGATTGTTTCATTTGGCTGCACAAAACATACACCGCTTGACACCACTAAACAGTAATACTTATTAGTAGTGTTACCGAGTTCTTAAAAGTATTAATGGTGATGGTTTTGGAGAGAACGAACGTGTGAAATGATACTTGAGACTAGTTACTTACTGAACACGTTCGATTTATGGCGGTACACCAAAGCCTTTTAAGAAATCTCTTTTACTTCTATGGCCGTGCCATTTTTAGCGGCACCTAGTTTAATGCAATCAATATATGGTCGAATATTAGGGTCTGCTAGTACGGAAACCGCATAAAACACAAGCTTGGTAATGCCCATTTCTTTAAGCTGAGAAGCAACTAATTCTACGTGCTTTTCAACTTCCGATGGTAACAGAAGGTGGTCGTAGTAATCAATCTTATGCTGGGCATCTATAACGCCATATTTACCAGAGAGGATTACAAATTTCACGCTTGCTGCATTGGCGCTAGTGTATACAGCGGTAATTCTAGAACTCTTGTATCTGTTTATGGCAGATAGAGGGAATTCCGAATGGTCTTTTTCTGCCGAGCAATAGGTACAATAAGCAATCATGTTTCTACCAAGGTTTTACAACTATGAAAATAGGGGTTTAACGCCTTCGTCCTTTTGCCTGATGACGTAGAGAGACGCGAAGCATAGCGGTTCTACAGAACGTGCAATGCAGACGTTGTAAAAGATCTATTAGGTTTTGGAAACCTAGTTGGTATTGGTAAGCACGCGTTACAAACGCGCGCTATCGGGGGGTTAGCTGTTGCACGCGTTACAAACGCGCGCTAGCGGAGGACGGGCTTCGGAATGGCACGCGGATGACGCAGATAGCGCGGATAAACGCTGATGGGTTGCTACGCTCCTTTTATTTCTCGCAAAGACGCAAAGGGACGGATTTATCCCGTTTTTGGGATGCTCCGTGATGGTGCACGCAGATCTATCTCGTTTTTTCGGGAGAACGCGGAGAACGCAGAGAAGCGGTGCAGCCCTGAAAGGGCGTTATCTTTTAATATAGGGTGGTAGCCCTGTGATGCTGTGCCCAGCACAGAGCCAAGCCCTGAAAGGGCGTTATATACGAACGATGGGCATCGCCCATCGAAAAAGGGCGCAGCCCTTAGCAGCCCTGAAAGGGCGACATCCTGAATGGTATGGTTAGGGCACGCGTTAGATAAACGCGCGCCATCGGAGCGAAATGAAGAAGATCAGTTGCAAACTGATTGTGTTCTGTTGCTCACAAGTGACGCTACGCTTAACACTTGCGCGAGCGGGGGTATTCGCTTTTTGTGGTTCTTTGATGGCGCGCGTTTGTAACGCGTGCCCTAGTTGCTAATCTTGTGTTAAGCACGCGTTACAAACGCGCGCTAGCGGGTTTTAAGCGTGGTAGGAACTCTCTGCGTTACAAACGCGCGCCATCGGGATGGTTAGGGCACGCGTTGCAAACGCGCGCCATCGGGATAGGAAAAATCCGTATCCACGTTCCGTCTTCTAGTAGTCCAGCTGTACATACAAGTTCATCATAACTGCGCGATGGCAGTGGATAAGTGGTTACCGCTATGAGAACTTTAGTTAAGGCCATTTCTAAAGATGCTCTACTTCAAAATTCTTGTTAGGCCAATTGCTCAATGCTTTGGCAACACGCCCTCTATGACATTGTTTTTCGCACGCTTCAAAACACGTGATGGCCACACGACCATGTTGATTTATCAATGCTACCAACTTAGAAAGCGATGCTGTTTCTGTCTTTAGGGTTGTTGCTTCATATTCTTCAAACAACTTATCGTAATCGGCTTGTGTGTCTAAAGATTTCCGCTTGTCAGACACAATTCCTAATTCGGGAATGTGCATGTAGGTTATACCAACCCTTTCGCAACTTTCGCTCAATTGCTTTTTAGAAAACCCCCATTTCATACTCATTGGGTTCTTCCGCACATCGCAGAGCAACTTCACATTGGCAACTATGAGCTTATTTAAATAAGCCTCTAAACTCACTCCTTCATAACCAATGGTTAGCAATGCGTTTTCAGAACTTGTAGGACGGTTAGCTTGTACTACTTCCAGTTCTTCTTTACTCAATACGCTTTCGGCTATTTCGCTATGGATGGCGTAGTACGGAAACCGCAAATAGGTTTCTCTTACCAATTCCTTTCCGCGTTTGTTTTCCAGCGTACGAAGCATACGTTTAATGCCATATAAATCTTCATCCTTCAATGTTTGCGACATGCCTTTTGCCTTATCGGTCAATTGCCACTCGTCTCCTTCTGCCAAATACCCGTATTTGGTTAGGGTTCTTTTATCGGCATAAGATTGAAAACTGAATGCCCCAAACTTGTAAGGCACAAATTCATACGAAGGGGTTTCTTGTGTTTTGCAAAACAGCAACATCAACTTTTGCAAATCGGTGCGCTGTAGCGAACCGCCTGTTAATTCCAACAACCCCAACAACACTTTTCTTCTGTAATACATGTTTACAAAGGTATGGCTATTGATTTATGAGCTATTCCTATTGCACGCGTTACAAACGCGCGCCAGCGGAGGCTGGGCATTCGTAATTGTCAATCTATGAGTTCAATCCAAACGCCTTTATGGTCTGATAATTTTTTATCTTCATTCCAACTACCAATTTTTTGTTTTGAAGTTCCTACAATTTTTTTTGTCAAAACAATGTGGTCAATATTTTCTAGCAAATCAGTTGTCAATATTTCTAAATTAATATTTTCAAATGTTGTCTTTAACTTATCTCGACTTTCCTTAACCGTGTAATAGGAATCTGAAAATGAAATATTAAAGTCTCCTGCCACACAGAAAGTTTTGTCAACAGAAAGTTTATTAAAATCTAAAAGCTGTTCTTCAAGGTCTTCTTTGAAATTGTACCCTTTGTTTCCTCTGTTTCCAATTACTGTACCGTAAATAATTAATTCTCCTTTTGGTGTGTCTAAGCTCACGCATAGACTTGTGTCAGCTCTAAATGTTTCTAATTCTTGTATGATTGGATATTTTGAAAAAATACTAACTCGTCTTTCTCCTTCTCTAAAATACTCCTGCTTGTCTTTCTCGGAATGTCTTACAGAATATTCGTTTCCTATTTCAATAAAAGTATCGGTTTCTGTCAAGACAAAAATGTCTGCATTTATCTCTCTCAATGTCTCAATAATGGCAAAAGTTTTCTTTCCATTTATTGTTGGTCTTTCTAAATTCCAAGTTGCTATTTTCATAGTTTTAAGGGGGCCTAGTTGCTAATCTTGTGTTAAGCACGCGTTACAAACGCGCGCTATCGGGGATCAGTTACAAACTGATTGTGTTCTTTGCTCACAAGTGACGCTACGCCTAACACTTGCGCGAGCGGGGGGTTGCGCTTATTGATTTCATCTGCAATTTCTTGAATATGCGCTTTTCTATCCTCTTTAGACAGAAGAATAACCGCTATCGCTTCATGTAGTTTTAGTTTCATTACTCTGTCTTTTCATGTTATTGCACGCGTTACAAACGCGCGCCAGCGGGGTCCTATTGCACGCGTTACAAACGCGCGCTAGCGGGGGGATCCCAAAACCTGTCAACATCCTCATTGGGAGAATGTAAAGAAAAAACCAATTTAAAACTTTCCAGATCATGAGGGACGTCTATGGAGCACTTGGCAGGGCGGGGTTAGAAAAGCTATCCGCCAATGACTCACTTTGTGCAAGCACACGGTCTGCTTCTAGCTTGGCTAAATCGGGTGGATAGCCGTACCGAATCAAGATTTTCTTTACCGTCAATCGTAGCTTAGCCCGTACATCATCGCGCTTGCTCCAATCTACTGTTGCGTTGTTTCTGATTACATCAACAATTGTATGAATGAGCTCTTTCATCTTCACATCATCCAAGAAGCTGGTAGAATCATTTTGACTTAGCACGCTATAGAAAGCATACTCCTCTGGCGTTAACCCAAGTTCTTCTGATTGGCGGTCTTCCAATCTCATCTCTTTGGCAATTGCCGAAAGTTCGGCCAAGACCTGAGCCGAATCAATCTGATTGTTGTGGTAGCGTTTAACTACAGACTCCAGCATTTCAGAGAACTTCTTGCCCTGTACCAAGTTCTTGGTCTTCCGAGACTTTACTTCATCATTCAATAGCTTTTTAAGCAACTCAAATGCAAGGTTCTTTTGCTGCATGTTCTTTACTTCTAGTAAGAACTCATCTGAGAGAATACCTACCGAAGGGGCTTCAATCCCTGCGGCTTCAAAGATGTCGATCACGCCATCGCTTGAAAGTGCATCATCTACAATTTGCTTGATAGCCGTTTCAACTTCATAATTCGATTTTACACCGCTGCCCGTAAACTTGTTTATTCTCGCCTTGATTGCTTGAAAGAATGCCACCCCATTTTTCAGCGCATTTGCATCAGGGCTTGGTATTGACATTGCAAACAGCTTTGACAGCAAGGTCACTTCCTTCAGGAAACGCTCTTTTAGTTTCTCGCTTGATAGAATGAAGTTCTGAGCACCCAATAATACTTGCAGCTTTTGCGCTGTATCTACTTTGAAATAAGCTTTGAAGTCGAAGCCATTGAACATCTGTTCAATAATCTCGAACTTCTCTTTCATGCCTGCAATGGCCTCTTTAATATCTACTACAGGAGAACCTTCGCCACCACTTTGCAAGTAGGTAACCATGGCGTTTCGTAGGTCTTGACCAATACCTATGTAATCTACAATCAAACCACCTGGTTTGTCTTTGTAAACTCTATTTACACGTGCAATGGCTTGCATGAGGTTAGCCCCTTGCATCTTCTTATCTACATACAAGGTATTTAGACTTGGTGCATCAAAACCCGTTAGCCACATATCGCGCACAATTACCAGCTTTAGGCTGTCGTTAGGGTCTTTTATGCGCGTAGCAAGGTTTTTTCGTTGCTGCTTGGTGGTGCTGTGTGGTTGAAAAATCTCTGGGTCGTCTGATGAACTTGTCATCACAACCTTAATCTTTCCTTTATCCAATTCATCGCTGTGCCAATCTGGACGTAGCGCAATAATCTGCTCATACAGTTTCACGCAGATGGTACGTGTCATTCCCACAATCATGGCCTTGCCTTCAAATGCTTCCTGACGCGCCTCAAAGTGTGTTACAATATCCTGCGCCACATCTTTTAATCTATCGGGATGACCAACAACAGCATCAATTGTTGCTGTTTTCTTTTTGGCCTTTTCTATTTGCTCTTCTGTAGCATCAGAAATATCATTGATTTCATCGTCTAGCTTTTTAGCTGTGGCATCATCTAGTTTAATCTTGATTAAACGAGATTCATAACTGATTGGAACCGTAGCCCCATCATCTACCGCTTGTTTGATGTCGTACACATCTATGTAATCTCCAAATACAGCAGGAGTAGATTTATCTTCTTTCTCTATAGGAGTGCCTGTAAAGCCGATGTACGAAGCATTGGGCAATGCATCGCGCAAGTACTTGGCATTTCCATATCTGGTTTCCATGCCTTTATCTGTCTCCACTTCTCTAGCCGTAAAACCGTATTGACTTCTGTGTGCTTCATCTGCCACCACTACAATATTGGTACGCTCAGAAAGTGTATCATACACGTTTCCTTCTGCTGGTGCAAATTTTTGGATAGTGGTAAATATGACGCCACCACCTGAAACCTTCAGTAGTTCCTTGATGTGTTCTCTACTGCTCGCTTGTACGGGTGTTTGTCTTAATAGACCAACACAGTTTCCAAATGTGCCGAAGAGTTGGTCGTCCAAATCATTCCTATCTGTGAGCATCACAATGGTTGGGTTTCCCATTTGTGGATGCGTGATGATTTGCCCACTGTAGAAAACCATTGAAAGCGACTTGCCAGAACCTTGCGTGTGCCAAACCACACCTATTTTCCTATCGCCATCTACCGAGTTGGTTGCACGCAACGTTTGTTGCACTGCTTTTTGCACCGCGTAGTATTGGTGATATGCAGCTACCTTTTTAATCTTAACCTGAAAGACCAAGCCCGTCTTTTCGTCTTTCTTTTCTTCTTGTTCAAAAACGGTACAGTAGCGTATCAACTCTACCAACACCCGTTTATCCAACATGTATTCGGTCAGAATCTGTAACTCCGTTCTTGTTTCGTTGGCTACTTCTTTGGGAGATTGCCAAGCAAGATAACGGCTAAAAGGAGCAGAAATACTTGATGTTGCTGCATCTATACCGTCTGATATAACGCAAAGCGCATTGTAGTAAAACGTGCTTGGTACAGCCTTTTTGTAATTCTGTATTTGTGTGTAGGCTTTGCGCAGCGTGGCTTTCTCGTCTGTCGCATTCTTCAATTCTACAAATACCAATGGCAAGCCATTGATAAACAGCACGACATCAAAACGCTTTTCGTTGTTGTTTTCTTTAACCACCAATTGGTTAACCACCCAAAAGTTGTTGTTCTCTGGGTTATCGCTATCCAAGAGGTTAACCTTAATGCCTTTGGTGTTGCCATCCTTGGTGTATTCTACCGTTACACCTTCGGTAAGCAGGGTATGGAAACGCTCGTTGTTTTCCATAATGTCTTCCGTACCAAGGTTAATTACCTTTTGGTAGGCTTCTACACGTGCAGATTCTGGAAGAGTAGGATTAAGCTCCTTTAGCGAAGCCTTGAAATGACTTTCTAAAATGACAGAAGCAAAACTTTCTCGCTGTGGATTATTACCAGTGGGAGCAATTTCAGGACCAGCATAATACGTGTAGCCCTGACCAACTAATTGGTCAATGAATGATTGCTCTATGGTGTTTTCTGTAATCTTATCCATTTGCTGCGTTATAAACTTAGCATTTGCTCCAACCTTCTAACCCATCAAGTCCATTATGGAAAGCGTTCAATGCCCCTTGGTATTCTTCCAACTGTTTTACAAAATCTGCGTAGTGCATGGTTCGGTCTAATTTATCAACACGAGCCAACAGAATGGTCTTTTGGGCACGCGTAAACTTTGGTCTTTTCGCTTCTATTTTTTTTGCCTTTAGGTAATGCTGAAAAGCTTCGAACACTTCATTTCTAATGCCATCATTCTGCATGGGTTCATTAAACAGACCTAAACGGTAGTTTACGTGTAGCTTCTTGCGCGTGTACTGAATGTCCATGTAGATTTCAAGCTTGGTAGCCTTATACATAAACGTTCTACCTCCAAACCAAAACGCTACTAGCGGTTCTCTATTGTTTCCAACAGAACCCCAACTTGCATTAAACGTCTCTTTGTATTTGTGAAAAAAGCGGACACACGTCCACCACGTCCAATCTTGTAGTGGTTTTACCAAATAGTTATTTGCCTCAGTATCTGCCCAGTTGTAGTGCCTTTCTTGTTGCTGTAGATACTGATGGTACTGCGTAAGCACGTCATGGTCTATTTCTGCCACTTTAGCGGCAGATAGCACGCCAACAAAATCTTTAATCGAATAATATAAATACCCTTTGTCAGCAATCCGTTCTACGTTTACCTGATAGCCCGTTTTAAAGTAAATGGGCACAATTACATCAGGTACTTTCACCTTAGATACTATTTTTCTATAGCGTTCTAGTTGGTTGGAATGTTCTTGGCTGTGGACTTTATCTTCAATGATGACCGCATGCTTTTTACCATGCATGATAAAGGTGACCAGCACATCAATTTTACGATACTGAGTTTCAATCTTCCATTCGCTTATAGCGCTCAACTCAATGTTTTGTTTGGCTAATAGCGATTGTAAAAAGGCAGTGCCCAACTCATGGAGTTGAACATTTAGGCCAGCATGTGCAGGATTAGCCCACTCTAACAGCCAAGCAATAAAAGCGTCCTGCGTAAGCTCGCTTGTGGCGTAGTTGAAGATGTTTGGTGGTGAATTTTTGCTAGGTGTAGTCATTTAGTTTGTTCGTTTGTATCAATAGACTTTCAAGTTCAGCATAAACCCATATGCTCAATAATTTCTCTGCGCATTTCAATAAAGCTCCGTAGGAGCAAAACCTTTGTAGCCAATAATCAACACAAGAAAATATTAGCTCCGTTAGGAGCGACACCTTCAATCGTTCCAATCAAATAGATATTTCTCGTTATAATCAATTTTAAATTTTTCTAAGAAGGCTACGTATTCTTCTTTAAAACTGGTTTTCCTGTGGTGTTCGGGTTGATTGAGAATGTACTTGCAAACCGCATCTATTTGCGATTTGCCATAGGTAAACGCTCCAAATCCTTCTTGCCAAGCAAACTTGCCAGCAATCCATTTATTCTCGTTAATCCATTTGCTTGAGTTAGCCTTTATGTCTCTTGCCATATCAGATATAGAAACAGACGGATGCAATCCTATTAGGATATGCGTATGGTCGGGGTTGCAATAAATAGCCAAGGGTTTAGACTGTTTGTTGCTGATAATGCCGCAGATGTATTTCTCTACCTGCTCTCTGTGTTTTTCGGAGATGAGGTTTTGCCTGCCTTTTACGGCAAAAACAATTTGAACATATATTTGGGTATAGGTATTGGCCACTGCTTTTGGGTTGCGCTCCTACGGATGCTACAAAGGTTGCGCTCCTACGGAGCTTTTGGTTTGTGTTGTCTTGTTTGTTCTACAAAGGTTGTGCTCCTACGGAGCTATGGATGTTGGTTTTATGTACATGTTTTTGTTGCTACAAATATTGCGCTTCTCTGGAGCTTTCGCTTGTGCTGTATTCTCGTTCTCATTCATGCTTTTGTTCCGCATTTCAATTAAGCTCCGTAGGAGCATAACCTTTGTAGCAAATCGTTAAAACAAATGGTTTAGCTCCGTTAGGAGCGACACCTTCATTCGTTCGGTTTAATTGGTTGCGCATGCATTCATGTTTTTGGGTTTCGCTCCTACGGAGCTTGGGTTGGTGTTGGTTTATGGGCTACACAGGTTTCATTCCTACGGAATTCATTTACCCGTATCTCTCCACTCATTAATTTGGGGAGCAACGTATCGCGGGTTTTGGTGAGGGTTTGGATTTGAAGTTTATTAATACTTAGCTTTTGAAAAAAAGGCTTAACTATCTCATTAAATTTCACAAGCGTACTTTCTTTAGGTACAATTATCTCCAACCCCTCTAAGTTTGTAACTGTAATTTGTGGCTGAGCAGAACCAGATGTAACACTTTCGAAATCTATGCTTTGTGTTAATAGATACATATATCTATAGCTTAGTTTAGAATTTTCATCTTCTAATGCCATACAAGAATTTGTCACAGTGGAACAGTTTTCCGACAATTGTATCCGACCACATCCATTTCCTCTACAAGTCAAAATGACTTGAGGAGTTTCATAAACGTAATCAGTTAAATAACCTCTAACACCTCCTCCACCGTAAACACCAAATCTATATTGGCTAGTTTTTATTTCTGATATTTTATCAGATTCCACATACTTGCCCTGTTTAATATTAACAACTTCACCAATCTTCCCAACTCTCCACCCCTCAGGCAATTCATCTTCAATTTGATATTTACCAAACCACTCTTTAAAAATGGTTTGTGCGGTTTCTTCTAAGGTTTTGTTTTGGGCTTGTAGGAGTTCTATTTTATTATCGAAAGCACTGAGGATGGCGGCTATTGCTTTTTGTTCTTCTACGTCTTTGGGGAGAACGAAAGGAAACTCCCTCATAGTTTTTAAAGAAACATTTTTAATAGTTGTTCCTCCCGCTAGACGTTCGATATACTTTTGAAAATACCTCGTTCTAATTTGATAGCCGACAAACCTTTTACTGACATTTTCTTTTACATTAAAATAGCAAGCACTTTTCCCAAGAAAACACTTTTCATTATTGTAGTAAGCAAAATATCCCAACGACCCATTTATTGAAACAAGTATTGTGCGGTCATTTAGGTCTTTTCTATATTTTTCATGCTCCTCAAGATTGCATCTTTTTGTTTCTGATTTAATCTCTATTTTCCCTTCACTTAGGTTGTTTCCATTAATGAAAAAGTATTCACCATCATCAGAATATTTCGGTGTGCCATGTAAGCCATCACCTAATTTAGAGACTACTTCATGCAAAGTAGTCTCCTCCCACCCCTCAGGTATATTATCTATGCCACTCATAAGCTAAATCCAATATTAGAAAGTTGCGTTGAAATTTCGGTGTTCAGCTCCGCTTCTTTGTCCATTTGAGCCTTTAGCGTAGCAGTCAAATCTGCCATTTTGGTTTCAAAGGGTATGCCATCGTCTACTTCATCTACTATACCCACATATCTGCCAGGCGTTAATACATGTCCGTGTTTTTCTATTTCTTCTATGCTTGCAGCCTTGCAAAAACCTTTTATATCTCGATACAATTCCTCCTGATGGTCGGAATCACTCGATATGACCGCCTTGTTTTGTTTGCGCCAGTTGAGGTAGGTGTCGCGTATTTTCTCAATGTCTTCGTCAGCAAAATCGCGGTGTACGCGGTCTTTCATAAAACCAAGGTCAGAAGCATCTATAAACAATACCTCTTTGCTGCCCTCTTTTCCGTTTCTCCCAACGGGAGAAAGGCCTCTGCGTAAAAACCAAATACATGCAGGAATACCCGTATTGTAAAACAGTTGTTTGGGCAATGCCACAATGCATTCTACCAAGCCGTTTTCTACTAAGTTTTTACGAATATCTCCTTCGCCAGACGTGTTAGAACTCAATGAGCCGTTAGACAGTACGGTTGCCATAACACCCGTGGGTGCTAAGTGGTAGAGCATGTGTTGCATCCAACCATAGTTGGCATTACCGCTTGGTGGTGTGCCGTATTTCCAACGTCCGTCTTCTTGTAGTAAGTCCACGCCCCATTCGCTTTGGTTAAAGGGTGGGTTGGCTAAGATGAAATCTGCTTTTAAGTCTGGGTGTGCATCTTTTAAGAACGAACCTTCGGTATTCCACGCCACAAACTTGGAGTTGATGTTACGTATGGCCAAGTTCATTTTAGAGAGCTTCCAAGTGGTTTGGTTACTCTCTTGTCCGTAAACGGTAATGTCTTTAATGCTTCTTCCGTGTTCGGTTACAAACTTCTCGCTCATTACAAACATGCCGCCACTGCCACTTGCTGGGTCATAAACACGCCCTTTGTAGGGCTCTATCATTTCTACCATCAACTTTACAATGGCTTTAGGCGTGTAGAATTGCCCTCCCTTTTTTCCTTCGGCATTGGCAAACTCGCCTAAGAAGTATTCATACACCCGTCCGAAAAGGTCTTTGGAGTTTTCGTTTTCAGCTTGTAGCTCGGTGTTCGAGATTAGGTCAATGAGTTCGCCTAATGAGGTCTTGTCTAAATTGGCTTTGCCATATACCTGTGGCAAAACGTTCTTAAGCTCTTTATTTTCCTTCTCAATGGCATCCATTGCTTCATCAATGGTTTGCCCAATAGTTGCCAACTTGGCATTGGCATGAATGTGAGACCAACGAGCTTCTTTAGGCACAAAAAAGATGTTCTCTGCAATGTATTCGTCTCGGTCTTCCGCGTCAGAAAACTCATCTGCTTCCAGTTTGTGGTGGAGTTCGCTAAAAGATTCGGAGATGTACTTTAAGAATACCAGCCCTAATGCAACGTGTTTGTATTCGGCTGCATCAATATTCTTTCGCAGTTTATCTGCTGCTTTAAAAAGTTTCTGTTCGAAACCTGTGTTATCTGTTTTTGCCATCGTTTCAATTAGGTGCTGCTAATCTAACACCGCCCGTCCAATAATCAGTATAAAAGACTGAATTTGTTGGATGAGACCTTCAAGGTTTCGGTTTGATTAGACCACCGAGGTTTCAAAAACCTCGGAGGTCTTTGCTTCGGGGTGCTTCTGTTTAATTAGACCTGTCAGGTTTTAAAAACCTGTTAGGTCTTGCTTCAAAGGCTTCGGACTTGACTAGACCTCCGAGGTTTTCAAAACCTCCGAGGTCTTTGCTTCGGGGTATTTCGGGTTTAATTAGACCTGTCAGGTTTTTTTAAACCCGCCAGGTCTTTGCTTCCAAGCGTTGGCTTTTCTTGTAGAGCAACAGTTGGTCGTGCTGTGGGTTCTGCGCCACCATGTCTTCCCATAAGTCGTTCTTAAATGCCGAATAATCGGCATACAACGCTTTGGTAATCTTCTCTTCTTGTAAGAGGCTTTCTTCCTTTACCTTGGCAGGAATACCACCTAGCAGATTGTCTTTTTGCAAGAACAACCACAGTAAGGAGAAACGTTCTTCGGTAAGGGTAAAGAGGTTAAACTCTTCGTGCTCTACGGCATTGTGTATAAAGAACCGCAGCTTTTCAAAGTTGCTGGTAATCACATACGCACAATCGGGCTGGTTGTTCTTGTAGTTAAACGCTTGGTCGTTCACCTTAGACAGGTCTTTGGTGTCGGTGCCTTTTAGTTCAATAACCGCAATGGCGGTTGGTTCTGCCGAGGGGTCTTTTCCTTTTGACAAGGGGTTTAAACTCCTTGTTGTAGCAGCAGTAGTGTCTTTTTGCAAGGGGTTTTCCTTTTCCGACAAGGGGTTTAAACCCCTTGTTGAACCCCTTGTTGTGTCCCTTGTTGAACCCCTTGTTGAACCCCTTGTTGTGTCCCTTGTTGAACCCCTTGTTGAACCCCTTGTTGCTAGAATAGCGCCATCTGTTTTCTTGGCGTCTTTAATGTTCTTTAGCTCCGTAGTTAGGTTGAAATTTGGATTAGGGTTGATGGTATATCCCAACACATTTACGAATAACTCGCGCAGAAACCCTTCTTGAAACTGCTCTTCTTTACTGTTGCGTATGTTTTCTTGTATCTCCTTATTTAGGAAATACGCAGCGTACTTGGCGTATGCTGCTTTTACGGCTTCTGCATCTTGAGATGCGAGGTGCTTTCTTAATACTGAGTTTTGGTAAAGGGCCATCGTTCCAATTAATTCCGCTGCCAAAATAACACCATCACCCCAAACCTCCAATAACTTTTTTCAACGGAGAAACCACCAAGGTTTCAAAAACCTAGTAGGTCTTTGCTTCGGGGTATTTCGGGTTTAATTAGACCTGTCAGGTTTTTTTAAACCCGCCTGGTCTTGCTTCCAAGCGTTGGTCATTCTGCAAAATAGACAGCAAGAAAAACCATTGCGAGAGCTTACGGATTCAAAAACCAAGCTTGAAAAATACATTAGTTAACTACCTGAGCGAAAAAGGAAGCATGCAAAACCAAAAAGGAAGCATGCAAAACCAAAAAGGAAGCATGCAAAATGAAAAAGAATGCATTGAAAATGAAAAAGAATGCATTGAAAATGAAAAAGAATGCATTAAAAATGAAAAAGAATGCATTAAAAATGCTCACGTTAACAAACGCAGCCAAAAAGAAGACTTGAAAAAGTGTGCTGCAGCAAGGCATCGGCTATTTTTAGATAATGGCAAAAACAGGAAGATTTACGCATTTTTGGAGCAAACCAAGGTTGCTAAAAAGCACATAAAATCTCCTAAAAAGGGTGTTGAATTAGGAAATCTATATGCGATATGCTTGTTTTAAACTGTCTGTTTTGAACTTAAAATGGTATTAATAGAAGGAATTTAACATTTTTTAACATTTGACATAGTGTCACGGATTGTTTTTTATCTGTTACCTTTGTTGCGAACCCTTCCTAATACTGCACAACATGATTAGCAATGAGCTATTTCAAAGCAGTTTTCGATTTCAACCGACCGGTTGAAGATAAAGTATCCGAGGAGCGCGACATCTATGCAAAGATGTTGGCTGTTTCCCTTTTTGCCAACCCGCCCATCGCGTATCCCATTTGTTTGGCTGCCATTGATGCACAGCAGCTGGCAATTGATAATGCGAAGAATGGAGGTAGGATACAGATAGCCTTGATGCGCACCAAGGAGCGTATTGTGGATGATATCTTCCGCAAATACCGCGATTATGTAACGGAATTGGCCGATGGCGACACCGACATTATTCTCAGTTCGGGATTTAGGCACACCAAAGGGCGTGCAAGTGCTGGCGATATGGACAAGGTGGCAGGAGTTAAAAGGCTACCAACGAGCATTTCTGGTGCGCTGAAACTGAGGTGGAAACCTGTAAAGAATGTCGGATTTTATGAGGTGGAGGTGAGAGAGGTGGTATCTGAAAATCCGGTGCCTCCGACTCCGCCCGTACCACCTTCTCCGCCCCTGCCTCCCGAATCAGGTAATTCAAGCTCACAGGAAACGGTGGTGATAGAAAGACCTTGGAAAATTTATAGTTCCAAACCTTCGAGAGTTCAAATAACAGGTCTGAAACCGTTAAAATATTACGAGGTACGTGTGCGTGCCAAAGGAACCAAGGGCTTTGGCGGATACTCCGACATTGTTGTGATGGTGGTTACCTAAAGAAAAAAGTTGTGGTCTTCCTAACCAGCGATGTTAGGGAGGGTTCGGCCCGACTTCGCACCCTGTCTCGCAATGGCGTGATGGGGTGTTTTTTTTTAAGTGAATAGGACTAGGCGTAAGTGGTAAGTGGTAAGTGGTAAGGCGCAACCTGTCTTCTCCTGTTGGTTTTCTGAGTCCACCCAGATTAAAGGTGGCTTTTGGCGAAGGACGCGAAGTGCAGGTTGGTGTGCTGCGCGCTTATCACACCGATGTAAAAGGAAGACAGGCATACATTTACCGCATCCGAAAAGCGGCATCCGATAAAGATCCGAAATTGGAATGGAGGGAGTAAGAAAGTTCTTCCCAATCGCGCACGTTTACCAACCTTGAAAGCGGTACACAATATGAACTTCAGATTGCTGTTAAATCGGCTGCTGGTATAGGTGGGTTTAGTGCTACGCTGTTTCGCAGACCGCGGTACACTCAGAAGCTACATTCAGGCTTCACATACAACTCGCCCCTTCGGCTGCGCTCATGGAAGATTGCTCAGGTGGGCTTGCAACTCGGAGACTGGAACTCCCCTTGGTTGAGCGAAGTAGAAACCTGATATACACCAACTATAACCGTTATTGCGAAAGATTAGGCACGGACCATTGGGTTGTCTTCGAGTGCCTCAGACATCAAGCAAATCCTGAGGTACTCGAAGGATTAGGCACGGATCACGGGGTTGTCTTCGAGTGCCTCAGACATCAAGCAAATCCTGAGGTACTCGAAGGATTAGGCACGGACCATTGGGTTGTTTGCGAGTGCTTCTCGATACAACCTCCCGATGGTCGGTCACTCGAAGTGACACTACTTAGACCACTCCCGATGGTCGGTCACTCGAAGTGACACTACTTAGACCTCCCGATGGTCGGCCACT
>Ga0208903_1000864_pt1 | contig 19857 bp, 14 predicted proteins | sample AntAceMetag02UKJ_FD_184769 | JGI IMG/M metagenome (GOLD analysis project Ga0208903, IMG submission 184769) | Saline lake microbial communities from Ace Lake, Antarctica - Antarctic Ace Lake Metagenome 02UKJ (SPAdes) (version 2) | ecosystem: Environmental > Aquatic > Non-marine Saline and...
AATCCTCTTGTAATTCCATTGTCACTGCCGTAAAAATTGGCCTGCTCGATGATCCGATTTACGCGTTCACTTGAGATTAGGTGATTAAAGTCTGATTTCTTGTCGATCTCAACATTGTCAACCGATAAATCAGTGACGCCATAATAATGAAAGGAGCTAAGCATTTCTTCTTCCATCGCTCTGCTCAGTCTTATTTCGTAAGCAATGTTATGATCAAAGAGTTTGAATATATCATTTCCGTCTGTTCGCTCTGGAGTGGCAGTCATTCCTAACAAGAACTTAGGTTCGAAATACTCGATTAGCCGCAAATAGGAATCAGCACCTGACCGGTGTGTTTCATCAATGATGATATAGTCAAAATGATCCTTGGAGAAATTACCCAAGTGATTGGCTTTCGAAATAGTTTGAATAGTAGAGAAGACAAAATCACACTCCAAATCTCTTTTGTTTCCAGAATACATGCCCAAGCTTTTTTCATTCCCAAAAACACTTCGGAATGTGTTGAGCGAATCTTGAGCTATAGTCAATCTGTGAACTACGAAGAGGAGCTTTTTTGGATTGAAAGCTTGGGCATCAAACGCTGATAAGTAAGTTTTACCGGTTCCTGTTGCGGAGATTATAAGTGCTTTATTCTTGTTTTGTGCCCTTAATATTTGCAAGTTCTCCAATGCTTCGGTTTGCATTGAATTAGGAGTGATAACAGATTGAAGTTCAGCTGAGGTCGCTAGTTTGTCCTTTCGTTGAAGAAGAAATTGTTTTTTGTAGATCTCTTCGTAGGCCGAAATGTAACCTGTAGTTACAGGAATTCCTTTTTCAAAGTCAGACTGAAATTCATTCAGCACTTGATCAACGATACCACTCTCTTCTAGTGCTGAGACTTTAAGATTCCATTCTTTATTGGTCGTTAATGCCTGAGCTGTCAAGTTACTGCTACCAACAATCAGGTTGTATTGCTCTGAGCTTTTGAAGATGTAGCCTTTGGTATGCGCATTTCCTGTTACCGCAATTCTTAGCTCTATGTTTTGAAACTGGACTAATCGTTTTAGCGCTTCGGGCTGGGTAAAGTTTAAATATTGAGAAACCAGTATTTTGCCTTTGACATCTCGATTTTCGAGTTCCTTTAGTTTGTTGATAATCGTGGCTACTCCGCTTGTAGTAACGAAAGCTACTGAGATATAAAACTGATTGCAATGCTCAAGTTCATGAAGAATAGTCGTGAGCACCTTTTGAGGAGGTGTCTTTTGGTTTACGAGCAGTTCTGGTTGATAATCGAGATTTGACAGAATGGTCTTATCGATATAACCTGTCTGTAAACTTCTATTGAAATGTTGGATTAGGTCATCCATGCATCACCAATTTATCTACGATGGGAATATCTGCTGCCGCCCAATCAAGTTTAGTAAGCTCATCAGTGGTTAGCCATTTTTGATCAATGTGTTCATTCAGAGTCAGTTCTTTCGATTCGACTTCACAAATAAAACTGTGCATGGTCAATTCAAAGTCAGGATATGGATGCACGACAGTTAGAAACAAGGATTTCATCTTGGTCGAAATACTCAACTCTTCATATAATTCGCGATGCAGCGCTTCTTCTTTGGTTTCACCTTCTTCAATTTTCCCACCTGGAAATTCGAACTTCTCAGAAATATATTCAAGCTTGTTTTTAGGTCTTTGAACACATAGGATTTGATCTCCACATTGAATGATTCCCGCAACGACTTCAATCCTTTTCATTCTATACTTCTGGTTTGTGCCATTGATCGGCAAGAGTAGTTTTCTAAGGTCTAAAGTTAAATGATTCAAGGGTGATGTGAAACTCTGTTTTTGTTAGATCGAGGTCAATTTTTCGAACGATAGTATGAAATGAAGTAAAACAGCCAGAACATAGGTTGTTTCCTGAGTGAAAGGCGAATAGTGGAAATTAACGGGAGGACTTGAAATGACAATAGGAGAGTAGAGGGAGCCTGTCTTTCGTCAGATAGTTGTTACCATAGTCTCAATACAGGAATACAAATCCGACTATAACAGATTTTAGGTGAGAAAGGGGACAAAAATGAAGTTGGATAAAACCGAAGATGACCCAAGTAAGAAAATCAAATAGAAGTAAGCCGCATTACTGCGCTATTTTGGAATAGAGACAGTTGAAGAAAAACAATTGAAAGAATTAGGAAAACGAAAAACGAACATCTTTTTATTGAAAGAAAACAGTCATTGCGAGCACTGAGCAAATAAAATTGATGTCCAGAAGTCATCAAAATGACAATTGAGAAAACGCATGAAATTAGTATTCTCTGTTTTAATTGAAATACTTAATCATTTTCCTTAGATTTATAGGTGTTTATTACGCGAAGACTTGACTAATTTATTCACGGACATAGAATTTCCAGATACGCTAAAGTATAGTTCCGATTCGGACCATATCCCTTTGGCGTTTTACGAAGAAGCATTCCCAAAGGCCAAGCATATCGATTTACTACTAGGTTACTTTAGCACCAATGCGTTTAAAACACTGGCCTCGTCATTTGCCGAGTTTATCTACAATGGTGGCACTATGAGGATAGTAACTAATCATTATTATGCTTTGCGCGACAAAGAAGAGCTTTTTGAAAGAGTCAACCTCGAATTTGAAGATCGAGTAATTCCACTAGACGACATTGAAAAGCTGCAGCGCACCTTCAGCAAAATTGACCATCATTTTTTTGATTGCTTACGGTACTTGCAAAAAATGAACAGGCTTCAAATAGTGCCTGTCATGTTTAATAATGTTGATCTGTCCCACTCCAAAGAAATGATTCTATCAGATGGGAAAAACTGGATTTCAACTGATGGAAGCATCAACTTTACAACAGCCGCAATTTTAAAGAACTCTGAAAGCTTTGAAGTCAATATATCCTGGACAGAAAACACCACTTTTAATGCGCGAATTGATCAAGCTCGACAAAAGTTCGATGATATCTTCAAGGGCAAACATGAGCAATACAGACATTTGAAATCTGATGAACTTGAAGTTGTAATTCAAAAGACAGGCAAGAATAAAGAGCTTGATGAACTTCTAGAAGACTCAATTGAGTTTAATAAGAATACGACCTACGGATCAAAAGTGGCGGCACTGATTGAAAAGAAAAAAAAACGATTTGATTATTATGTGGCGGACCTCAAAGGGTTGCCTCGATTTCCTTTTAGAGATGGGCCTAGAGACTACCAAAGTGAAGCATACGAAAAGTGGATAGCCAATGGTAAATCAGGTGTCTTTGCTATGGCAACAGGCACAGGGAAGACTATTACGTCATTGAATTGCTTGTTGAATGAATACAATAAAACCAAAGAGGGCGTATACCATGCGATAATATTAGCACCAACAATTACTCTTGTCGATCAATGGGAAAAAGAAGCCAATGCCTTCAACTTCGATAATGTCATAAAAGTTTCGTCAAAGCAAAAATGGGAATCACGTTTAGCGACGACTCTTTCTACGGCTAAGAGAATTCCAACTTCTTTCGTTGTTATAGGGACTTACGCTTCCTTCATTCGTAAGAGGTTCTTTAAGTATATCAATCAATTACCAATTGACACAATATTTATTGCGGACGAAGCACACAATATTGGAAGCAAAAGTGTGATGTCGAAACTTAAAGATTTAAAACTGGAAAGAAGAATCGGACTTTCAGCAACTCCAAAAAGAATTTATGACCCTCAGGGTAGCGCGGCAATGGAGAGTTTTTTTCGCGATAGTGAGCCTTACACGTATTCTTTTAGCATGGAAAAAGCGATTTCTGACAATATTCTTTGTCAGTACGATTACCATCCACATCTCATTGAATTAACTGCGATTGAATTAGAAGAATACGTAGAATTGACCAAAAAATTGGCAAGGCTTTACATTCCTGGCAAACAAAGCCTTGAAGCAAGCGAAATTGCTGAACGACTACTTTTAAAAAGAAAAAGAATAATTCACAAAGCCGAAAATAAGTTGCCCAAAACATTAGAAATATTGCGCGGACGCTACAAAAATCAGGGTAATTTATTGTACACCTTTGTTTATGTACCAGAAGGATATGTGACAAATTACGCCGACGATGATGATGTAACGGAAGCTAATGAAGAGAATCTGCGAATAATCAATCAATATACCAGTGCGATTGGCTCTATTGATCCTAAAGTTCTGGTCAATCAATTTATCAGCGGAATGAAAGACCGAGACGAAATATTAACTCAGTTCAAGAGTGGACGAATTCAAGTACTGGCCTCAATGAAGTGCTTAGACGAGGGAGTCGATATTCCAAGAGCTGAGCATGCAATTTTTTGTTCAAGCACTGGCAATCCAAGGCAGTTTATACAAAGACGAGGAAGGATACTTCGCCAGCACGATGATAAGCATAAGGCAGTCATACATGATTTAGTAGTTATTCCTGATTTGTCAAAGTCAGGGGAAGGGTCTGCAACTTATAACCTTGAAAGAAACATGGTGAAAAAGGAGATTGAGCGTGTCATGTATTTTGCTTCGCTTTCAAATAACCCATTTGAAACGGAGAGATTATTTGAGGATGTTTGCAACCACTATGACTTAAATATCTACACAATTTATAACGAACTTCAAAGCCCATGACGAGAGAACAGATTTTAAGGTTATATCTGGATGATGATAAACTTATAGATGAAGGTTATCTCCGAGAGGGTGAAGGTAATCAAGCAGCTTGGTCTGACCATTTGAACAATAAAATGGTGACGGTAATAAAAGATGCGATAGAAGGAGTTGTAGGGGGAGAAAGCCAAGCTCTAATGACTCGTAAAATCAATAAATACCTTGATAGAAATTTGTGAGTTATGATAATTGAATCTATCGAAATAAATAATTTCATGTGCTACTCGGGTAATAATCGATTTGATTTTACCGAGGGTATGAATGTCATCATAGGAGACAATGGGTATGGTAAATCCAAACTTTATGATGCATTTTATTGGGCTATGTACGACCAATGCTTCGATACAAATGAAAAACAATGGAAGAGCACAAGATTTCTGGGTAAAGCATTAATTTCTGATAAAGCCATTACAGAATCTGAAGACGGTCTAATTCGAACATCTGTGCGAATGACTTTGAAGGATACTGATAAGGATCGACAGTATATTGTAGAAAGAATATTAAAAGCCGAGAAGAGGGAAGGTGAAGTCATTCCGGATAATGAGAGTATTCAAGAGATTACTTTCAGGAAAATTTCAGGAATGACAGGAAAACTAATAACCAACCCTGAAGAAATAGAGCGAATAAAAAGAAAGGTGCTTCCCGAGAATATACGGCCATATATGTGGTTTCAAGGCGAGCAGGTTGAGTCAATAATTGATTTCGGAGAAAGTGATTCTCTGAGTCGAGCCATTAATGTGTTATCGAATATATCTCGTTTTGATGAGGTAAAAATAGTAGCCGATGCTTGGGCGAAAAGTGTAGGAGAACAATATCATCGAAAAGTAAAAGCCCTGAGCACTGATAGAGATAAAAGTGATAAGCTAGAGGTTAACAGAAATGAGATAGTTGCTAGGATTGGTCTTTTAGAGAATGATATAAAGCAATGCAAGGAGAACTTAGGATATGCGGAAGAAGAAGCCGATAAGCTTGTGAATAAACAAGAAGACGCTACTAGAATACGTGAGCTGGATGTAAGTAGGAAATCTCTTGAAAAGCAGTTAGAGGAAATAGAGGAAGAACTAAGGTACGAGAGAATCGACCTACATAAAAAAATGTTCACGAATAGATGGGTTTTGAAGGGAAGCGAAGGATTGGTGAAATTGTTCAATGAAAAGTACGGGAATTATCAAGATGAAAAACTCAGCAAACGTGCCGAAGCCAAAGCAAAGAGCGACGCAGAAAATAAAGTTTTGAAGGAGCTTCAAACCAGATTGCCTATTAATGTGCCTGAACCTGTATTTGTGGAAAAGATGTTAGACCAAGGTAAATGTCTTGTTTGTGATAGGGAAGCGAAAGAGGGGTCAGAAGCGTGGAATAGCATTAAGCAACTTTTAGATAGGACACAGGAAGTCTCTCAGGGAGGGGAAGAGAAAGATCAAATTATTAACGATTTTGAATCTGACTTTCGACGCCTATCACAGCATGGCTATGCCATGGAACAAGACATAGGGCGAATAGACGAGAATATTGTTAAGACATTCACAAGACTTGACCGTTTAGATAAAAAAAGACGATCAACTCGAGATCAGCTAGATACCGTTCAAAAAGAGATTAGTAATTTAGTTACTGAATCATCTATTAACCCTGAACGGGCAAGACACTTACTCAGTGAACTTCTAGCGAACAATGATCATGCTTTGCGCTTCAGAGGGAACTTGACACGATTTGAAGTTGAGCTCGAACGGAAGCAAAAGGAACTTGAAAAAATTGACAAAGACTTAGGGGAACTTATAAGTGAAGATCTTCCTTCATGGCTTGAAGAAAAAAAGAAACTCTTACTAGACTTTAAGGAAATTGCCCACTCCACTCGTGATCGTGTTTTCAAGAAATTGGTTAAACAGCTTGAAGACGAAGCAAATAACCATTACCATGAGATGATGCAAGGTAATTTAAGTGCTAAGGGAATAATTAAGTTGGTTGAATCAACAAAAGGTAACTACATGCCTCGTTTAGTAGATCAAAACGAAAATCCGTTAATGCAACTTAATACCGGGAACATAATCCTCATAAAACTAGCAACTATAATGGCGATAATATCTGCACGTCAAGGATCCAGAGATACTGATCTCTATACACTCATTACAGATGCACCTATGTCAGTATTCGGAGAAGACTATACAATAGGGTTTTGCAAAACAGTTAGTAAAGTATACCGACAGAGCATAATCATGAGCAAGGAGTTTTACAAGAATGAAGCCCTCAGGCGACAGTTGCTAAATGATACTGATATTAATCTTGGAAAGGTGTATATGATAACTCCCTCAATTTCTGAAAACGAAAGGTCAAATAGAAACAGTCTACAAACCCTTATCAAAGCACTCAATTAAAATGGAATTGATAAACAGACTGAAAAATCGAACTCCAGAGTATGATGAAAAGTACCATGACATGATTATGGAGTTCACAATGGAGCAAGGTGGACGATTAGGCACAGCAACAGAATCGTCTAGTTGGGAACAAGGGAAATATTTCACAAGACGCTATGAAATATACATGTATGCCGCTCTGTTAGGTTTAAAAAATGATTACCCCATTAAAATACCAAAAGGCACGAATAAGCGGAAATTTATTGAGATGCAATCATGGCAACCAAGTGAAATAACAGATTATATTGTCATGGCTCTTTTTGCAGTATCCGATGTTGATTTATCTGCTTTGGAGAATATGGAAACAGATGAGGTTGAAAAAGAACTCACCAAGTTGCGAGGCTTACTCGAGGAATACGCGAATGGGGGATTTGACTTGATTCGTTCCAAAAAAGAAGATGACCCCTCCTACTTTAACGAGAATGAAAACTGTTTTTTGGATTTGTTAGACTAGTCTTTTTGAAAGGAAAGTTGGTTGACTTAATACAAGTCCTCTGAATATCGTTGATGTTTTCAGAGCTGTTTCATATTGATTCAAAGTCGAGTCTAACTTGATCTCCTAAAATAAGACTTTTCATACTCCTCCAAATTTATCGTAATCTAATGGTAGTTTATTTTCTATTAGGCTTCGCTTCATCAGGTGCCTCATTTTGCGAATTTAGAACATAGTAATATGCTTCTGTAAACTCAGTTTCGGATATTCCTCCTCTTGATAAGTAAGACGTGAATTTACGGACAATGTCGTTGGCTAATTCATCACTGAGGGATATTTCAAGTGCATAATTTTGTAAAAAGTCATCTTTTTTCATGGTTATTGTAGCACGAAAGTCAACTACTCCTCCCCGGAATTGAGGTGTTGGTGGTAGAAATCGATAACGTTCTTCGGTCAATTTAACATCATCTGTGATATTTCTCTTCAAGTTTTTCTGACCATTTTTTGAAAGCAATGAATTTAATCTTTCTCCTTCTAACTCTAATATCCTACAAAGTAACAACTCTTCGTAGTTTTCATGCCCAATATTGCATCGTGGGGTTAGAACAACAAGAAGGTCATTGTCTGCTTCGGTTTTTGCAAAAACATCACCGGTCCACACTTCATATTCGCTAGTTCTTCTGTAATAATGTTCAATTGCATTAAACTTCTTTTCCGCCATATTACCGTTAGCCTCTCTGCTGGCACTCACCCAGTTTTCATACACTGATCGTATTGCGATTCGCTCAAACACCTCTGCCACCCTGTCTGAGCAATCATCTTCTGATGCTCCTTTAATTGATTTGATGATCTCTTCAATTTCATTTTTTTTAAACTGGTTAACGAAGGCCTCATGAATTTCCTTCATGATTCTGATTTCCAGCTTTCCATTGGGACAGAAAATGTTTAGAAAGTCAGTTTCAAGCATGAGTTTTATTTTGTCGCAGACTGTTCCGACCGAAACATCGCTTTTCTCCATCTTCCAAACCGTGCCCCTGTCTTCTAACAGATCAAGAAGTCTCAACTTGCTGCTGTGTACGAAAATTGGTATTCGATTATTCTCATATTGACTATTTATGAAATCAACTGCCGCGAAGTCATTCAATTTCTCTGAGCCTTGTTCAGCTGGCGTGTTTGCAAGGTCGAATATTAGAGTCCGGAGTCGACTTTTTGTGGATTCTTCCTCGATTCCCTGTTTGTATTCATCAGGAGTGGAAAAGCAAATGAGGTCAGCGTTCAAATTGTTATCCTCAAAGTAGTCCTTGAAATCTTTTTGAATTGAGGGTTGATCTTCGAGAAGAACTACTACGTGTTCGCGTATAGGAGTGGCTGGCATACCAAATGTTTTTTGGGTTTTATGAATTGATCGATATTATTGGTCTAATGGCTTTATAGTAAATGCAGGCCCATAACTCTTGTTTTCTGCTGAGATGTTCCATCCTTGAGAAGTTAACATGTTTCGCGTAAAAGACAAACCAAGACCAGTTGCATTTTTTTCCTTTTTACCTGTAATTCCATAGTCAAATATAATATCTATATCGTCCACAGGTATTTTTGGACCTGTGTTGCTAATTGTAAAGGCCTTTTCTTCAGACTCGTATTCGAAGGTTATTACTTTGGCTTGATCGGCAAACCGCAACCAGTACACAGCATTATTGATAATATTCAGAAAAGAAACCCAAAAGACATATTCAAAGCCCTTTATTTCTTGATTGGCAAGGTTGTTCTTAATTACTAGTTCTATCCCCAGCTCTCTCATAACATTTTCAAAAAGATGACAGACTTTTTTAAATGTGTCTATGGGTTTGAATGGTTGAGCAATCGATTTTCCAATAGCTGGTTGCAATGAGTTTTTTAACTCGTTTAGCATGGTTATCGCAGTTCCTATATTAGTAATTCGGTCCAGCATCGTCAAACGAACCTTTTCTTCACTGATCTTATCTGCATTAGCAATGAGTGACCTTTTTGAAGCCCCCAGTGTTGTAATTGGTTGTGCCAATTCATGGTAAACCAATTCCAACCCTGTTCCTAAAGAAGCCAATCTTTGGGAGAAAGAAAGAGACTCCTCCATATTATCTAAAACTGAGTTGGTTTCAGCAATAAAAGCTCGGGTTTTGTCTACGACCTCTGCATCACTTGATCTATCCAGCATGTACTGTATGAATTTTTCTGTGTCCGGCCGATCATGCTTGCTTATGGTCCTTCGACCTAAATTATGTTGCGCTCTGTACTTTGCTCGAATCTTTCCTGTTTCAGACAGGATACCGCCAAGAATCCTTTTAAAATTTATAAAAGCCTTGTTTTCGGAAAAACCCTCACGATTGGTTTTTTCACTGAGATTGTCGTTTTGAGGTGAGTATAAGAAGGTATTGCCAATGATTTGGTTAGGACCAATACTCACAATATGCTGAGCAACTCGTTTAGCTCCTAGTCCAAGCCAATCATGTTCCTCTTCTCCGTAGGGCTTAACTCCAAAACCATTTTTAGAGACCTTTATACCGAGAAATTTCTTAAATATTCTATTGGCCTCCCGCCTTCCATCTGTTTTTAGAAGTCGCACCATTTTCTGCTTTGAATCATCATCGAGATCGTAAATACGAAAATCAAAGTAGAATTCACCTACATTGGAGCCTGCCTGATGGTTTAAATCGTCAAGTTCATCAATATGTCGAATCTTGACTTCATCATCGCCTAAGGCAGCTTCTGCACTAAGATTGAAATCCATGTTTCGCAAATCATTCTCAAAACGGTTACATAGGTATTTGCCATTCACTTCCCCAGATGAGGAGACACAGCCAAATACCCGATAATCGAAGTGATCAATTATAGTAGATGGTTCTACTACCACAAAATTATCATCAATAAAGTTTATCCCATAGTGCAAGGCAAAAGTGCTTTCGCCACTAGCAATTTCTTTTTTCTTGCTTATTATATTCAAATCAACAAGATCAGATTGAATTTGGGAGTTTAACTTAAGTGGCGTGATTAAATCACGCAAAGATTTGAACACGGAAGTTTCTTCGAGATTTTTTGAACGAAATTCTGTTTGTATGATGGAACGGATGGACTCATCCAAATCTTGCACAATGATCATTGTTCCTTCTGTGAAAAATCCAAAGGGCTCTTCTTTAATAAGTTGAATTAGCTGTTCATTAACTGAAATGCTATTTTTTTTCGCCAATTCAAGATCAGTAAAAAGATTAATATAATCCTCTATTTGATCTCCAGGAAAGGAAACCTCGTTCAACAATGATTCTACGCGAAATTGCTCACGGTCCAACCTCAACCAATTATATGTAGTTTCAGTATCCGTTTTAGTGATGACTGTGAGTAATCTGCCTAGTGCCATTGCGGCCAGTCGCCCAATCCCTTTTGAACCTAGGTAGCTTCGATTGTATATTTTACTTCTGCGCATGGACTTGTTTTCGTCCCGCTTGCTACTAACTGATGGTCGAAGCCAAGGTCCGAAAAGTGTATTTTTATCCATGCCAATACCATCGTCTTTGATGATGATAAATGTATCTTCTGGATTTCGGTCATAATGTGTATAAACCCAACAATTTCCAGCATCCGCGTCATAACCATTTTTCACTAGCTCGTTAATTGCTGTTGAGGGATGTCCGATTTGTTCTTCACCCATTTGAATAATGGACATGGCCCCCGGCTGAAAAATATGCTCTGTTGTCTTAATCATACTAATACTTTATACAAAACAACTCACACAACTCTCCCCTTCAGTATCGTCTAAGATATCAATAAGGTAGTTGGAGTCTTTGGATTTATTTTTATTGCTGCGCTTGATGTGATCAAGTTTGATTTGCTCAAGCCTTCTCGGGTGGATCAAATCTTCTAAAGATTCTTCCTGATTCCAGGTAAAACCTTCATCAATTTTCTCATAGTGCTGGGCCTGCTTGAAAAGTGCTGGATGTTGCTCATAAAGCCAAATCCATTCAATTTTCTGTTGATAAAAGCAAAAGAAGCAACCGCTCCTACTTCGCGCATATTCTCCAACTTGACCATTCACCTCGAACTCAACTTTTTTATAATACTCTGGAACGCCCACCCCGGAATCCTCAAGCAACTGAAAAATATCGGCTCTGTTGAGGTTGTCCTCATTTTCTAAAAGAGGAAAGTCAGACTCTTTAGCCAGCGGATAGCTCGTTGTCTTCAGCCAGTCAAAAGTAACACGATTAAACAAGGCTGTACCTCGATCCAACAGCAGATTTTGTTTCTCACCAAATGCCCGCTTATTTTGTTGGGGGTTTCTAGCTTCCAGCACAAGCTCATGTTCTAGGAGCTTCACTATGCGGTCTAGTTCCCTACCTGAAGTGTGATTAGCGTATATTTCTTTGAGCAATTTCTGATTTCCATTTGCCAAGAATTTACGTACGACATCCTCTGACCAAATATTTCTGCGGAATGGAAATATCGATTGGATATTGTTCTTTGTGGAAACATAGCCCTCTCGGTCTTCGTCCCCGCGAATTCCTACGTAGGAAACAACTGGATCATTGCCTACAAATTTCTCGAAAGGATCTAACTTCATCTGCTTGGTACACCAGCGAGCCACAGATGATGGTAAGTAGCCACGGTAGGCTTTGTAGTAATGATCAAAAGGATTCTCACCGGTTTTTTCGGCATCTTCCGACTTCAAATGGGTCACTTTTCGCCCTAAATAAATCTCAAGGTTCTCAATAAGTTGATAGGTCTCATCTAGCTCCTTACCTGTATCACAGAAGTAATACACCAAATCAAGCTGTGGGTATAGCTTATTCAAATAGATAGCTAGGGCAGCACTGTCCTTACCTCCTGAAATCCCTATAACATGCTTTAATTCACTCATTGTTTTATTTCTTACTCAATAGACGGCTCAATATAGCCAATCTAAGATTTTTGTTCTTTCCAAGTATCTTCTCTATTGCAGCTGCTTCTGAATCCACCTCCTGAAGCTTGTCTTTTGGAATACGCACATTGGTGCTCACCAGACCTGTTTCATTTGTGATATCTAGTTTAATCAAACGATCGCCTTCTTCTGCTTTTAGTTTATGCAAAGTTTGGAGATTATCTAGTTCTTTTACCATAAACGCAAGCTTGTCCATTAAAACCCCTTCTTCATTATCGTCAATGGTGTTGAGAGGTTTTGAAAGTAAGGCTTGAGCCATTGAAGCGAGCCAGCTGTCGCGGTCATTCAATGGTGAATTTATTCTCGCTACGAAGACTTTTTGTTTTGGTAAAAGTTTGTGCTCTTTTATTCCTGAATAACGCTTGACCAGAATCTTCTTGTAAGTGTGGAACTCCGATTTTTTACCTATAATTTCTTTTGTCAGGTAGATTTCAATGCGGTTCAACAATTCAGCATAGGCATTTTTAATCTCATCAATTGCTTCATTGAGTTTGGTGGCAAATGAGGCAAGAGCGTCATCCGAATTTCCCAACTCATTCAAGTTCATTTGAAGCGCGTCGGGAATATCTTGAAAAAAAGTTTGTTCAGGATCTTTGGCCTTTACGATAGCATCTCTCAAATCAAGTGCTTCCTTAGTGAGTCGCATGGTGTTTTTAGCATAACTGTCAAGATTTTTATAGAATACTAAAAACGGGCGAACACTTTCTATGAATCCTGATTTATCTAGTTTTTTCAGACTATCCTGTTGCAAGAATTCCCTGTAACGATTAAATACTTTTAACCTGATCCCTGAAATCGCAAATGCTTTTACTTCAAACAGCTTTGGCTGACGAGTGATGATGTAGAGCACAGCATCATTTATTTGAGGAGTGAAGCGACCGTCCTCATAAAGCGCAAAATCACCGCGCTTCACAAAAAGAAAAAGAGGTACCCAAAAGTCTATTAATCCTTGCTTAAGCTTAAACGGTTTATTTCGAAGAAGTTCATACAACTCCAGAATGCTTCGTTTTTCTTCAGAAGCACTCTCTAGAAACGATTCGCATACCCTCCATACTTCATCAAAGCCGTTTTTTGCAGATGGTTCAACAAGTTCCCAATTTCCATTTTCGCACACGTGCATATCATTGTCTGCAATTAGGCTTTTATAAATGGTTTTTTCAGGAGGAAATTTTTCATGGTCAAAACCAAAATTTTCTTCCTGCCAATGCTGGGTTAGGTGTTTGAAAAAGTTTTTACGTGCGGTGTGTATTGAAGTTGAAATCTTGTGCTTGTTCAACAACTCATTATTGAATACTGGAGCTGCAGTGTACTTTGACTCGCAAATTTCAGAAAGGACTGAATTGAGGTTCTTGACACTTGTTATAGAATCTAAGTTCAATCCCTCATAATACCAGATTACCTTGTCCGAATAGAGAGAGCCTATCACTTCGTGACTTAATAGCTTTTCGTTCGCCTGAATGATTCGCTCAAATTCTCGTTTTGCAACATGGTCATCTCTATTGTCATTCAGCACCTTTTTGGTTTTTCGGATTTCATACAGATAATCCTTGATCGACTTAGAATTAGAGAAATAACCATACAAAACAGCTGCCTCAGAATTCGCTGAAATGTCTTTAAGCTCTTCAAGGTTTAGGTCATCAGTAAAAATGAGATTTATGTAACCATCAAGGGCACCTATGGGCTCTAAAGCTGCATTAGGCATATCAGAAATTTCAAAAGCAAATAACCGCGGAGTACCCCTCTTGTAGCTTACAGCTTTAGCCTGAATCACAGGGAAATCGAAATGTTCTTTTAGATTGGCAACTACATCGAAATTTCTGTCAACTGCTTCTTCTGCCTGAGTTAACTCTAAGTCGAAATCAACATCTGTACCCTGGAGGATTTTAAATGATTGATCAAATTTAGTGAACTTGATAATCTTCCTCTGAATAAGTCCGTCGGTAGCACTCTGAATTTCGTTGCTGGTGTATGCTTTACTGAAATATTCCCTTAGAAACCCTTGGTCTACTTGGCTGCTTTTAGCACTAAATACTTGGAGTAAAGCGATGGTCTTCACAATTTTCTTTGAACAATCAATTTGTTCCGTGGCTAAGAGTTCACAACGTTCCTCAGCATCTCGAAAAGCTTCCCAGTTTTTATAATGCTTGTTGCTGTATGGTGATTGTAAAAAAGAATAAAAGGAATTGAGCAAGTAGTCATATACTGCGGCAACATCTACCCAATCTGTCTGCGTTAATTCACTTTCTAAGAAGGTGAACAGGGATCTTTCATTCTGACCATAGTCTTGTAATGCCTTTGTCAATAAAGCAGCTGAAATAATATCGAGTGGCGCCAGAGAAGCTTCAATTTTTTCAACCTCTTCCATATCAAAAGGCAGAATATGCTTTGCCTTTGCCAGTTTTGAAAAGCTATGTTTGGCTTTTATGTTTTCGCCAAGCTTTTGCGATGCGAGATAAAGCAATTGCTCTACAGGCTCATTGAAGGTGAGCTCTTGAAACCTACCTTTTACCTTGCGCCACTCTCGCTTTTGAATATCATTTGCTATCTGTGCTGAATAGCCTTCAAAACTTTGGTGGAGTGTGGTGAGAAGGAGAATATTGTTGCCATCACCGCTTACAAATTCAGCAAGCTGTTGCAGAAAGTACAGTTCCTTATCAGGATTGTGCTTTGAAGCATACTCTAAAAATTTACCGAACTCATCTATGTATATCAAAACCAAATCAGCAGAACCAGCCAATTCAAAAAGGGCATCAAATATTTTTTGATTCCCTTTAAAATCTTCGTTGATATCCAATAACTCATGCATGTATTGAATCAGCGATTGATATTGACCGACAATGCGCAGGGTCTGCACTTTTTTTGGTTTGAACCCCAAGTCAACCGAGAATTTTCCTTTGCCACGAATGCTCTTGTCCAGTTCAAGCACAAAAGAAGACTTCCCCGTACCGTAGGAACCAATCATGGTAAACGCATGCATCCCTTTTCTGAAATCATGCCCAATTTGATTCGCAATCTTTTCAGCGTTAGGCGTAACGATGTAGTCAAAAGCCTTATTCTCGTCGCGAATTATATTGATCGATGGACTAAAATTATTTGCCATAGTAATCCTCCAGTACTTTTTCTTTTTTCAAAATTTTCTTGAATTGCAACTCTCTTACTCCTGCCTCATTACTGAAAACCAACCCGTATTTGAGCTCTTTTGATATTCTCTCCAAAACCTCGGTTAGGCCTTCCCGACTCAATGCGAAGACCGATCCAATTCCATTTGTTTCGTTATATAGTTTGTCAAAAGAGATGGACACCTCTTCAGGGTTTTGGGACAAAATGCCGTAGAGTAAAATGTGAAGTGGAATTTCATTTCTTGTTTGCCTCTCAATTAACCAAACATCCTTTGATCTTGACTTGCCCTCGCTGTCAAGAAAGGTTTTCTTTAACTGCTTGATCAGATTGAGTTCGGTTAAAACACCAGTAAAGCTGTCTTCAATATCACTTGATTTGAAATCGGCATAGTATGTTTTATAGAATACAGTAAAATCCTTCTTAACTGTATTCTCATTGTAATCACCTTTTCTTGTCGACACAAATTTCGTAAAGGTGTCAGCATCAAATTCAGGTCTCTCCCGTATTAGTTCGTTAAATATTATTGAGAAGATTGATGCCTTTTCACCCACGACGAGCTCGTGATGAAGTAGCCATAAACTGCCGATATCTTCAAGGTAAGGATCCCAACCGCTATCTGAAAGTAATTCTTCTGCTATTCCGGTTGGACAATTGTCTGCGTCAATTATCCCAAAGCATTTCGCCCAGTAGCGCATGGCAGTGACCATGTTTTTCCCAACACCAAGCTCAAGAACGGCCTCGGATTTATTGAAATCATGACCCTTTTTGGCGAAATCATAGGCCTTTTTAAGCCAGAATTGCCTGCAGTGGAATGTGTCATGTCCTGAAAAAGTAAGTGCGCTCATAGTCTGTTAAAATTACTTCTTGTTAAACGAATATGCGTTGTGTTATGAGCGATCTTTTCCACAACTGCTCCACAACTGCTCCACAACTGCTCCACAACTGCTCCACAATCGAGAGAATTATAAAAAACCGCTGATTGATGATTTAAAGTTCAAAGTTAATAGGAGTGAGCGTAACCTATTTACGCGTTGGGAAACCTGCACGGGCAGTGATTTTTTATAATTCATTTTGAGATGGGTCTCGGGACATAATTGCCACCGAATTTGATCCGGGAATGTTGCCTTTCTGCCCTATATTCGATTTCATTGTAAATCGAAACCGGAAATCATAAAAATAAGACAAATATGGAAATGGAATTAGCGAAAGACCAAGTCAAATGGGCAACAAAAGTCCTGAGCAAATATCACTCATTTAGTGTTCAAAATTATAGATCTGTAAAACTCGAGGATGATTTTAAGAATGCCCTATCAGACGTCAGTGCCAATTCTGGAGTTTATTTAGTCCTCGCAAAAAGTAGAGCTAAAGATTTTCAAGTGGTTTATATAGGCTCGTCAGGAAAGCTAAAGAAAGTTGATGGGAAAGGGGTAATCACAGTTCGAAATGGAGGTGTTCGCTCGCGACTTGTCAATGGTAAGGTCAAAGAAGAAAGAGATGATGCTCTCCCCAGACATAAAGTCAATAGAGCAGTTGAATGGAAGAAAAAGATGAAGAAATCAGGATTCATTGAGCTCAGAATATTTTGGCTAGATACTGTCTTCAAAGAAGAGGAAGCAAAGCATACCAAAATACCTCTGTACGTTGAGTCATCCATAATGCAGAGCTACTTCGAGGATTTTGGTTTGCCACCAGAATGGAATGTTTCTTTTTAGTATTAACGTCCCCCCTCCAACTCCAAATACCGCTCAACCACCTTCTTTCTTATCCCTTCCAATTCTGGGCTAGTTATTAAATTGTGAATTTCTGAACCCATTTCATCAAGCTTCTCAACGTTGAAAGGTATTTTGATGGTCAGCAAATGAAACCAAGAATGATTCGGTTGTGCATCAATTATCTGAATGTGACTTTTCCCAAAAGCCAATTTTTTGGTGAGCAAACAAAGTTCATCAAACACCACGGGACTAACGTTGTTACCCTCTAAAATGATTGAATAATGAGCGTCTTCATCGAGAATGTTTCTGATGAGGATGGTGTAATAGAAATGGGGCGTTTCTGAAAATTGATAGTAACGATAGTCCCTTTGTGTTTTTCGAGCCATTTCAAATGGACCCCTGGCTTGATCTACTTGTTGAAGAGCAGCATCAATGAAATTGGTGTTCGCTTCTAATAGACGTTTAATTTTTTCGCGATGTTCGAAAACAAAATTGAATGAATTTCGTGTTTGGTCAGACATATAAAAGCGCTTTTTGTTCTCAATAAAGTCGTACAGAAATGTAAGGTATTTAGGGGCGGCATTCAGTAAATATTTGCCAATATGCATTAGGATTTCTTTATTGAGTTCCTCGTGAGTGATTGAAATGAAGTTATCATTAAGCTCTGTTACTGGATGAAGTGAAAGAACAACTCCAGCTTTTTTGCGCTTTGGGAATGTCTTTTCGTCATAATGATTCCAGTATTCATCCAAATCGTTTGCCAGCCAATGATAGATCTTGTTTTCAATCATAATGACAGTGTCGTCGTTTTCGATGGCAATATCAATTCGCTTGTCAGAATTTGTGGCTACTTCACGATAAATGGAAGGGTCATTTAGCTCCAGCTCTTTTTCAATCCCCTTCGATTTAAATTTAGACAAACAAAGTGCAGTCAAACTTTGTAGAAATAGATCCTCTAGTCCATGCACACCTTTTGGATCAAAAAAAAAGGCCCATATATTCGAATCTACGTTTTCATAGTGCGGCATTCCAGCTATTTCTAAAAACGTTGCTGTCCGTTGCTGGATTTTTGGGAGCTCGTGTTGAAGTATTTCCTGGTAGTCAGTATATTCCATAAGTAGTTATCGTTTTATCTCCCTTCCCAACTGCATCAACACGAAGTCAATCTCAGCTAAAAAATCGTTATTCTCTTGGGTATTTTTTAATCCTTTTTTTCGAACCAGCTCTGAATACCATTTAAGATAATCTCCAACCATTTCTTTGTCATTTTTGGTTCCGGTGATATTGCTACGGCTCATCCATTTAAGCTGTGCTGCTCCCGTTGTGGTTTTGATGGCGAAAGCCCGAATAACATGCTGATCAATGATTGGATTGTTTATTGGATCAACAAGATGTCTGCCGAAAAAATAGAATACCATACTTTTTTCAGGGAGTAGTTGTCCTTTTGGATCGTCCTTTACAGATTGGATACCACGCACAATGCCTCCGAGTTTTTTTAAATCATTCTGTTTCCAAGCCATTGCCAGGAGCAGTTTTTCCAATCCTGTAGCTTCTTTTTTATGCCCAAGCTTGATAAGTTGTTCAACATTGCTATCAGAAGAGATGATATCAATTTCATTTGGTTTAAGCTGAAATGGAATGCTAGGGTATGATTGGTCTTCCGAACGCGACCTGCAACTCAACCCCAATGCCCCGACCCTTTCAATTAAGTCAATTTTGGATTGAGCACCTTCAATAGCATGGAACACTTGGGTCGTTAATTCCATGAGATCGTTATGTTCTTCGTTCATCGGGACAGAGTTTTATTGAATGGCTTTTAAGATTCAGAGACTCAGATGAAAAACCAATTCTTGTTTACCGACTTCTGTTCAAAATGAACTTGCGGTATAAGCGCTAGTTGTCCTTCCTTGTCAAGCAGTCTGAGTAAGTTGCGAATTGGCGAGCCATCTCGGTGATTTGAGTTGAAAAGGCCTTTTTTGATAAACAAGGGCATTAGTTCCTTCGCTTGAATGCTTTGGTCATTTGATTCTTCGAAATAAGTATAAACCGTCTCCTTAATTCGTGAAGCTTTCTGGATAGTGGTGTTTGTTAATCCCATAGAATTCTGATGATGAGAGAATTTATAGTTCGAAAAGCACTTCCCGATGGGAATGATGCTTTGGTTAGTGAGGAGTATTTTCTGATCTTTCTTATTGGCATTAATTTACTAAATTATACTATTTAATTCGAATAAATGTGTCAAGGTAAGCCGACATGTTATATTCGCCTAGTCATTCTGAAAAAAAAAACGTTCACTTCCCAGTAGCCATTTTTCTTCTCATACATCCCTCACCCAACCTTACCCCGTAAAACCCAACCCGTCATCCCCGTCAGCAGCGTCAGCTGCTTCATTGGTTGAAGAGTTGTCAATGGTTGAGGCAATGGCCTCTTTCAATTCGGCTATAGAGCGCGTACCGGGCGATACCACCCTGCGAACACCGAAGTAGTTGTTTCACCCCAAACCAATGGAACAGGCAAGGAATTATGGCTAAATCGCTTTGAAGGCAAACCCATAAGATCACCTCAGAAATCCTATGCCTTGCCAAGCGATGAGTTTTTGG
>Ga0208903_1000866_pt1 | contig 19840 bp, 7 predicted proteins | sample AntAceMetag02UKJ_FD_184769 | JGI IMG/M metagenome (GOLD analysis project Ga0208903, IMG submission 184769) | Saline lake microbial communities from Ace Lake, Antarctica - Antarctic Ace Lake Metagenome 02UKJ (SPAdes) (version 2) | ecosystem: Environmental > Aquatic > Non-marine Saline and Alkaline...
TGAAACATGGTATAATAAGCAAAGAAGACATTCTGCACTTGGGAATCTTTCAATCACGGAGTTCAATCAATTAACACAAATCAAATATGCAGCTTAACTTTTTGTCCGGTTTTTTGTTGCAAGTCCACTGTTTAGTTTATAAATTAATGTATGTTTATTTAAAGAAGAATATTTTTAAACCATATCCGCCATTAGCTTTACTCAATTTAGCCTATGAAACCATCTAAAAATCAGCTGATATATTCGCCAACAGATTTATCGAATTTTATTAACTGCAAACACCTTTCAGAACTTGATAAAAGGGAAGCCACAGGGGAAATAGAAGCGCCAGAAAAACACCACAATCCTGTTCTTAAAGCCTTGATGGAAAAAGGGATTTTGTTCGAGCAGGAGCATTTGACTAAACTCAGTGAGCAGGGGCTGAATATTATTGAAATTGATTATGAAGATCCCAAAGCAGAGCAAAGGACCATAGAGGCCATGAAGAAAGGTGCAGATGTGATTTATCAAGCTCGCCTCAAAACTGATCGTTGGTCTGGTTGGGCAGATTTTATGATCAAGGTCGAAAAAGAGAGCGAATTGGGGTCATGGTCATACGAAGTTTGGGATACCAAGTTGGCATCCTCAACTAAGGCTAGCACCATACTGCAGATAGGGCTTTACAGTCAGGGGATAGCTGAGATTCAAGGAGTGGAACCAGAATATATGGGGGTCATTAAGCCCAATGGTAAGGAAATCTTTCGTTATCATGATTACGCCGCATATATAAGATTGATCCAGCAGCGACTTGAAGTATCACTAGAAACCGATTCAGAAACCTATCCCGAACCAGTTTCTCATTGCGACATCTGCAGATGGTGGAAGAATTGTAATGCGCAAAGAAGGCAAGATGATCACCTGAGTTTTGTTGCAGGTATGGGTAAGAGTCAAATTGTAGAGCTGAAGCAATACAGCATCAAAACCCTTAAAGAATTGGCTGAGGAGTCAAATCCAGTATCTTTTGATCCGGTAAAAGGGAGCAAGCACACTTACAACAGGCTCCGTGATCAAGCTAACCTTCAATTCCAAAGTCGAACTAAAGATTTCGAGCCAATACACCAAATTCTGCCGTTAGAGGAAGGTCGTGGATTCTATCTTTTACCCGAACCAAGCGAGCATGACATATACTTAGACTTGGAAGGTGCTAGAATGGTAGAACCCGATGGGTTGGAATATTTGATAGGCTATTATTACAAAGGCAAGTATACAGGACTTTGGGCAACCAATGAGGTGGAAGAGTTAAAGAACTTCGAAACATTTGTCGATTGGGCGCATGACATGAAGCAACAACATCCAGAGCTCTATATCTACCATTACGCACCATACGAAACAACTGCTTTCAAACGATTAATGGGGAAATATGCCAGTAGGGAAAACAAGGTCGATGACCTGTTGCGATCGCGTGCATTTGTTGATTTGTACCGGGTGCTGAGGCAGAGTCTGATCGCCAGTGTTGAACGCTATTCGTTAAAAGATCTCGAAGTATTCTTTGGATACGAAAGAGTCATGGACCTCAGAAAGGTTTCCGCTCCAAAAACAAGTTTCGAATACCTTCTTGAGATTAAGAAACCTGAAAATGCTGACCAGCAAGACCTAACGGTAATTGAAGAGTATAACAATGACGATTGCAAAGCTCTCATAGAGCTTCAAATATGGCTCGAGAAACTAAGAGCAGGGGAACTAGAAAATGCGGGGGATATTCCGCGTCCAGAACAAAGAGGTGGAGACGCAAGCGAAACGATTACCGAACACCAAGAGCGCATATCCCCTTTGTTTACCGAGCTTTTGAAGGAAGTTCCCGTTTCGGAAGATGAGCGTTCTGAAACTGAACAGGCCCAATTTATTCTAGCTCATTTTTTAGATTGGTATAGAAGAGAAGACAAGGCATTATGGTGGGAATATTTCAGACTACAGGAACTTGAGCCGGACAAGCTGTTGGAAGAACGAAAGGCAGTTGCTTACTTGAAATATACAGGTGAAAGCTATCAGGAAAAAAAGAGTCGTGTGGATGTTTACACCTTTCCTCCTCAAGAGGTGGACCTGAAGGAAGGGGCTTTAAAAAATCAATCTGGCGAAAGTGTCGGAACCCTGCAATCAATCAACAAGGAAAAAGGTCTACTGGAAATAAAAAAGGGACCATCACTTCTAGATCTTGATCACCCCGCAAGCCTCATTCAATTGATCAATGTAAGACATGTAGAGAAAGAAGAGAGTATTATCCGTCTAGCCCAAGGTGCAGTTGATAATGGTTTGCATTCTGACGATCCATCAAATTTAGTTGCCCGAAAGTTATTGCTTCGTCAATCTCCCATGTTGCCTCAGAGAAAGACTGACCAAAACTCAATCGATTTTGCTTTGGAAGCGCTGAGCATCATGAATGGCGATTATTTGGCTATACAAGGGCCTCCAGGAGCAGGAAAGAGCTACACTGGAAGTCATTTGATTCTAGATCTTGTCAAAAAGAAAAAAAAGGTTGGGATTACAGCTATGAGCCACAAAGTCATCACCAATCTTTTGGTTAAGACATATGACCTGGCTAAAGAAAAAGGGGAGGACATTCGGATCATTCAAAAAGGGGGAACTGATGCAGCTGCTGTGCCCTGGGAATTGGCCAAGACGAATCCCCAAATTGTTAGCGCTCTTGAAAATTTTCAGGTCATAGCGGGAACAAGTTTTATGTGGGCACGTCCAGAATTTCATGAAAGCGTAGACTATCTGTTCGTCGATGAAGCAGGACAGTTGGCGTTGATTGATACAGTTGCTTTGGCGCAAGCAGCTAAAAACCTCGTGCTTCTCGGAGATCCGAATCAATTGCAACAACCGCAACAAGGGGTTCATCCGGCTGGAACGCAAGTAAGCGCATTAGAGCATATTTTAAATGGAAATCTAACCATAACGGAAGATCAAGGTATATTTTTAGAAACTACCTGGCGCATGCATCCAAAAATCAATGAAATTGTGTCAGAACTTTTTTATCAAAACCGACTAAAACCAGAGAATCATCTAGTTAATCAAGGAATACTTAATAACAATCCCTATCAAGCAGGTTTGGTATTGCTAGAAGCTAACCACGAAGGCAATACTTCATCATCAATCGAAGAGGTGGGAATAATTAACAATCTGATTCGTGAACTCACAAAAGGAGATCTAAAGTACCTTGATGAAAAAGGTCATGAAAATAGTATTACACCGGGCGATATTAAAGTAATTAGTCCATACAATGCTCAAGTAAAGCTTCTGCAAGAATCACTTGGTGAAATAGCCATCGGTACAGTGGACAAGTTTCAAGGACAGGAGGCTCCTATTGTCATCTATTCAGTTGCCAGTTCCAGTCCAACGGATGCGCCAAGGGGAATGGACTTTCTCTACAGCCCGAACCGTTTGAATGTAGCCATTTCGAGAGCCAAGGTTTTGTTCATCATGGTTTCGAGCCCAGCCATTTTTGAAGCTCAATGCAAAAGCCCGAAGGAAATGAAGCTGGCGAATGCGTTTTGCCGGTATAGAGAAATGGCTCAATCATAATTAGAAAAACAACTTATGATTGACATTTTAAAAACGCACAGAATGGAAGGTTTTTTTTCAAGAAGTTATGAGAGCAGAGTTGCTTAATTTATAGAGGCAAGAGTTGCGCACGAAGAAGTAAAATGCATCAGTAAAGAGCTAAAAAATAAAAATTGAATAGAACGATATTTGCTAACGTCTATGTAAACATATTCTGTTTAAATTAATAATGAATATAATTAAAAGAAGACCTAAGAGCTATGGATTATATTGAATGGAACCGGGCCATTTGGCGTTACTTTTTTGAAAATAAAGACCAATCGGAATACCTGGTACTTGCCGCATCGAAAAGAGTGCTCTGGTATATTGGGAAAGGAAAAAGCATCGAAAATCCGGAAAAAGATTTTTTTGATGCAATTATTGCAGGACCGGTGGACGTGGATAATGAACGTCGATTTGTCTTTGGTAGGGAAAAATTAAATATAATTAAGAAAGCTGAAAAGCTCAGAGAATGGTGTTACGGGGATAACCCCAGAAGAATACCTGTCAGGGATTCTAATGCACTGATGAAAATATGGAATGAAGAAGCTCCACCATACATTGCCTATTTGTTTTTTCTCGTTTTGCATGTCGAAGATAAGGACAGAGACTACTGGAGTTCAATAAATGAGAGCCTTGGAGAAACACAAAAAAATGTTAGCTCACAAAATGGAATGGAAATGCTCTTGCTCTTTGATGATCTGAAGCAAAGAGTAAGTTCCGGGACTTATTATTGCTCAAATGTATACAGAGAAGGCAACCGTAAATATGTAGGGTCTATTTACAGTCAACTTCCCTTTACATCAAATGAAGAGAAACAGCTCAAGGCTAGTTTACTTGGGCAGGGGTATACGGATTTCGCACACATTGGGCCAGACCATCACTATTTTGCACGAAATTTTCTTCCGGCAGAAGGCATTTATGGTCTTCGCCTGCTAACCAAGAGATTTCTTGCTGAAGGTGATTCGGTGCCCAAACAGATAACCATAGATTATTTCAGTCGTAATTTGGAGACATATTTGAAGGAGATTCATAATGAAAAGGATGAGCTAGAAATGTTATATGAAAATAGAAACATACAGCTATCTCAGCCACGGCACATCAAGTTTATCAGCGCGAACAATGGTAAACTAACTCTGAAGGATGGCTTCGTTACGGATAGCACCATTAAAAATCTAGCATCAAGCGGAGATTTGTTGTTAGACTCAACAAATGAGAATGGAAAGGAACTGAGAATAGTTTTGGGAAATAATGTTCGCTCCAGATTTGATATTCAAAAAGGTGAACAGACGATATATCTTTTTGATCCAATTGGATTGAATGAGGGTATATTCAGAAACGTTGAAAAGGGACTGAACTTTAGCTTTAACGGGCCAGATTTGAAGTGGCCGGTGTTTTTGGCAAGAGAAACAGAGAATAGAATTGGTCCTAATCTCTACAGGGTGATTGAAGATGATAACATAGAACATATTAATAGCGACCTGTTTGTTCTTGCGAAAGCCGAGGATTTTGAGGAAGAAAACTCAAATATCGAACACTATAAATTGATCGATAAGAGCAGAAATGAAGGCTCTATTTTTGAAAATTCACATTTGTTCAAGATCCTTGGATGTGAAAAACCTTTTAAGGTTGCCGGACGAAAGGTTATAGCTGTAAATAGTGAGGTTTCAATCAAATACCATGGGCTAAAAGATGGGGTGCGAGGTCAAAAGTCTTTTCATGTGGCTATTCCATTGCAGATTGAAATCTTGGGTGCTGAAGTGGAGGAGGTACAAGTAAAAGATGGGAATGGAGATCTCTGTGAAATCACTGTGGATGAATCGCAGGTTCAGAACTCATTTGTACTAGATAAGTTGGATGTGGGTAAATATAATATAGCTCTTTTTAATAAAGAGGGGATAAAGATAGAACCTCCACAACACAGGTTATACGATTTCTCTTTTGAAATCACGAATGAATTTTTAGACAAACGTGAATTACCTGAATCATTAACAGCATATAAAATAAAAGAAGAGGAAAGACTTCAAAATAGCAGTGCAGTTTGTTTCGATGAATCCCACGAATTATTACTTTCAGAAGAAAAGATCAACAAGGTAATCGACCTAATTATAAGAACAGGGGCTTTTAGCAGTAAGTATGAAACCTTTCAGATGCTCCTTACGGAATGTTTTCACGAAGAACTCCAGAAAGCATTCGGTGAAGTAAGTCCGGATGTCATGCGGCAGGTGAGGGAGGAATTATTAAATGTTATGCATGCTTTGGGATATCTGAATGTTGATCCAGTAACTGAAAGGGTTTCACTCCATAAACCGTATTGGTGGTCTGGAGCAATTGAAGGAGAACATTATTTACGTGGCTCTTTAACACTGAAAGAGAGAAATAAACTCAAAGAAGATACCAACCTTAGCTTTGAAGATAATCCTTATTTCTTTTATGTACGGAATGATAAAAAAACACGCATAAAGGTTGCACTTCCTCAGCGAATCTTCACAAAGATTCATGCTAGAGCTCTTCCAACACTGGATGGGGAGATACCTGCAGATCCATTAGATAGTATTGAACCTAAATTTACCAATCCGGTCATTCACAAGAAGCAGATTGAAAATGAGGAGCAAAACAATGATGAAGACCATTCATGGGTTCCACCAGCTATTTTAATTAATAAGAATAATGGCAACCGCCTTAGTTTATTACTCAGTGACACAAATAAACTAAGTTATTTTAACTGGAGAGAAATACGTTATCTGCCCATTTCTGATCGTGCAATTCTAGGACGTTTGTTTGAATACTCTGGCATACGATTGTACAAGATTGAAAATGTGAGGAGTTATATGACAGAATATCATTATATTCTTTTCGAGAAAGAGGAGAATGACGAATGCTGGAAATACACTTATTACGAAAAGGGGCAGGGGGCAAAGGCAAAGTTTGATTTTCTCAAAAAACTAAAGCATATTGACTTTACTGAGGACATCCAAGATGCGTCAAAAGCAGAACAAGTGCATAAATTCCTGCAACCAACTCATTCGTGCAAGTTCAGAAAGCGGAATGTTACGACAGGGTTGGAACTACAGAATTTAAAATCTGAAATCAATTATTTTGCAAGCCTTCAATTGCGCGGTGCTGGATGGAAATCATCTTTATTTTTTATTGATGAATCAAGCAATACTTTTGGTGTAATTGGATATCTTAGGCTTCCGTCAGAGATAGAAAGAGCTCTAATAGCTAATTCGTGTCTAGCACCGCTTGAGATTACGCACACAGGAATCAGTGTGAAAAACACAATAGATAGCGAGGTGTTTGAGAAGAATGTTGGTAGGAAAACTGAAATGAAGTATCGATTGTATCGCAATATTCCCAAGGCACTTGCAAAAAAAATAAAGGATGATCTGATAGGTATTGAAAACCTAGAACTGCCTCATTAATGAGTAAATACTAAATCACCGATGAACCAACCTATAAAAGTTTACGAAAAGCTAAGAAGGAAGTATCAATCATATATTGAAACGGATTTTTGGGCGCTTGATGAGAAATTCAGAAAGGCGAGACGAGAACTTCTTAAAGGAGACGCCATTGCTCAGGAACCCTGGTTTGAAATAATACGGAAATACCCTTCGAGCGGAAAGAAAATTGGAGATATTGAATTAACCGATTTAAAAAACGAAGAAGGTGCCAACTATTTTACTGAAGAGGAGGCCAGTTTTTTTAAGGAGTTAGTTCTGGCAGGTTTAGTTGGTGACGTTGAGATATACAAGCATCAGTTCAATATGCTGAAGCATTATAGTGGGGGAAAAAATTGCATCATAACAACCAGCACTGGTTCAGGGAAAACAGAGTCATTCTTATTACCACTGTTCGCTTATCTATCAAAATATTACCTGCGGAAGAATGAGGTGAATTCTAAGTTTTACGAGCGGAACCCAAATCCCTGGTATATGCAAAACGGTTTGGTGCAGGAACACAGGCAAGGTGATGCGGGTGAAGGCGAGCAACGGAACAATTGCGTAAAAGCCGCCATATTCTACCCCATGAACGCCCTGGTAGCGGATCAAATGGGTAGATTGCGACAGGCACTTTCTTTTGAAAAGCCAGAAGAAGTGTTCAAGAAGCACCAAAAAGGTCGAATATATTTTGGCAAGTACAACTCTGGACTTGCTACTATTAAATACAATCAAAACGGTGAATTATCTGCTTCTTCAAAGAGTGAAGTTGCCAAGGAGATGAAAGCACACTTTGAAAGTTTTCGAGCTTTGGACAGGGAGATAGCGCAGTTGGGAACAGAAAAAAAAAATACGGAGGGGGAAGAAAAACAGCGACTCGAGGAGAAAATAGATTTAGCTTTTGAACGATTGAAAACAACGTCTAACCCGCACTCTTCAGAACTACTAAATCGCTGGGACATTCAGCAAACCCCCCCAGATATCCTCATCACCAACTACTCTATGTTGAATGTGATGATGATGCGAAAAGAGGAAGACCCGATCTTTACAAAGACCAGAGAGTGGTTAGAGGTAGATCCTGTGAACAATATATTCCACCTGATTGTAGACGAGCTTCACCTTAATCGTGAAACAGCAGGCGCTGAAATCTCATGGTTACTTCAGCTATACCTTCACCGCTTGGGATTAAAGCCAGGACACAAGCAGTTGCGGATTTTAGCCTCTAGTGCTTCTTTGGAAAATGCGAATGAATTTGTAGAGAATTTCTTTGGCTACCCACAAGGAGAGTTTGATAAACACTTTAAAGTGATTTCCGAGGAACCTGAGCTCTGGCCAGAACCAGATGGGGAAATACTTACCCCAGAAAAGCTGTTGTCTTTTCACCAGCAGACGCCCATGGATATTTCTGAAGAGAAAGTTTCTGAACTGATTAGTCAACTTTTCGATCGAGAGATTAATGATTTCCTGAGCCATGTGAAGCCTGAAATAAATAACAAGTTGCTCGCGGCCTATTCAAGAAATGAAGCAAGAGTTAATAACATTTCATTAACCACTTTGAAGGAGCGTCTATTCGGAGATAATCCAAACTCGAAGAAATGTACCGAAGCATTGCTGTTTATACGCAGTTTGTATGACAATAGATCTGATGCCCGGGATTTGCCTCGGTTGAGAATGCACCTCTTTTTTAATAATTTACCAGGGCTCTATACAGAAGCAGATAGCTTGCACAAAATCACTAACGACCCGTTTTTGCTGCTTCAGAATGGCAATCGTATGATGCAACTGCTTTTTTGTTATGAATGTGGCACGTTGATGTTTGGTGGGTTCAGGCATCGGATTACGGGTACTCCTGACGCAGAGATGCTCCCATTTTCGCCTAAGTTAGAAGAAGCGCCAGATACATACACACAGTACATCCCGGATTTCATGAGCCATGATGAATTTGTTGTTTTTTGGCCGCATACATTGAATGGCAAAAACCCAGTTGCAGCTGATCTAGAAATTAGATTCAATCAGTCTTCAGATGGCCAAGGATACTGGAAAAGAGCGAGCTTAAATCCAAAAAATGCCAGAATTCGTTTGGGCGTTCATGATGAAACGTTAGTCAGTGGATTTGTTTTTATCGCTGAACCAGCGCAAGGAAATAGAACAGACAGTATAAAAGCTCTACCAGCGAAATGCCCTTGCTGTTCCATGCAGTACCATACGATGGCCAAGAGGACTAGCCCTATAAGGCATTTTAGCACTCCACACGGTAAAACAGCGCAAGTACTGAGTACCCAATTGCTTAAAGAAATATCGAATAACGTTGATAAACGGAAACTGATTGCATTTTCGGATTCAAGAAATGCGGCCGCTCAGCTTGCCGCTCGACTCGAAGAAGATAATTATCGGGATACAATGAGACGAATTGTTGCAAACTTGTCTACAGCTGGAGAAGCAGAAGGTCATCAAGTTGAAAGAATTATAGAGCATGCGCAGAACGGGGGGTGTTGGAATGATTTGGATGATGATTTAAAAGGAAGACTAGAAGGTATTTTACAAAACCCTATTTTAATAACTTTACGGGATGTATTGCCCAATAACAGTGAGCAATTCAACGACTTAGTAATGAGGGATTTGGCACATCTTAATCAAGATCGTAATATAAGTATAAATGATTTAATGCCGTCAGGGTTTTATTCTAACCTAGTACTTCGTGAAATGGTGAAAAGAGGAATTCCTCCAATGGGAAACACCTTTAAAGCCGCAGATGGCACAAAAATACGTGAATTTGAAGATAATGCCAATAACAAACACAAATGGCATGAGCTTTACAATAGAAATGGAGAATATGCTCTGGGTATTGAATTTGGTGCGTCACAAAAGGATGCTATCAATTATGAATTAAGAAAAGAATTTACAAAAAGCCTGTTTGGCCGACACAGGTTTAATATCGAGATGATGGCAAAAGGTTATGTAGCATTTAAGGAGGAGGATATTGATGAAATGTGTCTATCATTAGGCATTGCTCAGGGAGAAACAAAGGATAAATTCATTCAGGCTGCCAATACCACATTACGGATATTGGGTTATACATACAGAAGTATCGCGGCTGAGCCTTATTACGTTGTAGGAAACAGGACTAACATAACAGACTTCAGAAAGAGCCATCCTGTTAGAAGATATCTGGACAAAGTCTTTAATGGTGAACCTAACCTCCATAATCAGATAATTGGAAAAATTAATGAACTAGGTGGAGAACTGAATAATTATCGCGGAATAATTGACCCTAAAAACCATGTGTTGGTCTTAGCTAATGAAAACACCAATGTATTTATTTGCGATAGCTGCCAAACGCCCCACGTAAATCATTCCGCCGGAATCTGTGCGCATTGCATGAGTGACCTGCCTAGTCAGCCTAGTAAACAAGCGGGTGAGATGTGGCGGTCAAACTATTACACGGAGGATTACTTCGGTGAAAATCAAATTATCAGATTGCATGCAGAAGAACTCACTGGTCAAACAGAGGATTTTGAAAAACGACAGAGTCATTTCAAGAATATTTTTTCAGAGGGCGAAAATAAGATAGCGGAGCAGATAGATTTGATTTCTGCTACAACCACCATGGAAGTGGGAATTGATATTGGCTCATTAAGTGGTATTTTATTATCGAATATGCCTCCCGAACGTTATAATTACCAGCAACGCGTGGGAAGAGCAGGACGTGGGGGACAAGCATACAGCCTAGCGCTAACGATTTGCCGTAATAACTCACATGATACCTTCTACTATCAGCACCTGGAGCAAATGTTGACCTCTACTCCTCCTACGCCTTTTTGTCCCTCGAACATAGTGGATATCCGTAAACGTTTTTTCTTCAAAGAATTATTGAGGTTGACGTTTGACGGATTCAATTTAGGGAATGACCAATATGGCAGAGACACACATGGAAAGATGGGAAAAAGAGAGATATTTTTTAATCAACAAATTCCATTACTTATACAAATTAATGAGGCCCTTCAAAAAGAGGAAATGATACTTTGGAGTAATAAAATAGATATTCATCTATCTCAGTCAGAAGTCATAGGAGAAATTGAAAAAGCACTGGGTGCTCGGGTCAAGCCGAAGGGTTTTGCGAGCTCACTTGCTGAAAATGGTGTTCTTCCAATGTATGGAATGCCTACAACAATTAGACAAGCATATTTATCGAAAACAGGTAGTGTTCTTAAAATTGATCGCCATGCCGAAATTGCCCTATCTGAGTTTGCACCCGAGTCGGAGCTGCTAAGAGATAAAAAGTATTATCCCATGGCGGGAATTACTTCAGGGAGAATGAGAGTAGGAGATGAAAACATAAATACTGAAGAAATTGTTGATGAAGATAACACATACTGGTATAGGTATACAAATGATGATGTAATTGAAATTGATCCTAATGGAGGCCTAGATTGGATAAAGGCTTTTAATCCACGAGCGTATTTTTCAAATGGAGAACGCTACCAAACTGACACAAATAAAAGACGGCATCAGGTTGGTTTGCCAGTAATAGAGAAGAATGGAGAGGATAGATTACAAGAAAAGGAATTAAAAGGTCAGAATGTTAAGTGCAGATCCTTTAGAGGGACCGTTTATTTGATTAATGACAATTTCGGACACATGTTTAATTTTTGGAGGAAAACAGAGCGAAATGTTGATAATTGGTACTGTTCAGAGGCTGGTGGTCGTGAGTCCATAGGAAGTGCGAATTTGATTAATAGTTTCTATACCTCACTTGGAGAAATAAGAATAGATTCGGTTCCGGAAGGACTAACTTCTCATATTGCGATTGACAATAATTTAAAGCACACTTTTTCATCAGCAGGCATCAAAGCTGCTGCTTATTCTGCTGCCTTTATTCTTCGAAGTGTCTTTACGCAAGATCAGGATGTGGACGGGGAGGAATTACGCGTGCTTAAACTAAAGTTGTTGGGTGGTGAAGAGAAGCTTTCCATTTTGTTTGCGGATCAACTCGCTAATGGCTCGGGGTTCTCAGAAAAACTATATGATGGGCTTGACCAATACATCAATTTGGTATTTAATACCGAAAAAAGTGGTTTTTCGAAGATTTTATTATCTGATGAAAATCTGGAAAGCGATACGGCAAATTATCAAAACTTGATGAACTACAGCAATCAAAAATTTCACAGTATTCTCGATTGGCGGCTTGGACTTTCTTATCTGCGCATGTTGCGCGGGAATGAGAGTGACATCGAGAAATTGTTAAATGCCTCAGAGGACTTGCATGAGTTTAAAAAATTTAATCAAGAAGATAATTGGAAGGCCGGTTTTTGTAAGCTTTTTGCTCAATGGGCACGAGATTTTGGAATCGGAGATTACTACTCTGTAAACGAGTTGCCTGTGATTCACAGGCAAGATAGGAACGAATATATAATAGGTGTACATCCTCTTTGGAATACACGAAATCCGAGCGGGAAGTTGAGGGTAGTAATGGACCAGTTTCCGGGAGGCGAATTTAAATTTATCGACAGCTTTAACCTCATGAGAAGGCCAGGAGCATGTTATTCTTCATTGTTTGGAGGGGAAGCGCCTGGTGCAGATGATGGTTTTTAGATTGCGAATTAATAATAGCTAAAAATGAATAGAAACATGGCTAAACCAATGGTGTGTTTCCAGTCTAAGGGTTCTGACAAAATGATGATACGAGTTTTTTATTCACGTATTTCTAATATCAATAATTCCATCCATTTCATTTGCAAGGCGCATTGTGAGTTGTGAAGTGCTGCTGTCCATATCGTGGAGAGTAAAAACCAGTGTATCAATAGCCCGTGTCAATACAATGAATAACCAGTTTTGTACTGCGGCCTCATAGTCAGGGTTTTCTTTGTTCTTTAAGCTCTTTTCAATAAAGAGATCTAATTCATAGCAAACAACAATCCAGCCTTCGAGGCCGCGGCATGATTGGTAGGTTAAGATTCTGAAATGATCCAGCGGAAATATTTTATTACGGTTATCGGGGGAATTGGCTATAAATCCTTTATGTCCATAGCTATTGATTTGTTCTTGTATCTTGCTCAATTGCTCGTTGGTTCCAGAGAGAAACATCATATCGTAAAATGAATTTTCATTCTCTTGGAGATCTTGAACAAGTTCTTTATGAATCTCATAAGAGTATGAGTTTGTAATCACAATCCGACCTCCAGTTATATTGTCATTTTTCCTAAGATCCCAGTCGTAGGTTTGTTCTTTGCTGTAACGATTTAAGAAATCAACTATGTTTGTCTTGTTCCGATGTGAGGTGTCTAACCTGAATTCTTGTCGATCATCTCTACCGATACCATCTTTCCAGTTTTGCTGCTCACCTTGCACCAATTGGTTTTCTCCGATGGATACTACCGAGTGGTTTGAACCAAAAAGTTTGAAAATGATTTCTTTCTTATGGTCGCTCCAATCTTGTCCCTCATCAATTAAAACACAGTCAAATGAATTGGCAGTTTTAAAATCTTCTCTTGGATTGTCAGAGAGTTCAACGTAATCTTTCAGCTTGCTCAGCCATTGTTCGAATTCACCATCAGCAGGTTCTTCCATTTCGCTGAGGCAGTGGAATACAAAGCTATCCCAGGTCATCACTGCTATGGATTTACCGTCACTTAGTCCGGAAAAATAAATGAGCCTTTTGATGTCTTGTTCAAGTGCTTTATTGAAGGTTAAGATCACAGAGGTCATGCCTCTTTGGGTGTTTAGATTGTTAGCAAGGTGGATCAGGTGAATTGTTTTCCCTGTACCAGGATTGCCATTGATTATAGTTAGTTTATTTCCAATCCCATTGAAGTAGTTTCGCGTCATCTCGTTTATATCCTTCTGGATCAACTCATTTACTTTTTTTCTAGAGACACGCCCGATTCCAATCGCTGTATTCTTTCGCAACACTTCAAAATATTCAGTCGTAGCGTCTTGGATGTATTTCTTCCGGCAAGAATTGTACACAAGGTGTTCCCCTTCAATCAGAAAGGGAAGATTATTTCTGAATACCACTTCAAATAGTTTATTCGGAGGACAACTGCCCCAAAGCACATTGTCTACTTGATGCTGATCGTAGTGGTTCACATCCTGGGCATTATACATCCAAATCAAATTCACAACAAAGGGGGAATTACCTGTATGATCTTTCATGAAGTTAACGAGCGCATTTTTTTGACCATTACTTTGCTCTGAGGCATTGTGCCATCCATCAGAATATATTAGAGCCAGATTTTGATTTTCAATTTTAATACTCTTATAGGTATTATGAGATTTTAATTCCAGAACTAATAGAGCGTTGTCCAATCGCACCTTTCTGCGTAATGGTAATCTGCTATCAGTTCCATTTTCTGCCCAGTAGCCTGTTTTAGTCTCGATCCAATAGTTTCGAGTGTTAAACCAAATCACCAAGTCTAGGTCCTTATTTCTAGCCTGAGGGCAAGTCATATTCGGCAAAACGTAGATATCTCCATCGGCCTCTTGAGGCATGTAATCAGATAGGGTCTGACAGAATGAAATTGCTTGTTTTGTCTCTTTATTCCGATCGTATTGAAGATTGAATAATTTGTGAATTGAAACCGCCATAAATCCGTTCTGTTTTGAATTGGAATTGTTTGAAATCACCGAAAACGTAATATAACATCTTTGATGTAAAGCCGAATATTTCTAGTCTAAAAAAGACTTTATTTGGATAGTATTTATTCACCTTTACAAAGTCAATTAAATGTTAATTGAATAGATGATATGATTCGTAACTGCTTCCTTTTCCATAAGGAGTCTACCTGTTTTTTGATTGAATTAGTTTACGTCTGAATGAGTATAAGTCGAGATGAAAGCTTTAAACCTTCTCAAACAACCGTCAACTTACTATACCCCTGCCCATTTCGCTCTAGTTGAATTTGAGTGCTGATGCGCTCCTTCAATGCCTCGACGTGACTGATAATTCCAATGGTTTTTGATGACTCGGTTTGCAGCTTCTCGAGGGTGTCTAGCGTTTGGTCGAGGGTTTCTGGATCGAGTGTCCCAAAACCTTCATCTATAAAGAGACTGTTAATTTCTACGTTTTTTGAGGCCAGATCAGAAAGGGCAAGTGCCAGTGAAAGACTCATAACGAAAGTTTCCCCGCCCGAAAGTGTTTTTACTGATCGGCGTTGGCCTCCCATGTGGTTGTCGATGGCAACGAGGCTGTCGTCTTCCTCTTCAGCGGGGGAGGCCACGCTATAGCGGTCGGTGAGCAGAGAGAGCCTGATGTTTGCCAGTGCCAGAAGTTGTTGCAAGGTCAGATCTTGCGCAAAGTCATTGAATTTCTTACCCGTTGCATCACCAATCAATTGGTTTAGCAATTCCCACCTGCGTCCGGTTTTTGCCTCTATGGCAATTTTTATCTGAAATTCTTCAATTTTTTGGAGATTCTCACTTTGATTTTTCAGCTTTCTTTTTACCTCCTCCCAATCGGCCTGAATTTCTAACAGTTCATTTTTCAGCTGATTGTGTTGCCCATTTAGCTCCTCAATTGCTTCATCCGTCAATTGTTCCTTCATCCCTGATAATTGATCCAGCATTGATTTCATTTCAGTTTCCGAAGTGTTTAAAGTCTCTTTTAAGTTGTTCAGTTGACGATTGAGTTGCTGATAGCCTTCCTCAGAGAGGCGTTGCGAAATGGCAGCTTCAATTCCATTGAAATCCAGCTTCTTTAGCGAAGGTGTTAACTCTTCGAACAACAGCTTTTTCTGCTTTTCCAGCTTTTGATCTTCTTCTTTTATTTTCAACTGCTGGCCAATGAGGCTCTGTAATCGAAAATTGATACTCTGCCAGGAATCCCTCAATTCTGTGCATTCTTTACCAATGTCGTCACCTTTATAAAGCTGCTCTTTTTGATCTGTTAATTGTTGGACTTCGGCAGAGATTAAGATGATTGATTCGAGCACGGGGATACAACTTTCAATTCCTTTGGCTTTTTTTTGTAGCAGATTGAATTGCTTCAATGACTCCCGCTGATTTTTGGTTTGCTCAATCAAATTATGCCAATCCACCGGCTCATTCTTTAGCCATTCCCCGCATTCCATTTTCAGTTTTTGGTCACAGGATTCAATTTCTTCTTTAAGGGTTTCAAGTCGTTTTTGGCGTTCGTCCTGTTCCTTCATGAGGGACTTATAGCGCTCTTCAGCGCTGATTAGTCCGCTGCGACTATTTTCCAGTACCGTTCGAATTTCTTCGAGTTTTATGGTCAGTTGGTCATCGTCTTCAGGGGCGTGTGCAGCCCAAGGATGCTCAGCAGACCCACACAGCGGACAAGGTTCGCCCTCATTCAGTGCTGTACGTTTATCTTCGAGGCTAGCGCGCAATCTCTGGTTCTCGAGTTGGAGATTCATCGCTCGCTCTTTCAGCGCATTCTTTTCTTTTTCGTTTGTTAGTTTTTCAATGCGTTCAGGAAAGGCTTGTTTTTCTTTCTTATTGGTATTGAGTAGCTCCTTCTCCTCTCTATCTTTTTGGTGAAGTTTTTCCAAATCATTGCTCCATTGATTTCCCTGGCGAAGTGACTGTATTTTTAGCTCCATCCTGTTATCCTCGCTTTCGGGTTCGTTGAGTGAAATATCTTTGAGTTGCTCTTGAAGTTTTTTGATGAGAACTCTGGTTTCCGCCCTCCAGGCATGAAGTTTTTGCATTTCTACTTCGTGACTGTTGCCATCAGGAACAAATTCCCAGCCTTCGCCTTTGGTAATTAATTCACTCTTTTTCCCTCTGTATTCAATGGCTTTTTCTGAGATCTCCCTTTCGATTTCTTCAACTTTCTTCTGGAGATGATTGAGGTCTTCTTTAACCGTTGCATCATTGACCTGTTCTTGAAGCAATTCACTTACTTTTCTGAGTAAACCTCCGCGCTCTTCTTGTGCTTTATTATGGTCATTCTGAAGACTTTCTATTTTCTCTTTAGTTTTTGAAAATTCTTCATGCAGACTTTTCCATTGAACCAGTTTTTCAGCGAATGGAGCCGTTGCCTCATGTCTTTTTAACTGTTCTCCCGGACCTTCTTGAAATTCCTGAAGTTTGTTTTTTCGGCTCCCAACTTCTTCCTCTTTCGTTTTTCTGGTTTCATCAATCTTGGAAAAATCTTTCCTTAGCTGCAATTGTTTTTCCAAGACATTCAGTTTTTTGCTTTTGGCTTGCGATTCCTTTCCGAACTCCAAATGATTTTTTTCGACACCTTCCAGCTCTTCGTCCTCCATCAAAGATTCTCTATAAATCGCCTCGACTTTACGCAGGTCTTCCAATACATTCGCTAACTCATTTTTCTTTTCAAATGCCCTTTTTCCAAGCTTGCGGTAAATTCCAGTTCCTGTTATTTTTTCCAGCAATTCACCACGATTACTCTTGTCAACTTTTAAAAACTGCGCAAATTCACCCTGGGCTAGCATGATTGACTTCACAAACTGATCGTAGTTGAGGCCAATGAACTCTTCATTTTTACCAGGAACATCTTTTTTCTTAAGATCTAGATTTTTGTCCGTTGCCACCTCGGCCAATTCCATTTCATAATCGCGGAGGGTATTGTTGCGGGTCATGGAAATACTCCATGTAGATCTGAAGATTCCTTTTCCGCATTCATATTCTACGCTTGCGAATGCGGCATCTGTGTTACGGGTGAGGAGGGCTCCGCTCTGAGCTACGAAATTTTTACTGACCTTGCCGAGTCTTGGGACACGATTAAACAGGGCCAGTGCAATCACATCAAGTAGAGTGCTTTTTCCGCTACCCGTAGGACCAGTGATGGCGAATAACCTACTGTCCTTAAGGGGGTTCTTGGTGAAATCTACTTCGTGTTCTCCACGAAGTGAGTTGATGTTTTTGAAACTTATTTTCCTGATTTTCATAGCTATTTCAGATTTTCGGTTTCTTCAAGTATTTCGATAAACGCTTCCAGGACTAGTTTTCTCGTCTCTTCGTCATAGTCCTCGCGTTCTAGACGCTTTTCAAAAACCTCTCTTGGTTTTAAATCCTTTAGTTGATGGGAGGAGTCGAAGAGTTGTGAAACCCCTTGAACCCTGTTTTCAAAAGTTGCTCGGTGCTTGACAATTTCAAAACCTTCGCGCAGAAAATTTTGAACCAATTGATCAAGATCTATTATTTTTCCAGGATTGTATTGCTCTTCGATTAATACCAGCTCCAATAGTGTTGTAAGATTGCCTGCGGTTTGCAGAGATTGGAGTTTCGTGTTGAGCTCTTCCAAACTTCCACTCAGCTTTTTTAATTGGCGAAAGACTGGGATTTCAATGCTTTTAGCTTCAAAGTCTTCGGTGTCAAAAATTAATATCCTTTTTTTGTCATCTCGCTCACTAAAGGATAGGGGGAGGGGAGAGCCGCTGTAATATGCAGGTACTAGCGCATTCACCTTTTGTGGCCGGTGTATATGTCCTAGTGCGATGTATTTAAAATAGTCGCCAAAGCCTACGGCATCAAAACTCGCTTCGTTGCCAATCTGAATATCTCGTTCGCTTTCAGAGGTGCTTACACCTGTGGCAAAAAGATGGCCCATGGCAATGGCGGGTAAACCGGGAAATATTTCTTTGCAGCAATTGGCGGTATTTTTAAAAACCCTTTCAATTCCATCGCGGATCGCCTCTACACGACTTTCATAGCTGAAGTCTTCAGTTGCTTTGCGCAAATCAGGATCCCTCAGGTAGGGAAGGGCTGCCACCACCACTTCTATTCTTCCTTCGGTATTTTTCAGCGGTATCAGGCAGTCTTCAAGTTTGTCTGGCATGCAGCCTATGACGTGAATGTCCATAGTGAGCAAAATATCTCGCGGAGCGTTCAGCACAGCGGGCGAGTCGTGATTTCCCCCAGTAAGGATTATTTTACAATCCAGTTGTTTCAGTTTCAACAAAGCCTTGTAATAAGCGCTGCGTGATTCATTGGAAGGGTTGGCTAGGTCAAAAATATCTCCTGAAACCAATATTACATCAACCATCTGGTTCTTCACTAGCTCCACGAGCCAGTTAATAAACAGTTCAAAATCTTTGCTAGAATCGTGCTTGTGCAGCTTTTTACCAATGTGCCAGTCGGCGGTGTGGAGGATTTTCATAACTAGGTTTATCAATGTGGGTTCGCTTTTTTAAACGAGCTATTATTTAAAAGTTGACAACTCATTAAAAATAAAAGTTAATTTAGGTAAGAATTTAAACAATCAAAAACTGGCTGTATGAATCTTAAATCATTGTCCAGTTTATTGTTGTAATTAAAGTGGCAGAAAGCTTCTTTAAAACGCTAAAAATAGAGCTTGTGTAATCATCAAGTCGGATACCGCAGATACTCCCCTAGCACCGTAAATTGGCTGCGTTGTGATGAAATTGCTTTGCTGTATTATTAATAAAGCAAGCTATGAAAAACACAAATATGAAGTACTCAGAAATTCACAGTTTCTTTTAAAGACTTTGGTGCCTCTGAACAATGTTATTCTTATCTCATAAAACTCAAGTGGAGTAAGGGTTATACGTTTAAGAAATGTGGTCATTAGAAGTGATAATGGAAGTCAGTTCATAGCAAAAGATAGAGGGGGGTATTTGGAGCTAATTGGTGTAGAAGAGGAGTTTACACATGCAGCAACACCAGAAGAAAATGCACATATTGAAGCCTATCACGGGATTCTTAAGAAAGAAGTTTTTCAAAGATTTGAGTATCGCACTTTTGGAGAAATTCAGAAAATCCTTAAACGATATGTGATTTTCTATAACAACGAAAGGCATCATGGCCTTTTAGGTAGAATAACTCCAATGGAAAAATGGAACCAAGAAAAACAGTGGATTAAATTTAAATGTGAAGCC
>Ga0208903_1000872_pt1 | contig 19757 bp, 18 predicted proteins | sample AntAceMetag02UKJ_FD_184769 | JGI IMG/M metagenome (GOLD analysis project Ga0208903, IMG submission 184769) | Saline lake microbial communities from Ace Lake, Antarctica - Antarctic Ace Lake Metagenome 02UKJ (SPAdes) (version 2) | ecosystem: Environmental > Aquatic > Non-marine Saline and...
GTGATTGAACTGCAGAACGGTGGTTTTATGATGATTGGAATCACTCAAAGTTTTGGTCTTGGTCCGGCAAGCATGTATGTAGTAAGAACAGATGCCAGTGGCAATGAAGTCTGGAGCAGAACATTTGGAGGCGATGGTATAGATGGTGGTTCAGAACTTATTCAAGTAAATGGGTTTGAGGTAATGCTATTGGGGTTTACGAGCAGCTTTGGAGCAGGCGATCGCGATATTTATTTGCAAAGATTAAGCGTTGATGGCGATAGTCTTTGGTCCTCCGCTTATGGTGGTTCTGGCTATGAAGAAAGCCAAGCCTTTGCGCAAACTTCTGATGGCGGCTTTGTGATGAGTAATCATACGGCAAGCGAAGAACCCAATCATTCCGTGATGACTACAAGACTTGATGCTGGCGGAACCGTTCTTTGGCAACAGGAATTTGGTACGCCAACTGCGCATGAAGGCGGAGAAGGAATGTTGGTTGATAGCGAAGGGAATTTTATTTTCCTCGGAAGAACCAATAGCTTCGGAACTGACGAACAAATCTATTTCATCAAGACAGATTTGGAAGGAAATCTAATAGAGGAACTCAATTTTGGAGGAGAAGGTGATCAATTGGGAACTGACATTATTGAGGCCGACAATGCCTATTTCATTGCTGGAAGATCTACCATTGCTGGGGATACAGATATTCTGTTGATGAAACGGCCTATGTAGAGACGCGATACTCGCGTATCCGTTGATGAATAGCTTATTCATTTTTATCATGTTTTGCGGATTCAGACGAGAACATCACGTCTTTACAAGATTTTCGTGACCCATTACCTCATCCATCAATAGATTTCTCGGCTCGTTCCTCGCTCGGAATGACGGGTGCTTTGCAAGAGCGTTGTAATTGACAAATTGCTACAGTCGTTCCTCGGCTCGCAATGACGTTGGCTACGGAGAACCCCGCGTTAGGGATTGAAGCGGTTACCCCACATCCCGATTGTTATCGGGAGAGGAGTATGAGCGTAAAGCCCGCCCCAACTTACTTGCAATTGGGGAACGCCCAAGTAGATATCTCACTTTTTTTTTGAAATAAAATTTTACTCCGTAAATAGCTTACGGTCTGGTAGTGTTGATTTGCTGATGTACTTAAAACAACAGCGATGAAAAACAACACAAACGACACCAAAGAACTTGTACTAGAAGTAGTAAAAGACGGTTACAGAAGATTAATCTTCAGAACCGACATTGGCAATGGAACAATGCTGTTTCTGGAAGAGTCTGACCTCATTGATTTTTCGAGACCATTAACCGACAATAGTGATTTCAACGTGTTTTTCACGATGCGCTCATTCTGGAAATCATTTATCGATTTCACTAGCAACGAGGGATTATTAAAGCGCCAGGTTTGGCACGAAACCAATAACGAATGGTTGAGTTTGAAACCAGTATTTGTACACGAAGATGTAAAACATCTGATTCAAGAATCACTAGCAGAAGCCACACGTTCTATTCAGAACGGTGATGCCAGCAAAGTGGAAGGAATTAGAACATGGTTACGCAAGCTGGCTGAACCTACAACCGAACTGGAAAATACAATTAACGCTTCTAAAAAATACCGCTATGCTGTCTAATCAAAAATCTACATCATTCAATTCGCTAGAACGCGTTCAATATTCCAATATCACATCTCTGACTGGCTTTTTGGGTGGAATGGACAAAAGCGATGTTCCATTTGTTTACCACCATCTCCGTAAAGGCTGTATTCTAAACCTTCACGCGATAAACGGGGAAGACAACAGACGTCTCATGTTTGGAGTTAATTATGGTTCGTACCGATTAGGAATTCTTAGTAGCAGCATGGCCAGGCGGATTCAAGAACTAGAAATGAACGGTAAAATCTACCGAATTACTATCTCAAAAATCATCAAAGAAAAGTACCTGCCTCCTACTGCTATACTGGTTGAATTAGAAAGCGAAAGCGATTTCTTAGACCAAGTTGCGTGAACCACGTAACACAAAGCATCTATATTGGAAATTGAACATTCGATTGTTAATAACATGAGATAAAACCTCAACCATAGCAAGGTTCGGAATTTACATTCGCAGCAGGAAGAAAATCTATTTAAGACCAAATTTGATGACACGCATTTTTGCCATTTTCATAATCACGCTTGCAACGTTTAGTAGCCAAGCAAACACAAGCTTTAACGACCCAACTACCGAAACTGGTGTAGAGATTTACCCAGCAGTGGTTAACTCGGAATTAAACATTGATGTAGATGATAAACTGGCTAATGGTGCGGTTACTGTGTCTATATTTAACTCTCTTGGAGAAATTGTAATTGAAGAGACCCTAGGATTGGGCTTGAATAAAATCGACACATCCAATCTCGAAAAAGGAAACTATGTAGCCGTTGTACGGGAAAATGACGAATACAAGAATAAATCAAGCTTTGAGGTAATTTAAACCTGAGTTGTTTCTAAATAAAAAAGCCCGACCAATTTGGTCGGGCTTTTTTATTTCAGCGCTTTCTTGTACCGGTCGATGGCCCGTAACCGAGCCCATTTATGATCCACAATTGGTTGCGGATACGTGAGCTCTTGAAACTCAGGAACCCACTTTTGAATGTACTTCAACTCTGAGTCGAACCTTTCTGTTTGTAAGTATGGGTTGAAGACACGGAAATATGGTGCGGCATCGCAACCAGAACCTGCAGCCCATTGCCAACCTCCATTGTTACTAGATAGTTCGAAGTCAATCAGTTTCTGAGCGAAATAGGCTTCGCCTAATCTCCAATCTAATAGTAGGTGTTTGGTAAAAAAGCTTGCTACAATCATCCGTACGCGGTTGTGCATCCAACCTGTTTCATTTAACTGACGCATTCCGGCATCTACAATGGCATAACCTGTTTGTCCTGTGCACCAAGCATCAAAGTGTTGCTCGTTACTCTCCCACTCTATTCTATCATAAGCTGGTCTAAAAGATCCATCTACAACATGTGGAAAATGCCAGAGAATAGTCATGTAGAAATCCCGCCAGATGAGTTCGTTCAAGAACTTCTCGTTCGTCTTTATGGCAGTTTGTGCTAATTGACGAATACTGATAGTGCCAAAACGTAAGTGAACACTCAGTTTTGAGGTTCCTTCAACACTTGGAATATCCCTTGTTTCGTGGTAGTTCTTTAAAATACTGAGTTCAACCTCAGTTGACGGAATAGAAATATTCGTTTTCTGAAAACCAATCTCTTCCAGAGTTTGAGAGTTTTCAGATTCGAACGTAAAGAAGTTAGAGAAGTACTTTTCTGTTGGATAAGACTTTAGGTAAGACGAGTTCAACTTTGCTTTCCATTTCTTGGAGTATGGCGTATAAACCGTGTAAGGCTTTCCATCATCCTTTAGAACCTCACCTTTCTCAAAAATGCATTGATCTTTAAATGTTTGAAACGCTATTCCGTGTTCAGAAAGCAATTCAGAAATTTCCGCATCGCGCTTTTGCGCATAAGGCTCATAATCGTGGTTGGTAAAAACCGATTTGACGGAGTAATCTTTAATTAGCTGATTGTAAACTCCGATCGGCTTTCCATGAAAAACCAGTAAATCTGAACCAAAACTCTGTAGTTCTGCTTTCAGCTCTGATAACGATCTGTGAATGAAATCAACCCGTTTATCGTGTTTATCTTCCAGTTTTGAGAGAATGCTTTCATCAAAAATGAACATTGGAATAACTGGCTTTCCAGAACGTAAAGCATGGTGCAACCCTGCGTTATCATTAAGGCGTAAATCGCGCCTGAACCAGAAAATGCTTACTTCTTGTTGTGACTTCATTGCATAAAAAACCCCGCAACTAGTGCAGGGTTCGTTTTTAGATTAGAAAATTCTATTTAGATCCATAGATGTATTGAAGAAACTCCTTTTTCGTTTCCTCTTTTTTGAAAGCTCCGGTGTAGCTCGCAGTAATTGTGCTGCTAGATACATCCTCCACTCCTCTCAATGAAACACACATGTGTTTGGCATCAATAAGGACCGCTACATCATCGGTTCCTAGGGCTTCTTTCAATTCGTTTGCAATCTGTACCGTTAATCGCTCTTGTACCTGTGGTCGCTTCGAGAAATACTCGACAACTCTATTCAGTTTAGACAAGCCTACAACCTTTCCTTTGTTGATGTACGCAATATGTGCTACACCGATAATCGGGACAAAATGATGCTCGCAGAAAGAATGAACTTTGATGTCCTTTTCCACCAACATCTCTTTATAGTTGTACTTGTTCTCAAAAAGTTTAACCGCTGGCTTGCTCTTTGGGTTAAGTCCAGCAAAAACCTCATCCACGTACATTTTAGCTACGCGCATAGGTGTTCCGCTAAGGCTATCGTCAGATAAATCTAAACCTAGGGTGTCCATAATTCCCGCAACATGGTTAGCAATTTTCTCCTTTTTCTCCTTATCGGAAATAATGTGAGCATTTGGCTTCATTGGAGTGTCTAGGGAGGTTCCAACATGATTGTCGCCTACTTCCTGGATTACCTCAAGATTACTATCCTTCAAATTCAACAAAATTCCGTTCTGTTTCATGTAAAATCACTTTTAGCTCCAATTCATCTTTTAAATGTGGACGAAGCTTATTCCATATTACCACAGCAATGTTTTCTGCTGTTGGATTCAACTCTTTAAACTCTTCGGTATCAAGGTTTAAGTTGCGATGATCGAACGCGTCCTCTACGTGTTCTTTAATCAAATCTTTCAAATACTTAATATCCATCACGTAACCCGTCTCAGGGTCAATTGTTCCCTTAACAGACACGATAAGTTGATAATTATGTCCGTGAAAATTGGGATTATTGCACTTGCCGAAAACCTCATCATTCTTCTCGAATGACCAGTCGGGATTATACAACCGATGGGCTGCATTGAAATGCGCCTTTCTACTAACTGTTACCTTCATTATACTCCCACCGCCTTTTGTAGCTGGTGCTCCATTCCTGATAGGTGTTCCTTAAACTTCTTTAGGATAATGCGGAACCAGATTGAAAATCGTTCTGGATGTTGATCCGCGTCTTTGGATACATTGCCTAACGAGACAAATGTACAATCTTCTACCTCGTCCTTGTTAAGTTTAAAGTCACCATCAAAAATCCCGAAGAATACATGATCAAATTCATTCTCAATGAGGGTGTTTTCAACCTCAGATTTGTAAATGAATGAGAACTGCTCTTCTAAATTTGTATTAAAACCCATTTCTTCCTGAAGTCTGCGATGAGCACACTCCAAGTTTGTCTCTCCATCTCTAGGATGCGTACAGCATGTATTTGTCCAAAGACCAGCCCCATGGTATTTAGTTGATGCGCGTTTCTGTATCAACAGTTCTCCTTTTGTATTGAACACAAAAACAGAAACCGCTCTGTGCAACGCACCAGACTGATGCGCCTTCAGCTTTTGAGATAAACCGATTGGTTCATCCTGTTCATTCACCAATATGACGTTTTCTTCTTTCATTTAGACAAAACAAAAGTCGTCAACTTTATGCTGACGACCTTGCTATCAACCAACCTAACCACTTTAGTTTCTGTAATCCTTCAAGTCTTTCATCAAAGATTGCTTTGCAAAATAGATGCGACTCTTAACTGTTCCTATTGGAATATCTAAATGCGCAGCGATTTCTTTATACTTAAATCCTTTTAGATGCATAGTAAAAGGAATCCGTGTATTATCATCCAACGCATCAATCACCTTATTTATCTCGTTTGTTGCTCTCACACTTTCAGGAGTGTATTCTGTAGCTGCTGGAACAAAATCCAATACGTCTACATTATCCTTTGTAGTGATAACAGTATTGGCGCGTTTCATCTTTCTATACTGATTGATGAATGTGTTTTTCATAATGGTATGTAACCATGCCTTCATGTTAGTATTTGGCTGGTACTTATCTTGGTAAGTAATGGCCTTTACCATTGTCTCTTGAAGAAGATCCTGAGCATCTTCTCTGTTTTTGGTTAGACTAAGGGCGAAGTATTCTAGCACATCGCTCATTTTCAAAAGTCTGTCGTGAAATGTAAGTGCTGACATGATATATTTTTATGTTTTGTTTAACTGTGTTGCTTAATTTCTTCAACAAACATATACATCAATGTTTAAACACACAACTTTTTGTCTAGCTTTTTTAGCTCGTTTGTTAAACAAAATAACCAGTAACCCCGCAAAGGCATATACAGCAAGGGATTGCGGTGTATGATAAGTTTTAAAAAAACTGATTTCACTACAGTTAAGTCGCTGTGCAGACAACAAGTTGGTGCACATCATACGTTTTGATGATGGTTTTCGGTGGCTATTCATTGAAATTGGAAAGCGAGATGGAATGATTTTCTGAGCGACAAATAGTTGCCAAATTCCTTAGCGATTAAGACTTGCTCTTATTTTATTGGCACAAAAAAAAGTCGTCAACTTTCGCTGGCGACCTTCGGTTTTCTATTTGGGCAATTCCAGACTAGTTTCTGTAATCCTTCAAGTCTTTCATCAAAGATTGTTTTGCAAAGTAAATTCTACTTTTAACAGTTCCGATTGGAATACTCAAGTGCTCGGCAATTTCTTTGTACTTAAATCCTTTAAGGTGCATGGTAAAAGGAATCCGTGTATTGTCATCCAATGCGTCAATCACCTTATTTATCTCCTTTGTGTCATGAACACTTTCTGGAGTTGTATCCACCGTTGCAGGCACAAAGTCAAGCACATCTACATTATCCTTTGTTGTAATAACGGTATTTGCGCGCTTCATCTTTCTATACTGATTGATGAAGGTATTTTTCATAATGGTGTGTAGCCACGCCTTCATATTAGTATTTGGCTGATACTTATCCTGATAAGTAATGGCCTTAACCATGGTTTCTTGAAGAAGATCTTGAGCATCTTCTCTGTTCTTGGTTAGACTGAGGGCGAAATATCCTAACACATCGCTCAATTTCAAAAGTCGGTCATTAAATGTAAGTGCTGACATGATATATATGTTTATGTTTTGTTTAACTGTATCGCTTGTTTTCTTAAACAAACATACACACCAATGTTTAAACACCCAAATTATTGTCTAGCTTTTTTATTGTATTTATTAAACAAAAAAGTCAATAACCCCGCAAACCCATATACAGCAAGGGATTGCCGCATATGTTAAGTTTTCAAAAAAAAGTGGAATTACTACAGTTGGGTCTCTATGTACTCAACAAATCGATGAACATCATCGGTTTTGATGATGTTTTTGGGAACATCTCCAGCAAACTGTGAAATTTGAAATCCAGTGACAATAATTTTCTGATTGGGGAAGGTATTTCCTAATGTATTCAGATAACTGGCAAGGGCATTTTTTTCAAACGTAGCTACTAAGGCAGTGACTAAATAATCTGGTTTGTGAGCCTCTACTGTTTGTTTCAAATCTTCCATAGGAATTGATTGACCTAAATATATAGCGTCCACTCCTCGTTTCTTCATCAGGTACCGGTAGAACAGCAACCCCATTTCATGCATCTCTCCTTCTCGTAAGAAGAAAATAGCTTTCTTCTCCCGCTTTACATCCGGTGAATAAAGCTTATCTGTAGCCGCATACATTTTCTGTATGATTAAGCTGCTAATAAAATGTTCCTGAGCTGGGTTTATAGAGTTGGCCATCCACATAATACCAATTTTCTGTAAAAAGGGATATAATACATTGATACAGGTGTCTTCAAAGCCCATTTGATTGGTCGCCTCTTTCAGTACCTTCTCAAATACATGTCGATCAAGATCAACCATGGCCAGAATGAGCAGATCCATATACGTATCAAAGGAAGACTCGGAAATTCCTATTTTCTCAACTTGCTCGCAAAGCTCTTTGTAATCTAGTTTCGAGATTTTAGAAATCTTGTAACCATGATTATTGAGCAACGCTACGTTGAGCAACTTCTTCAGGTCCTCATCGGAATACGTTCGAATGTTGGTAGCGGTACGTTCTGGTGCAATAATACCATAACGTTTTTCCCAAATACGAATTGTATGCGCCTTAATACCCGAAAGTGTCTCTAGGTCTTTTATGCTGTACTTACCCATTATACTTTTTCCTGCTTTGGTAACACAACATTCGCATACTTTTTCTCAAGTAATTTAAATCTGTATTCAAATATGCCTTTAACCTTTGACTGTATGAACAGTGCATTAACCAACTTACCAACAATACCAAGTGGGACACGGTAATGAAGAATATCAGTCATTAGCACGCCACCATCTTGCTCTTTAAAATGATGCTGGTGGTGCCAGAATGCGTACGGACCAAAACGCTGCTCGTCTATAAACAGCTTCCGGTCTTCCACTTGTGTTATCTCAGTAACCCATCCAGATGTAAAGAATGGAAAGGGAGTTACGTTATACTGCACAATCTGTCCAGCGTACACTCTTGGAATCTCCTTGGTAAGTATTTCAAACTTCATTTCTGGAGGAGTAATCTCATTCAAATTCTGCGGAGCAGAGAAGAAATCCCATGCTTCATCTAATGAAATGGGTAGAAACTGCTCGAATTTATGGTAGTGTAATTTCATTTTAGTAAATCGTTTAGTGCTTCTTGTAGTTTCGGAAATTCGAATTCGAATCCCGAGTCAATTAGTTTCTGACTAGAAACTCGTGATCCATCTGTAATAACAGTAGACATCTCCCCCATTACTGTTTTAATTAAAAACTTAGGTACTGGAGGCAAAAATGTTGGTCGGTTTAAAGCCTTACCAATTTTCTTGATCATTGTATTCTGATTGGCATGCTCTGGAGCAGCCGCATTGTATGGTCCGTTCAGGTTAGTATTCTCCACTGCCTGCACAAATAATTCTACCAAATCCTGTACGTGAATCCAAGGCATCCATTGTTTACCAGAACCAATAGCAGCTCCTAATCCAAGTTTAGTTGGCTTTACAAGCTTTGGCAATGCGCCAGCCTCCTTCATCAAAACAACGCTGGTTCTTACTCTAACTTCTCTATCGGCTATAGGCTTAAATACTTGCACTGCATCTTCCCACATTCGGCAGGTTGTGCCCAAAAAGTCAGTTGCTGGACTACTTTCTTCACTAAAAATCTCATCTGAGGTAAGACCGCCATAATAACCTACAGCTGAGGATGATATAATTGCTTTAATACGTTGATTGCGAGATTGAAGCGTTTTAGCCAACATTTGAAGAGGCTTAACCCTGCTTTCTAATATCTCTTTCTTCCTAGCAGGAGACCAAGATTTATCGGCAATTCCAGCACCTGCTAAGTGAATAATGTGGGTAACATCAATCAACGCACGTTCGTCCAATTCTCCTTTATCCAAATCCCAAACAAAGGATTCAGCTCCAGGAATATCCTTCTCACTCCGTCCAATAATGGACACTTGATGTCCTTTGAAAAGCAATCTTGGAATGAGATACTTTCCTATGGAACCTGAACCACCTGTTATGAGAACCTTTTCCATGTTTTAAGTATAAAAAAGCGTCCCGCCCCTCGCGGAACGGGACGCTTATTATTTGCAGCTAAATTATTTAACTACTTGCAGCTTACTAGATACAACACCATTTTCAGTGCGAAGGTTTATAAAATAGAAACCAGCTGTTAATTCACTAGCTGGAATTTCAACTCTGTGATTCCCAGAAAGCATTTCGCCAAAGCTTCTTACAACTACTTGCTGTCCCATCATATTCACTACTTCCAAATTGATGTTTGTGTCATCAGTAAGATTGAAGAACAGGGTAGCATTATCGTTTGTAGGATTTGGGTACAAACCAGCATTGCTGATTGACTCAATATCTTCAATTCCTGTAACGTTTGATAAAGGAATCAAATCGCCTTCTGTGCCTAGAGACACCCAAAGACCAAATCCTGCACCATTGTTATCATCTTCAGGAGAAAGGAATCCGGAAGCAAGTACAGTTAAGGCTGCACCTTCCGTCATAAGTGTTGCTAACGGAGCGCTAAATGTTGCCACGTTTACAGCACCAGTTTCATCCTGAATAGTTAACTCATAGTTAACGGTAGCTAACTCTAAGTATCCATCCGCATTGAATTCACCGTAAGAGATATCGTTTACAAGCAATCCTGCTGGGAAACCAGTTTCTGATACATCCACAGTTGGAGCATCTGTAGAACCATGGTAAACCAATACATCGGTATTTGTTCCACCTGATGTTGCAGCCTCTCTAGCTTCAGCATAAATATCCAATCCAAAAGCTGGAGTTTCTGAATATCCTGTTGATCCTGGAAGAATTCCGTTTGCAATAGCAATGTACGTCTCACCTGACGCCAAGAATGGGATATCAATTGAGGGTAAAGCACCTGCGATACCAGCTCCATCGGGAGCAACTTCGATTGAAAGTGGCATTCCCGCAGGAACATCAATAAAACCAGTTGTTGTTCTGAAAGCGAAATTTGGAATCAACTCAGCTCCGTTTACAAACACATCTACTACAGCTGCACTTGCATCTGCAGAGTTATGAATTACTTCTAATCGTGCCATTGACATTGGAAGCTCCAATAATGGACCAGCTGCACCGGTAGATACCCATAGTCCAAATGCTGGACCATTGCTATTAACTGATGGGTCTAAGAAACCAGATGCAAGTACAGTCAAAGCCGCCCCATCAACTCCTAATGTTGCCAATGGTGCATCAAATGCTGCAACAGCACCGCCACTTGAAGCAGCTTGTACCTGAAGCATGTAATCTTCAACACCAAGTGCTAAATACCCTTGAAATTCTGAGTAAGAAAGGTCATTTACTGCCTCTCCCATTACAACGCTTAATTCATCTACGTCTACCATTGGTGCATCAGTAGCTCCGTGATATACGAGAACATCATTCGTTCCTGCTCCACCAGTTGCTACTTCTCTAGCATCAGCATAGATGTTTAATGCGAAAGGTGCTGCGATTGCATCTGGAACATAACCAGAACCGGAAACAATACCATTTGCAATGGCGATGTATGTTTCACCAGAAGCTAAGAATGGAATATTAATAGCTGGCAATGCACCTGCAAGGCCTGCTCCATCAGGGGCTATTTCAATTGATAATGGCATTCCTGCTGGCAGTGTAATAAAACCAGTACTCGTTCTGTAAGCGAAATCTGGAACTGCTTCTTCTCCGTTTACAAATACATCTACTACAGCTGCTGCTGCGTCAGAAGAATTGTGAATAATCTCAATTCTTGCCTCTGGCGATGGTAGCTCAACCAATGGTCCTGCAGCACCTGTAGATGCCCAAAGACCAAAACCTGCTCCTTCATTATCTGGGTTAAAGAAACCTGAAGCTAGAACTGTTATTGCAGCACCTTCTAAACTTAATGCTGCCAATGGCGCATCGTATGCAGCAATTCCAACAGGAGATCCTGCTCCTGTTATCTGTAGCAAATAGTTTGCTGTTGGCAATCCTAAATAATCATCTTCAAACATTCCGTATCCTAGGTCGTCAATAATCTGACCTGATACAACTGCCAATTCGTTTACATCTACGTTGGGCGCATCTGTTGATCCGTGGTATACCAATACATCCGTATTTAGCAATCCAGAAGTTGCAGCTTCTCTTGCTCCAACATATACACCTAAACCTAGTGGCTGTGGAGTAATGTAACCTGGACTAACTGTTCCGTTAGCAATAGTTATGTACGTTGAATCTGGGAATAAGAATGGAATGTCTGCTAAATCTACAGAACCTCCTAAACCTGCTCCAGCTGGTGCAGCGTTAATATCTAACGGCATTCCTGCTGGAAGGTCGATAAAACCTGTTGAGGTTCTGAATTCGAAACCAGGAACGGCTAAATCTCCATTAACATATACATCTACAACATCTAGTAGGGTATCTGCTGCGTTGTGAATGATTTCAACTCTTGCTGTAGGCGCTTGAAGCTCCAATAATGGACCTGCTACTCCTGTTGAAACGAAAAGACCAAATGTTGGTCCAACGTTAGTACCTACAGGTGTGTTTGGAGACAAGAAACCTGAAGCCAATACTGTAAGGGCAGTTCCATCAAGACCTAAATCAGCCAAAGCTGCATAATAGGCTGCAACTGCAGCACCAGATGCATCTGCTTGCACTTGAAGTGTGTAGTTAGCAACACCTAATTCTAAGTAATCAGTAATAAACTCACTGTAAGAAAGGTTGGAAACAACCTCCGCTCCCATTGTTGCAACCAACTCATCTACATCAACTGTAGGAGCATCGGTAGAACCATGATATACAAGCACATCATTTGCGCCTGCACCTACTGCAGCTGCTTCTCTAGCTCCTGCATATATATCTAATGCAAAACCTGGCGCTGGGCTAAAGTTTGTACCGTCTGCAAATCCGTTAGCAATGGCAATGTAAGTTTCGCCAGAAGCTAGGAAAGGAATGTCAATTGCTGGCAATGCACCTGCAAGACCTGCTCCATCAGGGGCAACCTCAATTGAAAGAGGCATTCCGGCAGGAATATCTATAAAACCAGTTGTGGTTCTGAATGCCAAATCTGAAATAGCCTCATTTCCGTTAATAAATACATCTACAATAGCTGCAAGTGGGTCTGGTGAGTTATGAATAACCTCCAAACGAGCTGTTGGCGTTGGAAGCTGCAATAATGGACCTGCAGCTCCTGTAGAAACCCACAATCCGAATGCTGGACCACCACTATTGACTGATGGATCTAGGAAACCAGATGCAAGTACGGTCAAAGCCGCTCCATCAAGTCCCAATGTTGCCAATGGCGCATCAAATGCTGCAACAGCACCGCCACTTGAAGCAGCTTGAACCTGAAGCGTGTAATCTTCAACACCAAGTGCTAGATACCCTTGAAATTCTGAATAAGGAATGTTTGGAACCACTACAGCGCCAGCGCTTAGAGCCGTTTCGGCTACGTTTACGTTAGGTGCATCAGTTGCTCCGTGATATACAAGAACATCGTTTGTTCCTGTCCCACCAGCTGCTGTTTCACGAGCTGCAGCAAAGACATCAAGACCGAAAGGTGCCATTACTGAGCTTGGCATGTATCCAGCAGGGGAAACAATACCATTTGCAATAGCAATGTATGTTTCACCATCAACAAGATTAACCGCTGGAAGGGTGAACAGAATATCGCCAGGGCCAGTACTGTTAGCCAAGGCTATACCTATACTAAGGTCTACTCCTGCAGGAACGTCAACGAATCCTGAAGTGGTACGAAATTCGAAATCATCTAGAAAAGGAGTTGCACCTCCGTTAACGTAAACATCCACAACCGAAGCGATATTATCAGCTGCGTTATGAATTACCTCTAACCTTGCGGTTTGGGCCTGCGCAACACTGAGGGAGGAAACCCCAGCTAGCATTGCGGCTAAGAATAATTTTGTGTTTTTCATTGTAAAAAAGTTTATAGATTCCTGAAACTAACACGGCTTAAATATTTTTTGTTTAATCTTTTATTCTTTTTATCAAACATTAAATATTAACCAACTGAATACCAATAAGTTAAAATGAACCCCTAAAGGGTATTAACTATTTGTATGATTCTATAACCAACAGGAAACCCCAACCAATCAGAAGGCTTGGCAGTGAGTTAGTAGCAGGGTTGAACTATGTATTTCTTGGAAAAACAAACAAGAAATACTCTTAGAGTAGATCTAGCTGAATACGTCCCGTCACCGTCAACAAATTGTGTTTACTTATTCCTTGGAAATGAAACCTTGTTCCGAGCGGTTGTAAATCAGCTCCACTTCATCCATCCAAAGTGTTGTATTAGAATTTCCTTTCCAAAGTCTATAACTGGATGAAAACGTAGCCATAAATAATGCGTTTTGATTTTACCATTCTCTATATAATTGAATGGAACAGAGATGCACTGTTCGTTTGAAATGTCTGCAGCGCTGCTCCATTGGATTGAAGATTTGCTTGGTTTCATAGTGGGTCGGTTTGCTCAAAGTTATAATGCTGAAGAAATGAAACCTTAGCAGGATCAGACTTATCGGTTATTGAATGTTTTGCCTAAAACAGAAGACTGTCTGGTGTATCGGTAAAGGGTAATTGATATTCAGGTTCTGAAAATACCGTTTGTAAATCGGCACTCTCTTTCAATCAGGACAGCAAGAAATGTTGAAGCCGTCTTTTTTCATGGTCGGTGTACCTGCCACTAAATCATATCTCCGTTATTTTGTTTAACTATTTTACAACACGGTTAAACATTTTGGCGAGTAATGATGTTTAAAGCATAACCGATAATATTAAAACAATGAGATTTACCAGCACCATCACCATACTACTAATCGGAATACTAGCTTTTTCAATTCAAACAACGAACGCTAAGGACAAAAAGCTTGAAATTTACGATGCCATCATCGTTCCGGGATATCCTTTTAAGCCGAATGGTAAAATGAACGCCATTTATCAAATGCGGTTGCATTGGGCGTGCCATCTCTATATGACTGGTGTTGCCAAAAACATTATCGTTTCTGGTAGTGCTGTTCACTCTCCCTATGTAGAATCTAAGATTTTTGCACTATATCTTGAGGAAATGGGCGTTAATCCTGATCATTTAATTATTGAAGACCAAGCAGAGCACAGCTTAGAAAATGTGTTCTATTCGTTGGAATTAGCACAAGCGAGAGGGTTTGAAAAAGTAGCGGTTGCAACGGATCTTTTTCAAACTGGAATGATTCAGGTTTTTGGCAAAAGACACAATTTGGAAGTAGACTATTTACCTGCTAACATAGGATTTATTATCACCAAAAAATGGAACTCCTTTAAAGGTGCAATCGATTATTGCCAAGCCTATGTAGCTGATTTTGTTCCTCTCAAAGAAAGGGAAACAAAGAAGGAGCGCATGAATGGAACGCGAGGCGACACATGGATTGACGAGAACATGCTAACCATGAATGCGTCTACTTTAGACTAATGATTGCTATCAGTTGTTGAGAGCTACGCTCTCAACAACTGCTTCTCCATCAATGGCAGCGGAAACAATTCCTCCAGCGTAACCTCCACCCTCTCCACACGGAAAAAGCCCTTTTATCTGTGGATGTTCTCCATGTTCGTTTCTTGGAATACGAACAGGAGAAGACGTACGACTTTCAACCGCAACTGCCACAGCTTCATTGGTTATGTATCCCCTCATTTTATTCCCGAAATCTTTGAAGCCAAACTTCAAACGCTGATGCATTGCTTTTGGCAAAACATCCGAAAGCTGTCTTGATACCGTGCCTGGTTGGTAGGAGTTGGTTGGTAAATCGGCACTAATTTTTCCTTCTATCAAGTCCACCAATCGCTGAGCTGGAGCCGTTTGGGTTCCTCCACCCGCTTTGCAAACCGCTCGCTCTACATATTGCTGATAACGTAGTCCTGCCAAGGGCCCAGCAGAAGCGAATTGCTTGTAATCCGAAGGTTCAACTGGCACCACAATACCAGAATTGGCGTATGGATTATTCCGCTTGCTCGGACTCCAACCATTGGTGACAATTTCTCCTGGAGCGGTGGCGCATGGTGCAATAATGCCACCGGGACACATACAGAAGGAATAAACGCCTCTTTCCTTTACCTGACTTACTAATGAATAAGCCGCTGGCGGAAGCGATTCGCACGAAACACCATGGTATTGAATAGAATTGATGAGCTCTTGCGGATGCTCCACTCGAACGCCCATGGCAAATTGCATGGCTTCAATCTCAATTCCTTTTTTATGAAGTAACTCGTAAATATCTCGTGCCGAATGACCAGTGGCTAGAATCAGCTTTTTAGTTTCTAGCTTTTCATCTTGGTTGATAACGACACCAGAAATTGCATCGCCATTCAAAATAATATCGGTCAGTTTGGAGTTAAACCTCACCTCTCCTCCACACGCTTCTATCTGTTCACGAATTTTTGTGATAATCTGCGGCAGTTTATTGGTTCCAATATGCGGATGGTTGTTCACCAGAATATCATCATCTGCACCAAACTGTATGAAGGTGCTGAGGATGCGGTTTACGTCTCCTCGCTTGGTAGAACGCGTGTAGAGTTTTCCATCAGAATAGGTTCCCGCACCACCTTCTCCAAAGCAATAGTTGCTTTCTGGATTAACGATATGTTCCTTATTCAGCGCAGCTAAATCGCGTCTTCTATCGCGTACGTTTTTACCACGTTCTAAAATAATGGGCTTAATGCCTTGCTCTATTAATCGTAGGGCGGCAAACAATCCTGCTGGTCCAGCGCCTACAATAACTACGTGTTCCGCTTTTGAGACATCTGGGAATTCGCGTTTCTCAAACTTGGGATGATGCGGTTCTGGCTTTTCGTCTTTGGCATACACCCGAACGCGTAAGTTGAACTTGATGTTCCTATTACGTGCATCAATACTTCTGCGGAGTTCCTGAAAACCCGCCATTTCTGCAAGAGGAATTCCAGCTGCGCGCGAAACGGCTTCTTTCACACGTTCTGGGTTGCCGTAGTCTTGTGCTGGTATAACGAGGTTGATGTCTTCCATTGGTTAGCGCAAAGAACGGGATTCGGGAGGAAATTCATTTTACACCAGGCACGCCTTTCTTTATAAGGGGAAAAGTGAGTGCGAGGTTTTGAGTTGGTTCTCATTCTCGATACACCACGCTAAGGCGTGGCACTCGAACTGACAACCACGCACTCGAACTGAAAACTGCATCCATCACTCCCAGTCACTTCGAGTGATTCTGACGAAGGAAGAATTGTATCGAGAAGTCATACCCTCCTACCGTTCTCGATACACGCTCGTACCTCGCGCACTCGAACTGACAACTACGCACTTAAACTGATACAACCATGCCGTCTCTTCGAGTGATTTTGAGGAACGAAAAATTGTATCGAGAAGTCATACCCTCGTTCTCGTTCTCGATACACCACGCTAAGGCGTGGCACTCGAACTGACAACCACCTGTCACTTCGAGTGATTTTTCTACCCAAAAAGCGATTAGCGAAGAGGGATTTGACGAATGCTGGGTGATTGATTATAACTGGCAATGAATCATCGCACAGTTTCAATACCTACTAGATTCAAGATAACTTTTCAAGCGTTTATGCTACCAGGTACTGTTACTTTTCGTTCAGAAATCGTTATGTTTGCACTGAAAGCAAAAAACTTGAGTCAGAATGAAGAAAATTAGTTCCATCGTGTTAACGTTTGCCCTACTTGTAATCGTTAACGGTTGTACAAAGGACAAGGAAAATCCAATAGAAGATTTAGGTAGTAGCATCACAGCTTTTACAAATCAGACAGGAGAACCAAATGAAACTGCTAACGGGCTTCAGGCTCAGGTAGTAGATAACAACAATGGCAATACAGTCGATTTCTACGGAAATTTCAATGCTTTGGGCGAGCCAGATGTATTAAACAGCATTCGGGTTACGCGTCCAAACTCTGACACGGTGGTTAATTACATTATAAATCCAGTAACTAAGAATTTTGAACGCGCCACGTTTGAAGTGAATGGTCAGGTTTTGGATTTGATTGTAAAGTTCGATTTTCCACAGGGTGATACTACCATGATTCTTAGTCACTACAACTACAATTGGGTAACAGGCGTAAGTGAACTTTACTACGCAGGAGAGTACTACTTATCTAACGGAATGGTTGGTGAAGAACCAGTGTTTGTAAGACAGTTACGACTCTCTGAAACTAATTTTGATTGGGTTACTGCAGGAGTGGGCGTAGGCGTTGGAATTACCATTGCAGAAATTGCACTTGCTACCACAAGTGTAATAGGCGGAACAAGTTTAGTTGGTACAGCTGTTGGTGCTGTTGCTGTTGCCGTTGCGGCTGTTAGCAGTACCGTAATATTAACCATGGTGGTGGTTGGGGTAGCTCTTGTAACCATTAGCGGGGCAAATGCATCTGACGTTCTTCCGCAGAATATTCCTACACCAGTTGGTACACCTGTATCTTTACCTAATCAGCCATTACCAGATCCATTACCAGAAAATCCATGCATTAATAACCCAGTTAGCGTATCGGCAACTGCAAATGAACAAGGAGAAATTGCTGCCGTAGCAGCAGGCGGAACAGGAGACTACACCTACTATTGGTCTAACGGCTATACTCAAACTACGGGAGCCAATTTTAGCACCATAGCACCTAGTGTGCCCGGTACGTATTCTGTAGTTGTGGCGGATGAAAACGACTGTGCTGCAGTTGCCTACGCGACCACTACAGAAGGATACGAATTACAAATAGGACAAGACGGTCCTGCGGGAGGTGTTGTTGTTTATGACGAGGGCAATTACGATAAAGGATGGCGGTTTGTAGAAATGACAAAACAACCCATTGGTAACGCCAAATGGGGTTGCTTGGGGGTTGACATTAATACTGGAGCAAGCTATGAATATGGTAGTGGATTAGAAAAAACACAGTCTATAATTGCAAGTTGTCCAGATGCGGGAATAGCGGCCAGATTGTGCGAAAGCTACAGCCAAAATGGCTATGACGATTGGTTTCTACCCTCGACCCCTTCGGTTTATTTAACTAGAATGTATGGATTGACCCAGTATGTTGTATCTCCTGCCATTCCACTACCCACTTTACCCACTTATGTGTGGTCATCTGCTACCAGTCAGGACGTTTGGAGTCCTACGGTTTCAGAGGTACCCGCAGATGTTAACCTTGGAGGTGCTATTGACACTTTCAGCAATGGAACTTTGGTTAGTTTAGGAGCCTACTTGAATAAAGATGATGTTTATGGTGTTTACGCCACAAGGCGTTTCTAGCAACAAACCTTTCGGCCGATTTTAAAATATCTGAACGCTACAGCACGGTCTAAAAAACCACTGCATCCATCACTCCCAGTCACTTCGAGTGATTCTGACAGCCTGTCCTGAGTTTTTATCGAAGGGAAGGAGAAAATTGTAAAGCCTGTCCTGAGCTCGGTCGAAGGGAGAAGTCATACCCTCGTTATCGATACACCACGCTAAGGCGTGGCACTCGAACTGACAACCACGTACTCGAACTGACACAACTATGCCGTCACTTCGAGTGATTTTGAGGAACGAAAAAATTGTATCGAGAAGCAACAACTACACTTCCTGTCCTCGTTCTCGATACACGCTCGTACAACACGCACTCGAACTGACACAACTACACCCGTCTCTTCGAGTGATTCTGACGAAGGAAGAATTGTATCGAGAAGTCATACCCTCGTTCTCGTTCTCGATACACGCTCGTACCTCACGCACTCGAACTGACAACTGCTCGTACTTCGCGCACTAGAACAGACAACCACGCACTCGAACTGACCACTACATCCATCACTCCCAGTCACTTCGAGTGATTTTTGAGGAACGAAAAAATTGTATCGAGAAGCATTACCACAAAGAGAATAAGTCTTATTTTCAACACTATGAAACCAATCGGACTTCATAACTACTTCGTTTACATCATTACCAATAAAGCCAAGACGGTTCTTTATACTGGCATTACCAATAATCTGGAAAGGCGGTTATCGGAACATGAGTTGTCTTCAACGAATGGTTTCACTGGTAAATACAAATGCCACTATCTGCTTTATTGGGAACGATTCCAATATGTTGAAGCTGCTATAGCTAGAGAAAAGGAAATAAAAGGATGGAGACGGCAGAAAAAGGTTGACTTAATAGATGGCTTTAACCCAAATTGGGAGTTTTTTAATAATAGCGTGAAGGATGAATGAGTTTTTTGTTCCGTATGTCACTCCGAGAAACGCAGTGCAGCGTAGCTAAATATCGATTGAATGAACACCAGATGAATCAACCACTGTTCTCAATGCTTCGTGAGACCCTTCCTTCGTCAGGGTGACAGATGAGATAAAAGTTGCAGCTTGGTTTTG
>Ga0208903_1000874_pt1 | contig 19710 bp, 19 predicted proteins | sample AntAceMetag02UKJ_FD_184769 | JGI IMG/M metagenome (GOLD analysis project Ga0208903, IMG submission 184769) | Saline lake microbial communities from Ace Lake, Antarctica - Antarctic Ace Lake Metagenome 02UKJ (SPAdes) (version 2) | ecosystem: Environmental > Aquatic > Non-marine Saline and...
TAGCCGCGCCCACGTTCGTGACATGACAGCCGATCACAATAGCCGTCGTTGAGGTAGGCACTTCGTACACGTCAGCCAGCGAAGTGCCCAACGCAGCCCGCACATTCTTAAACGTATTAGCCATTTTTTAATCTCCTAAGATAGTGCCAGAATCAGCGGGATCGGATCGGATTCAACCGGTGACGGTAGTGCCGCCCACTTAACCCCAGCAGCCTCCGCAGAATCCGCCGTCAGCACATAGTCATTCGTGCCAACCGGGACACGCGCCGGGGTAGACGCAGCAGACGCCGCGAACAGGTCACCCTTCGTGGTGAGTGTGGCAGCACCAACACCACCACCATTAACAAAAGCATTAGCCTCATCAAAATCACGGCCAGAAACACCATGCCTGAACGAAGCACCAGCGGAATGCTGAACAGCTGACGTAGAATCCACACCACGAACAACCGTCAACGTCAAACCAGAAACACCAGTAACCTCCACCACTTCTTCAGAAGCAGTATCAGTGTCAATGATTGCAGTCCACGGAGTGGACGAAGGGTAACCAGCCAGAGCGGTTACCGTAACCTCAGTCGCGCTGTTAGACGCCAACGCCGATAGCGTCGTCGCCACAGCAGTGGAACTATAATACCTACGGGCCATAACTACCTCTCAAAATGCACAGCGGTCGGATTCTGGGCACGGAAACGAGCCTCCTCCTCAGCAAGCCTCGTCTGAAACAAGGCATACAAAGTACGAGCAACACCAGCAGCAGAACCAGGCTGCCGCCTCTCATCAAAAAAGCCAGCTTGAACACTAGACGGATCAAGGACAGAAACGTCAATACCAGAAACCAAGCGAGCCGCCACACCGAACACGATCACATCACGACACGACGCCGGCAAACCAGCCGTGGACTCCAACGTGTCAGAGGCATTAACTAGATCAGCAGGGTCTTTTGTGTAACGAACCTGAACGGTTCGACCAGGAACAATCGGGTCATAAAGATCAATGGACTTACCTGTCGGAAAGTCTGTCGCATTAGCGACACGATCAAACCTAAACTTCCGTGCAGTAACCCAACGGGCAGCAGCACCCGGCTCATCCCACGACACCTGCAAAATGCCATTAGTGTTTGCCGGTAAAGCATACGCCGCCCTAGCGGCATTATATGTAAAGGTTGTAGTACCCACCGCTGGCACACGAGAACCAACCTGACGTACTGTGTCATTAATGGCACGCTTCACAAAGAACTTAGGGAACAACGGGTTGTATGTGACACGAACATTAGCCTCATGAGAGGCAGCAACAGAACCATCCACACCACGACCCCAGGGCTGCAAGGCAGCAGTGTTAGATGTCACCGTGTCAACATAAATAATCTCATCATCTATCTCAGCTCGACCCTGAGCCATGCTTGCGCCATTGCCTACCGTGATAGACGATGCAGTGCTATTAATGGCAGAAGACAGGTATGTGACCTGATCCTGTGACCGAACGTAGCCACGAAGCATTGACAGCACATCATCAGCCAACTCATCAAATGTTGCCATCAGACCTCCTCAGTAACAGTGTAACCTTCAGCGATTAACTCGGCAGCTAGTTCCGTGGAGACAGGGTGTTCGCGTCCACCACCGAAATAGTATGTTGCATCCAAGGTCTCTTGAACCGTAGGCCAAGGCACCTCAACCCATTCACCGTTAACCTTCAGCACACTGATTCCCTCAAAGCGTTTGTACCAGCCCCACCCGAGCGTCTGGGTTGGGGTGCGGAAGATCAGTCGATTAGATGTCGCTGTCGCGTTACCGAAATCGTTTGACGGGTCAACAGGCCCAGGAATAACAAACACCGTGGCAAGGGTGTCTGCCTCACCGAGGGCAACGCTAGACGCAATGCCCGTGGGTTCCATAAACATCGTCAAGCGTGGCTCACCAGGCCCACCACCTGCTGAACTAATACCATCAGGGTTTATCGAAATGAACGCCGTTGGTGTGCCAAAAGTAAGAGTGGAACGTATGCCCTGTGTCGGACTAACGCGACTATTCAGAGCCGGTGACCCAATGCCACCGTCACTAGCAATACCATTTACTGTTACAGAAACAGTAACCGATGGTGAACCCATCGTGGTAACACCAGTAATACTGGTGACACGCATGATGTCCGTGACGGACACGGTGCCCACAAGCAAGCCACCGGCTATGCCATCCGGCTCCATTGTGCCAACGCCATCAGTCGTCCCCAATAGAACAATCGGTGACTCTGTGACATCCTTGACAACAGACATGCCCTACCCTTACAGGGAGAAAATCTTGTTAGCGCCGCTATCCCACACCACGGTGATGTCGCCACCGGCAGGAACAATCGGCACACCGGTACCAGTATCAACCCACGCAATGAGACGCTGGCTCGAAGCAGCAACATCAGCTCCACCGCCTACGGCAGAGGACTGAAACAGCAGCAGACTATGTGAACCAGCGTTAGTTGAGGGCGTCGTGAACGTCACGTCAGCACCATCGAACACACCATTGTCTACCGTCTTACTGGCCAGACCAGCAGACGTAGCATGAAGCGTGCCACTAGCACCAGTCACATCAGACACAAACTCATGTGAGGATGAATAGGTATATCCACGAACCAAGGCAACCTTAATCGTAGCCGTATCCAAATCGATACTGCCGTCAAGGAAACCTTCTTTAGCCTTTGGGTAAACAGCGTTCGCCACAGTAACTCCTTTTAATCGACCTTAATAACTTGCCCTGTTTTGGGACTGAAACTTGCACCATTACTGAACGTGTTATCCGTGGCATCGAACGCTGCCCCGGCCTTATCTGAAAGTTCAAACGCGGCCCGAATATCAGGTGTCCTTGTTGTTGCCGGCTGGATGCCGGCAGCCCTTGCCTCACGGTAAAAAGCAAGCTCATTTTCTTTTCTGCGCTCAGCAGAAGAATCTAAACCGGAAGCAGACTTGGCATACCCCACACGCAAAGCAGCACCTCTTGCACACTCACCCCATGTTGAGTGATCTTTCGTTAAACAACCAGACCTACAAGCCATATCAGTTTACCTTTCTTGAAATGGTGGGGGTCACCATTATATGAAACCCCCACCATCACACATCAAGAAGCGTTAATCGAAGAAGAAGACTCGATACGCCATAGCGCCGCCTCGCGGTAACGCTTCCAACCAAGAACGCCATACCAGCCCAAGGGGCGGTGACGCATCAGCTTGTCAGTCACAGGGCCGACAATGGTGTGCGGTTCCTCAGCAACAGCCTCAGCAAGAGCCTGCTTACCCACGATGAGGGTACGGAACACGCGAGCCGAAGATGCACCATCGGTAGCGTTGTACATACGAGGGGTCTCCACGAAGTACGCGCCATCAATCGTGCCGATGAAACCGGGCCAGAAGTTTTCTGACGCATCATACTTGTGCAGGTCTTGGAACCCGCCACCAGTGGTCTCAGAACGCAAGTCATGAGAAACCTCAGGGTGAATGTATGCAGCGAACAGGCTACCCTGACGGGGCACAGCCAGACCGGCACGCAACTTTGACACACAGTAACGAATGTCAGTTAGCGTTACCGTATCTTCAGCAGCAACCTCGTCAGTATCTGTCGGGTCACTGGCACCACCAGTAGCGAAACGCTCATTGGTGCCCTGACGTAGTTCTGTCATCACAACAGAGTCAAGGCTGTCAGCCATGTTGTAAGCAATGATGTCAGCAGCAGCCGGATCAACATCCGACAGTGAGAACAGACCAAGCTTACGGGTCAACAGTGCAGCGTTACCATACTCGTTCAGGGTAACGCTTACGTTGCTGGTGTTGCTAATCGCAACAGCATCAGGATCAACGTTTTCAGTAAGAGTGCTGGTCGCTGCTGCCAGATCGTTGTAAATCTGGAAAACAACAGAAGCACCAGGCATGGCCTGCTGAACAGGACGCTTATCGGCAAGATCACGGATGAGCGGCTGCGAACGCAGGGCCATCTCAACATAACGATCATAAGCAGTCTGCACAAGGTTAGTCATGCCGGTCTGATTACTAATCGTCGCTGTACCGGTATAGGTATTAGCCATTGTTGAGATTCACCACCTTTCACAAATAGAAGAGAATAGATTAATAAACAGCAGGGCCACTAGAAGAACCAAACAAAATCTTGTTCAGGTCTTCCGGTGACTTAGCTGACTGAATCATTGACATCAACTGGGATTCATCCCCGGTCGGTGCCTGTCCCTGGTTTACGGTGTCATTAAATTGCTTTGCCCACGGGGGCGTATCAACTTGGACTTGCGCTTCATGCTCCTCAGATGCCACCTCAGCACCAACCGGTTCACCCGGCTGGAAAAGGTCAGACCGTTCGTCAAGCCACGCGCTAATATCATCAGACGTTGACACGCTATCGGGAATCAAATCCGCAATCTTTGGACTAAACCCACGAGACGTGAGAACTTCCTGTACGCTCCGCTTCCGCGTATCCACACGGAAACTTTGCAGTTCCTGTTCCAATTCCTTCACACGCTTCTGGCTTACACGATGCGCTTTACGCAACTGTGCGATACCGTCATCACTGTATTCATCGAAATCGTCAGGCAGGTCGTACTCGTTGTTCGCCATAAGGCGTTCACCCTTTCACTCATCCGTTAGTAGTGTCGTTACCCACACACAATATCGGGGAACATTGTATGGCTGTAACTACCGGTCTTAATGCACATCACCTGGGCCGGTGGATCAGGGATGGAGTGGGACGATAAGGCCACGAACCTTACGCAGTCGTACTGTTCGTCCCGTATTAAATTATAGGTTCTTAGACTTAGACAGGGCGCTACGAGCAGCACCAGCAGTACCTGAGAACCTGGCCCGCTCACGCTTGCCACGCTGCTCTGAAGCCATTGAGGCTTCCTCATCACCAAACTGTGCCTTCAACGTGTCAAAAGGATCATACTGTTCTTTATCAATGCCGGCCAATGTGCGTTCACGCCTCGCCGTTCGGCTCGCTTGTGAGAAAGAAGACTGCAACTGTGCAGCAGACTGTGCGTTAAACGGATCAACTGTTTGACCCAGGGCTGACTGAGACAGCTGCTCAGACTGGGCACGACCCATGCTAAACCCAGCAGCCTCAGCGGCACCACCAATGCTAGCCGCACGAACCTGCCGACGAATAAGATCCTGTGCCTTAGTCGGGTCAAGGATGTAAGCCAGTGCATCACCAGCACCAACATTATAGTATTCGTTTAGTTCGTTAAGAACCTGACTTGAACCATCAAGCAATCGCTGAGCTGTAGACACACGATCTTCAAGTTCATTGGCAGAGATGTCGTTAGAGATAAACTTAGCGTAGTCATCATAGTTGTCGTAGAACTCTTTGGGCAGTCCATAGGACGACAACACCCGACGATACGAGCGTTCCATCTGAATGTATTCCGCTTCAGAGATGGCTTGACCGCGCTTACGCAACGCCTCCATGCCAGAGAAACGCTTTAGATAAGTTTCAGTTTCACGGAACTTGGCCAAAATAGCCTCGGTACCTACGTCAGCGTAACCCCCATCGATCCAGCCATCAACATCATTCATCAGTTTTTTTGTGTCTTCTTCATTAAAACCGAACTGGCCAAACAGATCGCGGAGAAACTCACGAGCTGATTTCCTTGCGGCATACGGTGTGTTGTCAATTGGCTTGGTCGGCTCAACGGGTTCGACGGGTTCGACAGGTTCGACGGGTTCGACAGGTTGAACCGGTGTAGTTTTTGTTGCACGCGCAGCCCGGAACTTCTCGTTAAGAGCAGCGCGTTCCTTTGGCGTTAGGTTACCCGTTGCGCCAGCGGCAGTATTAAGTTCTTGTTCAATTGCAGTTGCCTGCTCAGACGTGATCTCGCCGTTCTTGACAGCATCAACAAGCCTGCCCCTATAGGTCTCTTGATTAGTAGCCATACATCACCCCGAGAATCCCATCATCTTCGCCAGATCCGTACCGATATTGGTATAGGTTTGGTAAGCATTGTTTGTTTGCTGCCAACGATCATCCTTACGGATCTCTCTCTGGAAATCCCACAGAGACATCATGGCCGGCCCCTTGTCATCCATCACAGAGTTGAATGCTTTAGTCAACAAAGGATCTTTTAGATCAATCTGTGACGCATCTGGCATCTCAAGCAGTTGAGCCATCTGTCCGATATAAGAACCGGCGGCATCACGCAAGGTGTTATTAGCAGACAACCTGCCCTTAAACACAGGGTACAAAGACTCCGCTTCACGGATCATGTCATTAATAACATCATCATCGGTAACCCTTGCTTCAGGGTTAAGCAAACTGTTTGCTCTACGAGTGAACCAGTCTTCAGAATAAGATAAGCCAAAGTCACGAGCTAAGCCACGCAACGTGTTAGCCTTTGACTCAATAGTTCCACCAATCTCGTATGTGCCGCGATCAAGATCGCGTTCAACACGAGAAGCAAACCACTCCTGAAACTCTCGCTCATCCCAACCTTCATAGATGGAACGACGTGCAATACGCTGCAAAGCATCATCGGTTAAAGAGGCATTGTAACGAGCAGCAATATCCCTAACCGTATCGGTAGCGCCCTCAAGGGTGTTATTCCACTCCCCACCAGGATCATCGCCAAACTCCCGGCGAAACGCATCAAGCCAAGCATTAGTTTTATTGGTGTCCTGCCACCAGTCAGTCTTTTTTAACTCTTGATCATATGTTGTTGCATCCCAGCCATTACTAATGGCCTCCTGCAACAAGTCCCGCAGCTCCGAGTCTTCCTTAACAAGCTGAGCAATATAAGGCCCGTAGTTATCGTAATACTCTTGAACGAACTCACGGCGAGCAGTACGACGATCACCCTTAGAACCCTCACGCAAGCCGGCAAGATCAGCCTCAGCCTCTGTAACGGCCTTCTCCGCATTAGAGATAGCAGTACCAGACCCGGACTCCTTGGCCCGAGCAAGGGCCTCTTTGGCCTCAGCAATGGCACGCCTAGCCTGTTGAGCAGCAAACGTGCCCTTACGCTTGCTTTCATTATTGCTATTCTCTGGGTTTCTAGGTTGCCTTGACTGTTCAGCCATTATGCACCCCTTGCTAACGCATTAAGAAACACATCATAATATTGGTTAGCCTGACGATCCTTGTAATCGTCCTGTGACTGTGCATAATCCAAGGCCAACATGCTAGGATCAACACCACCAGAACGAGTAACTGTCGAACCAGAAGCAGTCACAACCTGTGGGTTAGCGGTTTGCGACTCGTTAAGAATCTTTAAAAACTCACTGTATTCATTGTCATTAGGATTGCGCCCAAGGGCACCCTGAATGGTTTGCATCAGCAAGCCACGGGCTTGCGTCGGTGAAGTGAGGTCAATGGTCTGTTGTGTGGAAAAACCACCGCCTCCACCACCACCGCCGCCGCCGCCGCCGCCGTAACTACCAGATCCGCCGGAAGAACCATCGGTCGGCAAAGTAGTCACGCGACCCGAAGCAACATCTGACAGCAACTGATACGGGCTAATTCCAAGAGCAACCGCTGAAGGAATAATATTATCTTTAAGCCAGTTTTGTGCCCACTGCGGTTGGAAACTGCTATTCCCCGCATACCATACTCTTGCTGCACGAACAGCCAAAGCGTTACTCGCTGGGTCATTCATGTACGCACCGAGAGCTTCACCAGTAGTATTTGCCTGTGCAATTCTTGGCGTATACCTTGAGTTAACCCAGTTTAAATATCTGTCAGCGGTCATTGAACCAATGCCGGGACCCCTCACTGGAGTTTCCCAATAAGTAGTACCACTAGTCCCGATAGTGCTATCTACCGGGGCTGAACCACCCTCTCGCAAATACTTGCCAACAATTGCGTCCGTAGAAGAAGAACTATTGTTTGCAGGAGCACGCGACGCTGGCGTTGGGGTTCCATTGCTCACTGGAAACCTCCTCCACCCGCGTAACTATAAGCAGGACGATTGCTCACTGGAAACCTCCTCCACCAAGAATACCTTGTCTTGTTCTATCAACAATACCTTGACCAGAAACATAACTAACATAATTTCCGGGTCTCTTTACCATCGGAATTAATATCGACTCTACAAAAAACTTTGTATTATCTTCACGTTCGCCGATGTCCACAAGAATTGTTTCAAGTTCCGACTGCAACATTCTCTTTCTAAATAATTCATCTTGGGTGCGACCAGTGATAGTATTAATATTAAAAATATATTTGTTGAAAGTATTTAAAGCTTGCTGCATATTTACGGCAGCCTCAGGAGGTTCTTTGTCCCGTTCATTCAACACATAATTCAACATGGGTTGAATCTCGTTAGTGATGGCTAGCACTCTTGCATTGGGGTCAATCTCAATAGACCTAAAGTCAAGCCCAGGAAACTGTGCCTGCAATCTAGGTTTAGCAACATTTTCAAAATCATACTCATATTTGTCAATCAAAACATTTAACTCATCAACACGATCATTATCGTTAGCCATTACTGCCTGGTAACGTTCGCGTTCCGCTTCAGAAATTCTGTCATTGTTAGTGTCAGATACTAAATAATATACCCATTTTCCTCGCACGTCAGTGGCGTCATCAAGCATTTCGGAAATAGATTTATTTTCCCTGAAGCCCAATTGTTTCGTGTAAGAATACATGTCCTGGTTAAACTCACCAGTCTTGGGCATTAGCCAAACGGAACCAGAACGATACTTAGGATTGGTAATTAAATCATTATTTTCGACAGCCCACACGCGGGCATCTTCAGTAGAAGGAACCGACGCACGACCAGAATACGTACCAAACCTGTTACCAGATTGTGTTTTGGAAAGAGTATAAGGAATAGCGTCAAGACCAAACGTAGCAACAAAATCAGTCATTGCTTCAGCAACAGGATTAAACGCATCACTTTTAGTTTTAAGATCAATCATTTTCTTTAATGTTGCGTCCACGTCTGTAAAGCCTCTTTTTCTTGCGTAGGCAGTCACGTCATTAAACGCCGGTCGCGGTGTTGTGTTAAGAACAACACCGCCAATTGCCCGAGTAATAAGAACTGTTGTTGCTAAATTCTGCAAGCCCTCAAGGAACTTTCTTTTTTCTTCGTCGCTTGCGTCGTTCGCCGGAACAACGTCAGCAGCAGCGGCAATAGCAATAGTGTCCTTGATGGTAGAAGCGTACATGCTCTCACGTTCATCTTTATTTTGGAGAGCCATAGCGCGCAGTACGTGACCCGGAAGAATAGAATCCCATAAACTTTTTCCCTCTGCGTACTCACCCAACAAAGCCTGCTCAAAAGATTGAAGAGCGGGAAACATGTTCATCATTGGTTTAATTAACACAGCAGCTACAGGACTGGAGAAGGTAGGAATGGACTGCTTAGGGTCAGTTGACGGAGCAATCATTCTAACCATACCGCGTAACTCAAGGTCAGCGTTATCAAATTGCATAAGACGAATATCGCCTGGCAATACGCTGAAAACTCCGTCAATAACTTTCATCAGCGAATCGGAACCAGGAAACACAAAAAACTTTTCGTCACGTTCATCAGACCAGACAAAACCAGTGTCTTCCAAAGCGTCGTATGTCAACGCCACTTTCCAGAAACCAACAGGATAATTTTTTCCTACGCGCAACATGCGCCGAGCAAAGTCTTCAGTGGCCCTGTAGTAGCGCGCCAGGTTACGGGAGTTCCACGCCAACATTGTCCTGTTGAGGGGGTTGTCCGTGTACGCCAAGGTAACTTCGTAGGCACGATCAGTGGCCATTTTGGCTAGCTTAGACTTAGCAATATCTGAACCGAATTGTTTAGTCAACTGCGCTTCAAGTGGCGCAAGCATCTTTCTGGCATCAAGATAGTTAGCAAAAAAGATAGGCTCACGAGCAAACACGGCATACTGATCGCCCAGAATCTGCCACCATTTGTCCATGTTTAACATAGTCAAAGCCTCAGGGGGATTCATTCTTTCTTTACCAAGAATATTCGATGGTCTCCTGGCATTAGGGATAGACATTAAATCAGAAACTTCAACAGCAAACGCAGTTTCATCTGCCTTATCCAACAACATTTTTACAGTACGCTCACCTGTTTCAGGGTTAAGTTTAGCAACTTTTTCCCAAAGATCACGGTTCAAAGAACCGTCTTTGCCGCTAAACAAATTACGCACATCATTTATGTAACGTTGAGCAAATGTTTCATATGTTTCATCCGGGTGGCTAAGAGAAGCCAGCAACTCTTTGTAGTTGCTTTTTTTAGATATTTCATCTTCTTGAAGGGCGCGTACAATTAACGGAATAATTTCGTCGTCAGACTTATCAAGGTTAGCAATAGTTACTTTGCCAATAATTCCATCTCGGTCAGCGGCCCCAGAAATGTTACGGTGCCAAGACCAAAACCGAAATGGGTTCGTGCCCTCAAGGTCAACAGAAGTAAATTCTTTGCCTGGATAAACAACACGAGCAGCATTGTCTTCGTCAACCGCAATGCGTGCCGCAGCCATTTGAGTGGTCGCAGGAAGAGAAGCACTTGAACCGTACATGGTCGTGCCAGCGATCTCATCAATTATTTTTTCGCCGTGCATTGAAATATAGTCAAGAAAATATTCTTCCTCAACTTTATTCGTAAACTTAAACCTCATGCGACCTAAAGCGGTAGCAAGAATTTTCTGCATCTCATAGACGTTGCCATTTTCTAAGGCAATTTGGGCGGCAACAATATCTGCCTCAGAAAAAGATGATTTGATTGCAGACCAACGCGAGCTGGTATCAAGATCAATTTCGTTAACAATTCCTGCTTTTCTTTTAGCAGACTGAATGCGATTAAAGCCACGAAGCTTACCACCACGCGCCTGTCGCAAAGCGGCAGACATCTTTCTGCCCTTTTGTAAACTGCTAATTCTCCCGGCAGTCATACCGTAAACAATGAAGTCTTCTGTAGCATTACGAAGGTAGTAACGGGGGCCAGCAAGATTAAGCAGTGACCATCCATCAACAATTTTTTGAATAATTTTGTGCTGAGTCCAACCAAGGGTCACGCCAAAAACAGAGGCATTAACACCAGCCTCATATATTTCAGTAAAGTTAGGCAAAGAAACACCAGTACTTGTCTGCCACAAATGAATAGGCATTTCTATACGCTGGTTTGGGTTCATTGGATCAGTGAACGAAGACATTGAGCGACTTTCAATACCGTCTTTAACAATAAGATCAGGAATTTCATCGTTGCTTGTAGCAATAAGATAGGCGTCGCTAGAATCTCGTCCAGTCTGAGCCGACTGACGCAAAGCTTTTTCAAAATTTCTTAACGGATCATTAGAGCGGTAGACAGCCATCTGAGGAAGAACAACATTCATTTCAGTACCAGAAGCAGTCTTAAACCGAACAGCACTGTAGCCATTTGCCCTGGCCCAGTCCTCCAAAGTTTGGGCAACGTTACCTGCACGTAAATCAAAATCAGAAAAAGCCTTAGCAAGCCACTCTTCATTAGCATCAAAAACTTTACCATAAACAGTCACGGCTTCATCGCCGTAATCGGCAATAGGGTTGGCAATGCTTGAAGAGGGAATATCAATTTTTTGATTACCAAAACCAAGAAAAGTAATTAAGTCAAGATCAGGATCAAGGTCAACACCTTTAACTACCCCGTTGGTATCAACAACAGTTGAGATGGTAGGCGAGTATGTTCTGCCACGCTTCGCTTCGGAACTAAAACGCAGTAGGTCACTGTCGGGACTAATGAATTGCACGCCACGAGAACGCGAACTAGCAACTTGCAGCCCGTCAAGAATTCTTTTCCGTGCTGCCGCGTCACCGGCGCGAAACGCATCAGAGATAGCCGTTGCGTGAAGCCTAGGAAGAAAAACCCTAGACCACTCGTAAACCTTATCGGCGTCTTTGGAAGAATTAATAGCCACAGAAACATTGAAAGGAGCCTTAGCCCAGTTGCGAAAAAGTCTATCAAGTCGAGCGGAAACACTTCTATCAGAGTACTTGTACCCAGTAGTTTTGCCCGCCTTAGAGGATAAGGGCGAAGCAATCCTTGGAGTTACACCAACGGAAGCAGCATACTCAGGTGACATTAAAACGCTGGCAAGTTCGTTAGCATCATCAGGAAGAGCCGAAGCACTCTTTGCGACATTTCCTCTAACAGCAGGGTTTAAAAATGCTGTTGCTCTACGAATGTCACTTCGCACGACACCAACAATACTTTTACCTGGCAACAAAGGTTCTCGCTTAGCCGCTTGAGCTGACATTAAACGAGCAAACAATTCATCACTAGTAAATTTTGGAATACTAGTAGCAGCACCCGTACCAGCAACAATATCTATTGTTTTTTCGGCAGCAGTAAAATATTCATAAGCGTCATCTGAAGAACGAATGCCACCATTAAAGGTAGCAAGATCATCTATAACATCAGTAGGTATCTGGGAAGCGTACTGCTCATCAATTTTTTGCCGCGCTAAAGAACGTTTTGTTGGATCTTCAATTTTTTCTAGACGCCCAAGGTCTCTGCCCAAAGCATTAAAAATTCTTTTAGTTCTACCATATTTAAAAGCTTGTTGAGCGCCGCCAGGCCCAGCAAGTTTAGTTAAGCCATAACGTGCAACTCGGGCGACTGTTAAAACTTTAGTGCCAATAATTAGAGGATCATTAAAAACAGTGTAACCAAAATTAAGAACGCCAGCCCCAAGTTGTGAAGCACTTGACTCCCTTACGCCCTGCGGTGCCGAGCTAAAAAACATTTCCCCGATTTTGCCTGTGCTTGCCATAGAAACTTCATTGGCAATTTTGATGTACTCGTCGCTTTCTTGAGAGCGCATAATAACCTGAGGAATAATATCCCCGTACTCTGTGTCTACCCACTCATCAATCCAACGACCTTCAGGGTCAGGTAAACCGTCAGTGTGCTTACGCTCAAGATCAACAAACATATCAACAACGCCACCATGTGTGGCGCGCAACTCAGACAATTTATCTTCGTTAAAAGAACCAGGCTCAACCGAATCCCAATAACGGATCGCATTGATCCACGGCCCGCCAGGGGCAAACGTAAGTAGAGTACTAAGGTCTGACGGATTTTCTTGAACGGCATAAAGGCTTGCCCGCGTTGCTTGCTGCCAATTATCATTCACAAACATTAAAACATTAAATATTGGATTAACAATCCAGTTCAGAAAAGTTTCAAAACCCTGAGAAACCCAGCTGGGATCTTTCTGCATTTCCTCAATATATTTATTTAGACGTGGCTCAAAAAATTCAAGAAACCCTGCTTGCTGAATAGGGTTCATTGTAAAAATAATTTCAGAAGCAGCGTACTCGCTTTCAGAAACAACAATTTTCTGGAAAGCCACTTCCATTGAGTTTAAGTTAATAAGGTTCCGGGCATCTTCTTCTGTTAAGTCTGGAACGCTGCCAATAATTTTTGTTAAGCCAGGAAAAGACTCTAACGTTTCGGGAGAAGATGTTGCCAGAATATTAAGCGCATTTTTTCTTTGGATACGGGCAAGTCCACTGCGAGCGCGAGGGCTTAGGGGACTGCTGTAGGCGCCGGCGAGGCTGACAGTATCACCGACAGCACCAAACGGCACGGGTGGCTTATACGACAAAGTACGCGCATAGTATTCGACTATTGATTCCTCAGCAACATCTTCAAATGTCCGCCGATAAACGCCGGGTTCAGAGAAATCAAAATCAGCGAAAGGGCTTCGATTAACATCAGTAAAGTTAGACTGTGTAAAATCTGTAATCTGCCTTGTTTGGGCGGCAACTTGTTGTTCAGTTTCAAAATTTGTGATATCGCGTTGAACGCGATCAACAGTAAAAAATTCTGCTCTTTGCGCTAAAGCAGAATTAATGTTGCGCTTTTGCTCATCAAGTATTTTTTGTTCTAGCCGATCAGCGCTGAAGTTAACCACTACCAGCCCCTGCTCTTAGCAAGCATATAAAAATATTGTAGCTGCTCAGACTGGTCGTATTGAGCAATTTTTTCAAGAGTGGCCGTTAACCTGCCACGAGAAGGAGTAGGTTGTGAATTGCTAATGTTAGCCCCAGCACCAAACGGCATACCAGCCGTTACAGGCTCGTCAGGGCGCTCAGAGGGCGAGAATAGGGAAGTTACACCAGCACCACCAGAACCGGCAGAAGAACCCCTAGAGGGGCGCTGTGCTCGCGGCATGGGGGTACGGGTCTTCGACATGGGAGCAGAGGTCTGCAAGTCCATCATCTCCTGACCCTCGCCATACTCGCCACCAGACATATACCGTGCGCCTTGTCGACCATCGGTACGCTGCGACATTGCACCAGGCCCAGAAACGGGGGCAGGGTTAGACGGACGACGATAGCCACCTTGCATAGGCTGCTCAGTCATTCGCCCCACCCGCTTCCTTAATTCCACTAATGTCACCCAAAGTTAATTCAATAAAATCTTTTTTCTCAGCTGCGCCCCAGTCCAAAGCAGACTGGCCGGCAGCAAGCGTCGCAAGAGCAGCAAAATGTTTCGACGCGGCATCAGCAAGCAAAGAAGCAAACATCAAAGACGACGACACAGTATCGTTGTTGTACCAAGGAGCAGAAGCGGCAACCTCAGATTCCTCAACCTCTTCAACTACGCTTTCGTCCATATGCAAAACTCCTAACGGGATCGTTTGCGAGAAACCACAATCTTACCATCACGTTCACTAACGGTCATACCGGCAGCCTCAGTCTGACGCTTTAACTGACGATACTTCTGCTCAACAGTCAACTTCGGTTTAGGTTTACTAGCAGGCATTATTTTTTCTTTCTGCGAACAGCAGCGTTATCCACAAGGTTGGGGTAACGCCTCCCCGCATTCTTTGCACGTTGTTTTGCCTTAGCTTTTTCAGAGGCAGTCAGTGGTCGTGACTTTGAACGCGGGGAAGGCGTATCCCAAAACGGTTTCTTAGCGGCCACGCTTCTTAACCATCATGGAAGGTTTCTTTTTCATTGTGCTAGTTTTCTTGGCAGTGCTCTTTTTTGCTGCGGCTTTGCCTGCTGCGGTGTACGGAAACTTTTTACCGTTAACGTTTGGCATTACTTGCTACCCCTTGACCGAGATTTTTTTAATTTATTTGCAGATGCAGTAGTAGTTCCAGGCTTAGTCTTATCCCGCCCACGAGGAGGAATAATAGTCTGTGACCGGCGAGCCGGCTTCTTACCAGTAGAAGGCTTCTTGCCGTACATTACTTGCCGCCCTTTTTAGAGCCGCCATAACCAGTTGACTTAGACTCACATCCACAAAAATTACACATTAAGAGGCACCCTTCGAAGAACCACGAGTACCACCGGGCTGCTTCGCGGCCATGTGGTTTGCCCATGCGTTGTCAGTTGAGTTGTACTGGTAAGGCAGGTTAGCCGTTGATGGCACGTTAGCCTCGTTAGAGTTCGGGGGCTGAACGTAGGCAGGTGCCTTGCCGCCCTGGTTTGCTGGCTTCTTCATATAATCTCCTAGGCCATTGGAACGCGACGAGAAACATTAGATTGCAAATTTGCTTCGCCGCCTTGAGTAAGACCAGCAAGCAAAACATTAAGGTCAGGTCGCCCACCCGGCGGCAGACCAGCCTGACCAGGCGCGACGCCCGTAAGCCTACCGGCGTCATTAATACCGGTGAGGTCTTCCTGACCCCCCGGCATAGGAGACTCACCGGGCGCACCAGAAATGGGGGGGGTGCCGTCAACAGGTGGCTCAACCATGCCGGGGGGAGGCTCGGGTGGGGTGAAGGCTTCTTGAATAACTTCTTCAATAGGCCTACCCTTTTGTCGACCCTCAATAATCATGGCAAGTCTGCTAAGGATCTCGCCGGGGTCTTGACCAGATTGTGCAAGAACGGGGATCGCCTGCGCGTAGCCAGCCACTGCTTGACGTAACGCTTGACGCATATCTTCAATGTCAAGCTTTTGTTCTTCCTCGCTAGCATTCAGCGAGAATGGCAGCTGCCTACGCAACCAGTCCTGAGAAATCAGGCGATCACCACGAGCCTGCAACCCAAACACCAACGCACGGTTAGGGTCAAGACCCGCCATCAAACCGTATTGAACGTCAACCGAATAGTCACCCTTGATGTCTTTTTCCGGCGTGTACGTTACCTCATACGGAGTACCATTGTCGTTACCGCGAATTGTTTTGCGGAACGACGGCCATAGGGCTTCCTCAACAAGGAAGCATGTTTCGATCAAGAAAGTAAAAGCGTCCGCGAACATGGCGTGAGCGGTGCGAACCTGTGTATCAAACCCAGACATCAAAGCCTGAACGCCACGGCCAGTAACAATGGAAGCATCAAGGTTGCCGCCACGAACCTCAGGGTAACGTGAACCCTGGCGTAGTTCGTTGTCAAGAATGCCCTGCTCTTGGAAAGCAGCAGCAGGAATGTCTAGCGGAATACGGCGAATCTTCTCCGGTGTTGAAGACCGAAGAACCGCATCAGCACCCATCGACAACTCTTGCACATCCTGCGGCAACGCAATCGGTGCCTGAACAGACTTCTGTGCAGCCTCAAGGCTTAGCAGCGCAAAGCGTGCCTTAGCCACCTGTACCGCGATCACGTCATCGAACTGTCCACGGGCTTCATCAGAAATGCCAGGCCGGCGAACCTCAACCGCAAGCACCTTGCCCACAAGGTTAGGTGTCTGCATCAACACCGTTCCACTCTCACCAGGCAGGAACAGTACATCAGAGTCTTTGTCGTGGTAACGAACAACCTCAATGCGTTGCTGTCCGCCTACCGCATAACTTTCAATCACCGAAGATAGTTCGGGGAAACGCGCCATCAGGTCATCAATATGGTAGTTGATTGTCTGATACAGGCACTGAACCCGGTCACGGCGGTCGCGCACGATGTAGCAACCCATAGGGTCAAGCCACTTGATACGCGGCATCTTCTCGTCCCAGTCAATCTCAATCAGACCAGGAACAAAACCGTAAGTAACAAACCAGTCAGCGGCAGAGTACATCTGCTTCTGCGTTTGCGAGTACACCACATAGTTCGATGCAATCCGCGTACGCTTCTCAGCAAAAGAACGAGCACGATCAGAAACCATTGTTGAAGAAGAGCAGTTAAAAGAAGGCAAAGGAGCAATAACTTCAGACAAGTCTCGTGCCGCAACATCTACCATGTTGGCTACGATAGGCTTCGTGAAAGGCCCATCCTCAGGGAACAGCTCAGGAAAAACAAGACCCATGTTACCCGAACGCACCATTTTAATGTCACGCATACGCTGGTCGCGTTCAGCGTTTACCATCTTCAGGCGCTGATACTGTGAAGTTAAAGTACCAATGTTAGCCATGTACACTCCTTAAAATGCCGCATACATGGTATCGCGGTCAACATCATTCAAATCAACAACCATGCGTTGGGACTGATCCCAGCGAGTAGCGAAAGGATTACGAACATGAGAACGGCCATAGGACGACCATGATTGAACACGGTCACGGCAACCCAACTCAGTAAACCACAGCGCCATCACGCAGTCAGTCTTCTGTGTCTTCGGTGCGGCAGGATGCCACGTCACCAGTTGTTCCACCAAAGCCTTCGTGCCTTCAGAAGAATGCGTAGAAGGCAGGTCAATCAACTGGTTCTTATCTTGCCAACCTTGAAACAAAACAGAAAGAGAAGCAACACCGAAATCAACATCATGCTTATTAGAACCAGTAAAATGCTCTCTCAGTATTGCACCCGTACCCGCAAGGAACTCACGAACCTCACGATCCTGGGTCAGCATCGACTGGAAAGCGTTCTTCTCTACCCGCCACTCAACAATGCCATACTTCAACGTCCAGTCTTTAATCAGTGACCGGATACCATCAGGCGTCATACCCGCCTTATTAGAAATATCAAGAATGTAACGCTTCTGAGTGTTCGGATCAAGGCCAATAACCACCGCAGCGGTATGCCCAGCCATCGCCGGGTCAAGCCCAGCCAACACAATCAAACCATCCATGCCCTCAGGGCGACAGTTCACCATGCCCCTAGGCATCAAGCCAGCCAGACGGTTCCCATTAATTGCTCCACGCACAGCATCAGGGTGGAAAATTGAATCTTCACTCACCTGTTGCTGCATGTAGACCATCGCCCACGTCTTAGGCGACACTCGCGCACGTTTCTTTGCCAACCGTGGCCCATCCCATTTAGGGAATAAGCCATCGGCGTCACACAACTCGTTCTTCACGCCAGCATCAGCGACGTCAGCCCTAGGCCACAACGTCACCCAATCATTCACATCGTCAGCGAACTCAAGAACCGCCGGCATGGACAAGTACGACCACGGAGAAACCTCATCAGGATACCGCGACGGCTCCCGCAACTCGTTATACAAGTCCTTACCCGCAAGACGAGTACCCACCACCAGCAAACGACCATGAGGCGTGAGGCGAGACATAACCTCAGCTTGAAGCCAGTCAATCTGCTTCTCATACTCATGGGCGTTCGCTAAGTCAACACAGTCATCAAGAATAATCAAGTCAGCACGAGCACCATAAATATGGCCTCGGATACCCAGGCTCTGAATGGTGGGGTCTTTCTCCCCAGAGTCCCGACCCTCACTGGACACATAAATCGAATTCTGTGTCCATGACGCATCGGAAGACTCAAAACCACCAGGGGGTGCATAGGAGGCGTGCATCTCAGCAAACCTCGGATGGGTCAGTCTCTGCTTTACCGCGTACAAAAACTTCATGGCCATCGCCTGGGTCTTCGACACGATAATTACCCGGATATTCGGGTTCAGTGCCACACGGTAGGTCACATAGTTAATTGTCAACGACACAGACTTACCATGCTCGGGGGGCATATTCGTAATAATCAGATCAGGCTCACCGGCATCAAACACAATCCCCGGAGGCTGCCAAGAAGGCCGCTGACCCTCCAGCAAGTCCACCACGTTCTGCATATGGGGCCACACCTTCATGCCCAGAAACTGCTCACTAAAGTCAGGGAAAGTAATATCCACCCGACCAAAATCATTACCCGCTCGCGCCCGGCGCAAGGAGTCCACCCGCGACGCGAAGGGCGGGTCATCTCGCCGCCAGCGGTCATAGGTTGCTCGTCCACGGTTAATCGCATCTAGCGCGGCATTCACCGTCGACCCAGAACCGATCAGCTTAATAAACTCTGATTTAATCTCCGCGATGGGCGTGCTCTTAGCCCTACCTGACACAAGCACCCCAATACAGAATTGATAGACCCCCACGCACAAACAAAAAAAGGCAGAATTCCTAATATGGCAGATGTACTAGGAGAAGCACACTAGTACCGCAACATGCAGAAAAAAATACATTGTGCATAAAAACGCATAGGACACCCATAAAGAACTTAAAACACTACCGTATGTATTACCGTGCCCTAGAAGGCACATTAACAAGCTTACCGCGCCTTAGCAGGCGCATTAATATAATGTAGTACCGCGCCCCAGGGGCGCATTATATAAATAGTAGGTGTTCGAGGTTCTCACTCACTACGTTCGTTCAAACCTCTCACTATATAAGTGTATGCTCGCGATACTAAACCGTGCACCAAAAATCAAAATAAATGGTTTTCCAAAAAAACTCCAAGGAAATATGCCTATAAAACGGACATATCCCCCCCCCAAATGCACACAGAATTACAGAAGGGGATATAGATATATGTAGTATAACACATTTAAAACCCTGGGGTCATACGTGTGTACGTACACAGCAGCAGGTGGCTTTGGTTAGGTTAGCCTTACCTTATCGAACACGTGTACCCCCGGGGGAGGGGGTGCGCCAG
>Ga0208903_1000880_pt1 | contig 19672 bp, 18 predicted proteins | sample AntAceMetag02UKJ_FD_184769 | JGI IMG/M metagenome (GOLD analysis project Ga0208903, IMG submission 184769) | Saline lake microbial communities from Ace Lake, Antarctica - Antarctic Ace Lake Metagenome 02UKJ (SPAdes) (version 2) | ecosystem: Environmental > Aquatic > Non-marine Saline and...
TTCCTGTAAGTCTTGCGATCCGCGGAGCGGGCACCGGGAGCCGCGCCCGTGCGCGCCTCCACTTCCATCTCCATCATGCGCCCGGCCGCAAAGGCCAGCATATCGCGCACCAGATCGTTGTCTGCGCTCTGGTCAATCAGTTCGAATAAAGCCAATCTGTCTTCGGTCATCGTGTGAGGTCCTTCTGGTTGGTGTTCACAACCACAACCTCGACGGATTCGCGCACGATGACCTTCCTCAGGTCGAATTTACACCACGTCCCGGGACGCTACCCCGGGATCCAGTGACATCCCATGGGCGATCCAGAATACGGTACATCCGATCAAGGCTGCGGTCGCATAAATATCCGCCCGAAGCAGCATCGCTTTTTCGCCGCAAACAATGTCGCGGATGAGGCCACCTGCAGTCGCCGTCACTGTCCCCATTATAATCACCACAACCAAGCCATGACCAAGGCTAAGCGCCTTGGCCGCCCCGACAATCGCAAACAGGGACAAGCCAGCAGCATCGATCCAGACTAACGATTTCAGGCGGGACCCGAAACCGGGGGCCAGGAACGCAGCAATCCCCCCAGAAAGGCGAATGCGAGACTGACATTGTCCGTCAACCAAAAGACCGATTGATCCAGCAACAGATCACGCAACGTGCCGCCGCCAATTGCGGGAAGGAAGGAAACTACGATAATACCAAACAAATCCATATCATGCCGGACAGCAAGGAGCCCGCCGCTCAAGGCAAAGATCAAAACGCCACCAAGATCGATCAGGCGGAGTAGCAGTTCCGGATCGATCAGCACTCAACCACATTCACTGCAAGTCCGCCCTGGCTGGTCTCCTTGTATTTTGACGACATATCCAGTCCTGTCTGGCGCATGGTTTCGATAACCTGATCCAGAGAGACTTTCATCGGTCCAGTCGAATGCATCGCGAGCCTCGCAGCATTGACTGCTTTGACTGCGCCAATGGCATTGCGCTCGATACATGGAATTTGCACGAGACCGCCGACGGGATCGCATGTGAGGCCGAGATTATGCTCCATGCCGATCTCTGCTGCCTGGGCGACCTGTGAGGGCGAGCCCCCCCAGACTGCTGCGAGCCCACCTGCCGCCATTGAGCAAGCCACGCCTACCTCTCCCTGACAGCCCATTTCGGCACCTGAGATCGACGCCCGCTGCTTGTAAAGCAATCCGATCCCTCCGGCGGTAAGGAGAAATGTCCGCGCCTTGTCGGGAACACCGTTCTCGGCCTTGCAATAATGTCGAATGACCGAAGGTATAATGCCCGCCGCGCCATTTGTTGGCGCCGTTACAACCTGACCACCGGCCGCGTTCTCTTCATTGACCGCCATGGCATAGACGTTGAGCCAATCGAATAACTGTTCTCGTTCATTCGATACGGCAGAACTTTTCAGTGTTTGCCAGAGTGCGCTAGCCCGGCGGGATACTTTCAGCCGGCCCGGCAAAAGCCCATCTGCGGCAAGTCCGCGATCAATACACGCCATCATGGCATCGGTGATGCGATCAAGACGAGCCAGCGTTTCGTCGCGCGGCCGCATCGAATCCTCATTCCCAAGGACGATCTCACACATCGGCAGCGCGTGTGCCCGGCAGAGGTCGAGCAGTTCCGCTGCAGACGAAAATGGCCAGCGTACGTCCGTACCGTTCGAAACCAAATCGTCCGGAGCAGGCGTTTCGAGTTGCCGGCGCGACGCAATGAAGCCGCCGCCTGTCGAAAAATAGTCACCCGTGCGGATGATCTCGCCCGCTTTTCCATAGGCTATCAGACGCATGCCATTTGGGTGCAGATCAGATAACGTATCGTAGTCGAACACGATATCCCTAACCGGATCAAAGTTGATCAGGTGTTCGCCCATCAGGTTGAGCTGGCGCGTCGCATGCACCTCAGCTGCCGCGCTATCGACGATTTCGGGATCGAGCGTCTCCGGATCAAAGCCGAGCAGCCCGAGGATCACCGCCTTCGGAGTCGCGTGCCCCTCCCCCGTGAACGCAAGAGAACCAAGGAGACGGACTTCGATTCGCGCTACAGGCGCCAGCCCTCCATGGCTGCGAAAGCCTGTCACGAAGCGTTTTGCAATCCTGATCGGGCCCACAGTGTGCGAGCTCGACGGTCCGATTCCTACCTTGAAAACATCAAGAATTGACAACATGCGCTGAGCTTCTCCGATAAATGGGATTGATTTTTGCATTCGAATGCATTTTATGGTTTTTAGCCCTAATGAATGGAGATTGGCAATCACATGACTGAGCCGAAGATCATGTTTCTTCCCGGCTTCATGTGCGACGAGCGCCTGTTCACCCCTCAGGTTCAGGCACTTACCGCAGACGGATACGATTGCCGAGTTGCAACCTATGGTAACGCAGCCTCGGTTGAACGGATGGCTAAAACCGTTTTGGATCAGGCGCCCGGTCGCATCGCGTTGGTTGGTCTTTCTATGGGCGCTATCGTGGCGCTCGAAGCCTATCGTCAAGCACCGGATCGGATTACGCATCTGGCACTCCTCAATACGACCGCCCGCGCGGATGCGGCCGGTCAGGTTCGTAAAGAACAACTCAAACGCGTTGTCGCCGGGGGACTCAAAACCGTCCTGCGCGAAGAGTTGAAACCGCAATATCTCTCGCTGCGCAACCGAACCCCCGACCGTATGCGCTTGCTTGAAGCGATGGGCCTGAGACTTGGAAACGAGGCCTTTTTGCAGCAAACAATGGCACTGACGATCCGTAAGGCCGCATTCGATCTGCTCCCCCAGATCAATTGCCCGACACTCGTTCTGGCTGGCACCGACGACATTGTATGTCCGTTGGATCGTCATGAAGAGATTGCCGATGCGATACCGGACGCCGATCTGAATATCCTCAAAGACTGTGGCCACATCTCTACGCTCGAGCAACCTGAACGCGTCGCCGACGCCTTACGCCAACTCTTGAAGAGGCCTTCGGTCCGGCTGACGCGAAACGGAAAGGCCGAGCTCGGGCTCGTAAAACCTTCAACAGTATTCGAATGCAAAAACTGACCAAGATATTCTTGGCAAACGGAGATCCCATGTCGGACACAATGACCCGCGACACGACCCGCACAAGCAGCAGGATCATCAAGTACGATGAACTGAAGCCCTGCTTCAACGCGTTCATCGATTCGAGAACGCCGGGTTCAGACAAGAAAGAGAATTTCACCATTATTGGGCCCGGCGTCTCCGAAAACCCGGAGCAATTCGTTCACATTGCCGAACCGCACGGCTTCAACATAGGGGGCGCCCGACAACCCCCTGGCTGCACTAACTCGCAGCATAGTCACAGAACAGTTGAAGTCTTCTATGTCCATTCCGGTCACTGGCGGTTTGATCTTGGCGAACATGGCGAGGATGCTCAGGTGGCCCTGTCACCCGGCGACCTGATCTCCATTCCAACAAGCGTCTTTCGCGGATTTACAAATATCGGGCAGACACCTGGCTTTCTGTGGGCCGTGCTTGGAGGGGATGATCCGGGTCGGGTGCTGTGGGCTCCGCAGGTATTCGAAATGGCCAGTACCTATGGGCTGGTACTGCTCGAAGACGGTTCACTGATCGACACCGCGCGCGGCGAGGTCATTCCTGAAGGCAAATCACCGATGCCAGTTACGAGCCGCGCTCAGGTCGAAGCGCTCATCAGCTATTCCAAGGACGAACTCGAAGCATGCGTCGCTCGCAGTGGCACGCATGGTCCACGGGGACCGCTTGACCGGCTCAGTGGTGTCAGTGAAAACTTGCTTGTGGGCGCCGGCCGTATGGACTGGTCGCATGGATTCCGGATCTCCGAAATCTTGATAACACCGAGCGTCGGCATTCCAGCGCATCGCCTTGATGTGCCCGACGTCTGGTTCGTGCAGAGCGGAAATGCCATTATCAAATTGCAAGGTACGACCACCATTGTTGGCCCAGGCGACACAATGACATTCCCGCGGCGCGAGCCTCGCTCCATGCGCAACGTTGGCGACGAACCGGTTCGCATGGTCGCCGTGCGCGGCGGTGACGCCGAAGCCTCCTTGCTCTGGTCATGATCGAAAACCTGGCGGGAAAGACAGCACTGATTACAGGTGCAAGCCGGGGAATTGGGCAGGCGATAACTGAGGCGCTGCACCGACACGGCGCGACAGTGGTTCCTGTTGCACGCCCGTCTGATGCTCTCGACGATTTGTGCGAGCGCCTCGGTGAACGCTGCCTTCCCTATAAAGGTGATGCGACATCGGATGCCCTGCTTGCCTATGTTGATGCCATGGAGAGGCTCGACATCCTCGTCAACAATGTCGGAACAAATGTTCCGAGGCCCATGAAAGCGGTCGATGATGCCACGCTGGACCTCATGCTGGATCTCAATGTCCGAGCCACATATCGCCTCTCGCGCCATGGTACGGGCCGCATGTCACAGGGTGGGCGTGTGGTGAACATTACATCTCAAATGGGACACGTCGGCTCAGCCAACCGCTCTGTCTATTGCATGACCAAGCATGCGATCGAAGGATTGACCAAGGCGATGGCGGTCGAACTTGCTCCGCACGGCATACGCGTCAATTCAGTAGCGCCGACCTTTGTGGAGACACCTATGACTGCCCCCATGCTTGCGGATCCGGACTTCTCGGACTTCGTCCAGCGTATGATCCCGCTTGGTCGCGTCGCTAGCACCATGGATGTCGCTCGCGCCGTTCTTTATCTATGTGGCGAGGGCGGAAACATGATCACCGGCCATAGCCTCCTCGTCGACGGCGGCTGGACTGCACAATAGAAAGCACAAGAGATGGCTCGCCAAATTACACACGTCGCAACAACCGACATTTCTGACATGATAAATTCCGGTACGGAACGCCGGATGGACCTGCCAGGATTCGAAACGGAGTTTGTGGATTTCCCCCATTATATCATCCGGATCACCGAACGGATCTGGCATGACCGAGACGTCGCTCTGTGCCTGAAATGGTATTCGGATGACTGCGCCATACATACTTTAGGCGGCGACATCGCAGGGGCACAAACCGTCGTTGACAATACCTGGGCAACGCTCCGAGCATTTCCGGACCGGCGCTTGGATGCGGACAACGTCATCTGGTCAAATGAAGGCGACGGAAAATTCTATTCTTCTCATTTGATCACGTCGAAGATGACAAATGAAGGAGACAGCGAATTCGGCCCCGCAACTGGAAAGAAGGTGCGGGTTCAAACGATTGCTGAATGCCTCTGCCAGGATAACAAAGTGATCGAGGAGTGGCTGGTACGCGATAATCTCGCAATTGTGCAGCAACTTGGATTCAGCGCTGATCAGATCGCGAAGCGCCAGGCCAGAGCGGATGCGGAAACCGCATTCAATCTGCTGGCTTTCCATGCAACCAACCGAGCTCAAACCCGCGCATCCCAAGGACTCACCGCTCAACCGGGGTCTGCAGCAGACTGTGCGATTAGGCGGATGCATGCCCTCTGGCAACTGCGCGACATCAAGACGGCCGCACGCCTGAGTGATTTCCGGGTCGATGCCAGCTATCCTGGTGGTTCGCGGCTCTATGGCCCGGACCAGGTGTCTGATTGGATGGCGCCCATGCTCGAAGCTCTCGGTGACACCCGCATATCGATCGATCACGTGGCCGAGATTCCGTATCTTGGCGATGCGCGAGATGTCTCACTTCGCTGGTCAGTAACGGGTACGCATTCCGGGCCGGGCCGCTATGGTCCGGCGACCGGCGCAGAGGTCTACATTCTCGGTGTGTCTCACCTACGGGTTATGAATGGGCGCGTGCGGGAAGATGTCTCCATCTGGGATGATCTTGCCTTGCGGCGACAGATCGAGACGGCCCGGCTCTGAACCGGCACTCATCGGCCAACTCCGGACCAAGCGTTCGGCGTTGCCCAGACAGGTTTTAGAATTGATCTCGAACGGTCCGTGACATTTGTTCTGCTCCGTTCAGCAACAGTGCGTGATCAGAGCTGAGCAGGAAAAACGTCGCCCCCGTCGCTTGCCATTTAGAAATCTCGCTGAGATCACCCGTGAACATACCGACACAGGCTCCGGCTTCTTGTCCGCGCCGGCAAATCTCCTCAACCGCCGCAATCACTTTGGGATCATTCGGTCCATCTGCGCCTAGCGAAACGGATAGATCGGCGCGCCCGATAAAAAAGGCATCAATGCCAGGTGTCGCAAACAGGTCATCCAGATTGTCCATCGCCTGCGCGTCCTCTATCTGCGCCACGACCACCGTCGCGTCTGCGCTCAATCGCTTATGCTCGGACATGCTCCGGGCCCCATATCCCGCCGCACGTGTTGACCCGGCATATCCTCTTCCCGCACCATAATGTGAATTCGCCACCAGCTCGATCGCGCCCACTTTCGAAATTACATGGGGCGCAAGTATACCCGTCGCCCCGCAGTCAAGGGCATTGAGAATATGTTCGGCGCTGTTTGCCTGAATACGCACAAGGCTCGGCATGCCTGCATGGGTCAGCGCATGGACACAGGCATCGATGTCGCGCCGATCAAACGGCGAATGCTCTGCGTCGATGCAAACAAGATCCAGACCGCTTCGCCCCAGCACTTCGCAAATCATGGGAGAGGGCGTTTTCAGAAAGGTCCCGACGAGAGGATCACGCGCTTTCAGGCGTTGCTTCAAACTCATGACCATAGCCGCCTTGAAGCGCGCTCTGCGCCGTCTGCGAGCGCAGCAAGCTTGGCATAGACAATATTTTCATCGACTGCCCCGAACCCGGCAAAAGTTGAAAAGCCGCAATCTGTTCCTGCGATCACACTCTCGCGCCCGACAATGTCTGCGAAGCGCTCAATTCTTTGCGCGACAAGTTCAGGATGCTCGATGAAGTTCGTTGTCGAGTCGATACATCCAGGGATCAGGATCTTGTCCTTGAGTTTGCCTGCCTGCTGGGCGTCTGCCACCGCGGTCCATTCATGCCCATGACGTGGATTGGCGTTCTCGAACAACAAGCCTTGAGGTCTGGCTTTGAGCGCAACAGGCAAGACGAGATCCATCGGCGCATCGCAATGGTGCGGCCCTTCATAGTTTCCCCAGCAAACATGCATTCGGACGCGGTCAGAAGGAACGTTGCGCAACGCATGGTTCAAGACTTCGACATGGCGCTCGATGCGGACAATATAATCTTCCTCCGGACGGTCCTTGAACATCATGTGGCGCCCAAGCCCAAGGTCCGGGCTGTCGAGTTGCAGGATGTGCCCAGCGGCAACAATCGCTTCATATTCCGGGCGCATCGCTTCGGCGAGGGCCTCGAGATAATCATCATCTGCTGCATAGTGATCGTTTGGCTGGAACAGCGCAATGACACCCGGACTGGCCGCATTCATGAAACTGTCAGCGCAACCCGCCCCGTTAAGCGCCTTGTCGAAACGTGCAAGATCGTCCTCGAGTGGTGCCATGCTTTTGACCGCAATCTCACCGACGCAACGCGGCCGACGATAGGACGGCGTTCCGCCCCCTTTTGACTGGCGTTCAAGAAAGCTCGGAAACGCTTCGAGATCGGCAGGCGCACGACGCGGACTGTCGCCGTCAAAACCCGTTATCCGATCCTTGATATAGGTCGCATAGGAGATCTTGCTCATTTCGCCGTCCGAAACGATGTCGACCCCGGCCTCGATCTGACGCCTGACAGCCTCGGCAACAGCTACCTCAAGCGTTTCATTAAATCGGGCCGCATCAATCTCCGCACCGCTCTCATGTGCGAAGACGAAATCTGTAACGGCCTTCGAGCGAGGAAGACTGCCGACATGCGTGGTCAGGATTCGGTCGGTACTGTGTCGCATAATGCCTCCAAATTTGCATTCGGATGCATAACCTTTTCAGGGCGCTTTCGCAATGGAACCGCCTTCGATCAGGGCGCCTTCAAAGACCCGCTTCTCGTTGGATTGATCGGGGGATTCAACCCGGGCTGCGATCATGTTGACCGCAGCATGGGACATGCGTCCAATAGGCTGGCGAATCGTGGTCAGCTCATAGCTGGCGAATTGCGACACGCCAGTGCCATCGAACCCGGCCACCGACAGGTCATCGGGCACTTTCAGTTCGAGAACAGCCCGCGCCTCGTCCATGCACCCAAGAGCCATCATGTCATTGACGCTGATAATGGCTGTCGGCCGGTTGACGCCTTCGCCATACAATTCCTGTAGGGCCGCCCCTCCGCTTTCATAGGTAAAATCACCCGTGGCCTCGCGGATGTTCGAAATGCCGTGGCGTTTAAGTGCTTCTCGAACGATCCGGGAGCGCTCCTGGCTGACCATATTGGCCGAAGGACCTCGGATCAGACCAAAATCCCTGTGTCCGAAGTCGACAAGTTTCTCGATCAGGGCGTCTGCCTGAGAGGTCGGATCGCAATAGACGACATTGGTCGGCCGATCTACAAAATAGCGATTAAAGAATACAACCGGGATGCCACGCTTGTCGAGAACATCGAATTGCGACCGCGACAGATGCGACGCAGATATGACCCCATCGACCTGAAACCGCCAAGCCTGTTCAATGACCGTTTCAGCCTCTTCTTCGCTGTCCAAAGTGAAGAGCAGAACACGCAGGCCGACCTTCGAAAGCTCCTCAGTCAACCTAAACAGAACTTCGGGATAATAAAGGTTGAGGCGTCCGGAAACGAGAACCGCCACCAGGTTCGACCTTTGGGTTATCAGTCCGCGGGCGATCGCATTCGGCTGGTATTCGAGCTCTTCGGCCGCCTTCATCACCAGCTCCCGCATCTTTTGCGAGACACTTGCGCCGTCTTTGAAGCAACGCGACACGGCAGACTGCGAAACACCGGCGAGCCGCGCCACATCATAAGATGTCGCACGGCGCCCCTTGATCAGGGGCAGGATATCCGCGCTCTCGTCAGGCGGGCTGTTTTTCTGCCGGTTGCTGACCATAACGCCTCACTCGAATGTCTGCCTGTTCCTTGTGACCTGCAAATCCTTCCAATGCGCAGAGGCGCGAACAATATTCCCCAACCATTACAGAGGCTTCGCGCGTGACACGTTGATAGGTGCAAGTCTTGATGAACTTACCGACCCAAAGCCCTCCTGTATAGCGGGCGGCTTTCATCGTTGGCAAAGTGTGGTTCGTTCCTATCACTTTGTCACCATAAGAGACGTTGGTTTCCTGACCGAGGAACAGGGCCCCGTAATTGGTCATGTTATGCAGGAAATAGTCCGGATCCCGGGTCATCACCTGTACATGTTCTGACGCGATATCGTCAGCGACCTGGACCATCTCTTCATAGGAATCACAGACGATAACCTGTCCATAGTCTTCCCAGGCCTTGCCGGCGACTTCTGCGGTCGGCAGCCATTCAAGCTGGCGTTTCAAAGCGTCCATGGTCCGAACGGCGAGGTCTTCGGAATTGGTCAAAAGGATCGCCGGTGAATTTGGCCCATGCTCAGCCTGACCAAGCAGATCAGCCGCGCAGAAGTCTTCATCGACACTCTCGTCAGCAATGATCAGCGTTTCGGTTGGACCCGCAAAGAGGTCAATTCCGACCCGCCCGAAAAGCTGGCGCTTAGCTTCGGCCACGAAGGCGTTTCCGGGCCCGACAATCATATCAACAGGCGCGATTGTCTCGGTCCCGATGGCCATAGCGCCGATCCCCTGAACACCACCAAGCGTGTAGATCTCGTGAGCCCCTGCCAGATCCATCGCAACCACGATTGCGGGGTGCGGGCGACCGTTGAAAGGCGGCGCCGTCGCAATTATGCGGGGAACGCCTGCGACACGCGCTGTCACAACACTCATATGCGCAGATGCGATCAGGGGATATTTGCCGCCAGGCACATAGCAGCCAACCGAATTGACGGGCACGTTCTTGTGACCAAGCGTTACGCCAGGAAGTGTTTCGACCTCAACATCCCTTAAAGCGTCACGCTGGATTTGAGCAAAGTTTCGGACCTGTTCCTGAGCGAACTTGATGTCGCTTATCGCCTGTGCGTCGAGTTCTTCATAGCAGGCGTCGATTTCAGCGCGTGTCAGACGAAAGCTCTCAGGACTCCATTTGTCGAACCGCTCCGAAAGCTCCCGGACCGCCGCATCGCCGCGCGCATCGATGCCTTCGAGAATTTCCTCGACGGTTCGACGGACCTGAGCGTCTGCTTTCTGTTTAAGATCAGGATCGATGCCATTCTTTAGCCAGCGCGCCATAACAAAATTCTCCTCTGCTACGGGCGCAAATACCGAAATTTGCATTCGAATGCAATATTTGTTTTCTAATGCCTGCCAGCGCCTCCCGACGCCATGAGCTCACGCATCTGTGCGAATACGTCGAGGCCGAACTGATCGAGGACATGGAGAAGATCAATACTGACCCAGTTCTCCTTCAACAGGTCGCCATCCCTTCGCCACCAGTCCATGACACGCATTGTGACGTCCTTGCCGGAGGGCGGCAGCCCCAGCCAGCCACCTCCAAGATGACTGCCCGTCATGTGCGGCCAGCCTCCGGTGGCAACATACTGACCCTCTGCAACGAGGCTCTTTGTCCTGTCGACTCCGCGCTTTGGAAATCCTTTGAGAAAAGGCCCTTGATGATGGGCCCGAAATCCCGAAAGATCCCGGCTCGTTCCTATACCAGCCGGCCCGTACCACATGAAATCGCGGTGCCAGTAGCGCTCCTGGTCCATACTGAGCAAAGATGCGCCGTCGAACCGCATCAGTCCGTCAATCATATCGCGAACGAGCGTGATGGATCGCTGACTCTCGGTAGGATCTGCCGAATGGTGGAGACCGTCCTGGCCGGCGGGCGGTAGAACCAGTCCCGGCGATCCAAGACTGGGGCGTAAGGGACAGACACAAGCCTGCTCCATCGCAGCGATGAAATCGAGAATGATGTAGGCTTCCGCGATGCGTCCGGCCTGAACCCGAATAAGTTCGCCGAAGCGAAGATAGAGTGTACGCCCGGTCGGCGGTATGCCGAGGAGCGGTTGGCTAAAAGTCCCGACAAGATATCCGGTCGAATTGACCCAGTCGCCCGCCGCGCCGTCACCCTCCATTGCCTTGCCGTCATAGGGCCCGGCGACCCTTACCAAAGGTCGGTACTCGACGTCCGGGAGCGCGTGGAGGATCGGGTCCCAGAACGCTGCGAACACGCCCTCTGCGCCAAGATGATCATTGATTGGGTGGGCCGCACACCAGATCACATCCTCAGCCAGAAGCGCCCGCGCAGCATCCTTATCGTTTCGCGTCAGGGCATCATAAAACCGGACGACTGTCTCAACTGCCTGCCGACCCATATCAGCGCCCTCCCAATGTTGCAAAATAGGCCAGGAACGCGATCGTCAGCGCAAAGAACCCGAATAGGGCCCAGCAAATCCGGTCGACGCGGCCGGGCGCTAGGAACCAGCCATCCTGAGTGTCAGGAAGTCCCTGCTCCCGAAAGTGGCGCAACTGGCCAGGCACGGTCTGTTCGGGCCATTCGGGTTGAAATCCATCGAGCAGAACGCTTGCGGTCCAAGACACGACCACATTGATGGTCGCTCCAATCACGACATACCAGGGCCAGGCAATGGAAGGCGGTGTCCAGGCGACAAAGGGGATGCCCGCAACGACAAAATAGAGACCCAGAAACCCGGCCGCGACGCCAATCAGAAGACCGCGCTCAGTCGTATGGCGCGACCAAAATCCTAATCCGAACATCGCCAGCTTGGCGCCCACAAAATAGGATGCAACCTGGCTGAGCCGCTCGAGAATCGATCCGCCGCTATTGATAAACGCAAAGGCAACTGGAACGGCGACGCCGGCCCAGAAAAGCGTAAACAAGCGCGACGCGAGCAGGCAATGTTGGTCGGTTGCATGCCGGTTGAAGAAGCGCTGATAGAAGTCGGTCACGGAAACGGTGGCCAGCGAATTAAAAGCTGAGGACAGGCTCGACATGGAGGCCGAGAGTACGGCCGCGGCAATAATTCCCATGAGACCCGGTATCGCGAGCGAGTTGGCGAAAACGAGAATGATCTGGTTTGGCTGGTCGAAGGGCTCACCTTTGAAATACACAAACAGGAGCGCGCCTATGAAGAAAAAGAGGAAATAGATGAAGAAGGCTGCAAATCCCATCATCAGATAGGACTTCTTTGCATCCCCGATCGTCTTGGCGGCCAAAGCGCGCTGAACCATCATCTGGTTGGCGCCATAGACGGTGATGTGAAACAGGGTCATCGCAAAAACGCCGGCCCAGATTGTTGGCGCGACAGAAAAATCGAGTTCGGTCCGGATAGGATTCAATTTTCCCGCGGCCGCAAGCGTCGTGAACGCGTCGGTCAGGGATCCAATATTTTGCAGCAAGCCCCACAGGATAACGCCTGCGCCCACAAACAGGATGACGCCTTGCAGCACGTCCGTCCAGATCACGGCATTCATGCCACCAAGCAAAGTATATACAAGCACGATAAGCGTCATGCCTATAATCGCGAGGTGCACATCTACGCCCGTCGCATAGGTGATGACGACAGCTGTCGCCGTCAGGATGGATGCCGTTGTTATCGTCTGAGTAAGAAGGAAGAGAGCGGCCATGACCGACCGAGACGCGACGCCGAAGCGCCGCTCAAGATAGTCATAAATCGAGGCGACGCCACTATTGTAGAAGAATGGCAGAAAGACGACGACGACAACAAAAATCACAAGCGGATAATTGACGTGAATGGCCAGCGCCGCCATGCCATCACCATAGGCCCAGGCTGGCCCACCCAAAAATGAAAGCGCGCTGACATAGGTCGCGATGACGGAGATTCCGATCGCCCACCATGGCGCCGACCGGTCTCCGATCTGATAATCTTCAGCCGATTGAACCTTGCGGCTCATCACATAGCCGAGCGCCAGATTGCCAGCCAGATAGACCAGGACGATCGCCCAATTCAGCGCGCCGAAATTCGTCATCGTCGTCCTCCTCTTCCGAAATGCGTTCGATGCAAACCCCTATCCGGACCTGACGCCCAAGACAATTGACTTCGAATGCAATTTCGACATCCTTACCTGATCTGTTTTTGAATTCAATCACTGCCTTGCCCAATGCATGGCAGTTTTCGATAAAGCGCTGAGCCAATCGGCAATGAAAAGGTTTCTTCGGTCATGTCCTCGGGATCTGAACAGGCACTCCTCGCGCGCCTTGAAGCGGGATATGCTCTGCAACATGCAGGACAGCTGAGCGACGCTGCGGCAGCTTATCGCTCTGTTCTGGAATCCGATCCTGACAATATTCATGCGCTCAACCTTCTGGGGGCTTTGCTCGTGAACCAAGGCAAGTCGATCGAAGCCGCCCGACTTCTGGCAAAAGCAGTCGCGCAAAGCCCGGATGATGAATCATATGCCAATCTAGGGCTCGCACTGAAGGATTCCGGAGACCTCGTCGGTGCAGTCGCGGCCTTTGAAACAGCATTGCAGCTTGCCCCACAATCTCCGAAACACTTCAATAATCTGGGCAATGCCAAGCTTGACTTTGGAGAGACCGATCAGGCCATTGACCTATATCGCCGGGCCGTATCGATGGCACCCAATTATCCCGACGCCTGGACCAATCTCGCGCGCGCATACAATCAGGCAGGTCAAATCGCCCGAGCCGAAGAGGCCATCAGACGGGCGCTAGTCCTTTCACCAAGCGCCCGCATGTACATCACGCTGGGGGATGTGCTGGTAAAGCGCTGCGCGTACGCCGAAGCCCTCGCAGCATATGATCGGGCTCTGGAAAGCGACCCTGCCGATGTGGATGGATGGATTAGCAAGTCGATGGCCCATAAGGAAATCGGACAACGCGCTGACGCGGCAGCCTGCCTGAACCGCGCAAGCGAGCTCGACCCTGAATGTGCACGCATCGCTTTTTGCAGAGGGATGATGGCTGAACAATATGGCGACATGCAAGAAGCCGAGAGCGCCTACCGGGAGGCGCTTTCCCTTCAGCCCGGATTTGTGGCCGCGCTCTATCAATTGACGCAGTTGAATTCTTATCGACCGTCGCTGTCTGATCGCCAGACGCTATCCGACATTCTTGACGATAAGAATTCACCCCGCGACCAACGCAGGCATGCGGCTTTTGGTCTGGCCCGTATTGAAGAGCAGACTGGTAACCATGAGCAGGCACTCGACTATTTCGAAACAGGACATCAACTGATCCTTACCGGCAGGTCTTATGACGATGGACAGACAGAACGTCTCTATCGTGCAATAGAATCTGTCGGGCCGTATCAGGTGCGATCAGAGGCCGTCCCACGTGCAGACAGGATACCCGTATTCGTGCTCGGAATGCCACGATCCGGCACCAGCCTGGCAGAGCAAGTGCTAGCCAGTCATGACGAAATTATCGGAACAGGTGAATCAAGTTTCCTCGAAGACTGCGTCACCCAAGCCACCAAGCTGACAGGTCGACCCTATCCAGAATTCATTCCCTACCTGACAGAGGGACAGATTGCAGACCTGGGTGCCACATATCGAAGGCGCCTTTTCTCCGGTGATGCGTCAGCCCGTTTTTACATCGACAAGACGCCTATGAATTTCCAGTACATCGGTTTCGCTGCGCTGATATTGCCGGAGGCACGTTTCATTCATTGCCGCCGAAACCCGGTTGACAATTGTCTCTCGATTTTCCGTTTGCCCTTCGACGCTCATCAGACCTACGCGCATTCGCTATCATCCCTGCGGTTTTTTTACGCGCACTACCAGCGTTTGATGGCGCACTGGCGCTCAAGTCTGGGAAGCCGGATCCTGGACGTTCAGTATGAGCGCGTCGTTGCTGAACTTGAGCCGGAAGCGCGCGCCATGCTGGCACATATCGGCGCTTCCTACGATCCGGCGGTGCTTCTGTTTCACGAAACCGAGCGTGTCGTTCGAACCCCAAGCGCCGGACAGGTACGCCAGCCCATTTATGGGGATTCAGTCGCTTACTGGGCGCGCTACGGATCCAGGATGGAGATTCTCCAGCCCTTGCTCACGAGTGATGTCTAAGGCCCCCGATTGGGGTCGAAGCGAGCGCCACCAAAACGCGCGAGGTCATGTGCGACGATCGCGTCATAGCCAGCCACCGATCCTTCCGGTGAAAACCAGTCATGGTCGCTAAGCTTGAAACTGTGCGTATTGCCTGGATAGGCATAGTCCACACACTGGCCGCCTGCTTCATTCACGCGCCGACAAAGAGACGCATTCCATTCCGGCAAAGAGTAAAAGTCATGATCCGAGTGATGCAGATTCAAGGGTTCTGACAGATACTTCGGCGCATCATATCCGCCGATCGCGAGCAAAGATGCGATCACCCTGGGATCATGGACGATATGCGATGCGCCGTTTGAATAAGTCTCAATTGACCATGAAAGGTCGCCAAGATCGTCAACACGTCCGTTGATCGTTTCGTACATATCCTGTGCTTTAGCTTCGAGTGCGACACGCACACTGGGACGATTCCACTTTTCTTTCTGCCAGGTCCATTCGGACGGATCAGGCGTTTCAATCCAATCCGACGGATAACCAAAAATAAAGTCCGGATTGACCGATCCATCCTGACCTCGCGCCGAGCCTGTCCAGGTCCCGTCTCCAGAGAGGAAAGAATTTGGTGCTGACTGCATCGGGTCAAACGTTGCAAGCTGAGCTGGCCTGTCGGCGATGTTCCCGGCCCAGATCGAGCCGCCTGCGACCCGCAATCCCGACGAGGCCCCTTCACCCACAGCCGCGAGCACTGTCAAGGCGACATCTCCTCCCTGGGAATGTCCGTTTACAAATACTCTCCCAAGATCGACACTCAGCGGCTCGCGGTTGCTGTCGAACCTACTTCCTTCAATATTTGCAATCCCAGCCAGAAGATTTAGAACATCGACTGCGTAGAACGTTGGCATCAGGTAGGCGCCATTGTCCCAGGCCTCAACATCCTCAATGCCTTCCGCTTGAACACCCTGAACGGTGCCATGGCCGCGATATCCGGGCGCCAGCACGACATAGCCTGCGCGAACCCATGCCGCGATCATGTCCGCATAGATGGACTCCACGCTGCATCCGAAATGCCAATCGGCAGCCCCCTCCGCACCAACCCAGCCGTGTGCAAATACGATCACGGGGAGACCCTGCGCCGGTGGCAAGCCGGACGGAATATCTATCCGCGTGTAGACCCGGTGCCCCTCTGACAGATACGCCCCCATGTAACGCAAAGCGTCAGTTGGGTACTCGCCGGATACCTCTCCTGCCGTACAGGGCCGCGTGAGCGGCTCAACAATCTGTATCTCGGATTCATAGCGGCGATGCCGAAGCGTCTCGATCGACAACTCCGACAGACTCCAAAGGGTCGGCCCCGCAAGCGCAAGAGCGGCCGGCGCTGGCGGGGATACATAGCCAGCGCCGGCACAGCCTGCCAAACTCCATGGGAGGAACATGGAGAGGACATAAGCAGTTAGCATCCCGAAGCGGTTCATTTTGCCTCCACACACAAAAGGGCCGCCCTCACTCTATTTGTGACGGCGGCCCTTCACTATTGCCTTTCGCCGTAACGGACTAGAAGTTGCGCGAGATTCTCACACCCCAGGTCCGCGGCGCATTATAGTCAACGATTGCCCGCGAGCGGCTGAATACCGTTGCCTCCGTCAGGTAGAGCTGTTCTGTAACATTGTTTGCAAAGACGCGCACTTTGTACGGCGCATTCGGAGCACTCCAAGTGGCGGCGAGGTCGAACGTTGTATAGCTCGGCTGCTGTGACCAGAAGTACGGTGCATTCGACGCCTGATATTCGTCGGAATATTTCATCAGAACGCTTGGGAGCAGTTCTCCGTATTCGCCTAGGTCGACCATGTAGCTGGCGGACAGACTGATCGCTAGGTCAGGTGAAAACCGCGTGTCTTTACCATCCATGATGAAGAAGGATCGACCGCCAATCACCGTATCACCACCTTCTGTGAACTGGTTTCCGACATTGAATTCGTCGAACTCCGACCAGTCCATCGCGATACCCACGTCGAGCTGTAGCTTGTCATTCGCTGAGTAGGAAATGTCGAATTCCATACCTTCCGAAACGATTGAGCCACCTGGAACGCTTTGCGCGAGAATGGTGCCACCTTGTTGGATGAATACGGTCGTGGTCAGATTCTTGTACTTGCTGTTGTAGTAGGCACCATTGAACCGGAGCCGACCGTCAAGAAGCATACTTTTCATGCCCGCCTCGAAAGTCTCAACCTCATTGGGGTCCAGAAGAACACCGGTGTTGCCTTGCTGGATGCCGCCGGCGATATAGCCCGTTGCCCAGTAACCATAGACCATCACGTCGTCGGTCAAGTCATAGTCGAGACCTACGCGCCAGTCGGTATGCTCGTCTTCACCGCGAATCGGAGTGGGTGACCCCGTGTAGCTTGGCAACGGATCATTGAGCGACGTCTGGTCGACGCCGAGCGTGAAGGAATTACGCTCGTCTTTCGAATAGCGCGCGCCAAGCGTGCCACGCAACTTCTCCGTGAACGAATACTCGGCCTGCCCGTAGAGTGCTGTCGACTTGGTTCCGCCATTCGTCTGGTAGAGCCAGTAGGCCCAGGCCGGATCATTTGGCGAAGTTGCACTCGTATACCCCCAAAGGAAGGCGCCATTAGAGTCACCCGGATCGGAATCGTCGTAGTAATATGCGCCGAGCGTATACTGAAGTTTGCTATCATAGGCCGAGTTGATATTGATATCCATCTGGTCAGCCTTGGACACTGTTCTCTGGCCAGCGACCAGGGACGAGTTCGAAGACAGATCCGTGTCCGTCAGGCGCAACTCCGTATAGTCAAATGTCGCAGCATTGAAGGTCACGTCATGGTTGAGGACGTTCCACTCCACGTTCAGGAGCAGCGATGTTTCCTCGATATCCCTTTGCGGCTGGTAGTCGAATGCGACCTGATACGGATTGGGGCTCACGAACGCGCTAAGGTCACCATTCGATACATTGCCTGCCTGCGACCGACCACCCGGCCAGCCATCACGCGTTCCTTGACGCGGGTCGATAAAACCAAAAACACCGTTTGTTTCGCGGGTTAGTGGGTTCACCGGAATGCCCAAAACCTTATAGGCGTAGTCTGAGTTTCCGTTCGCCGTGTCGGTCCAGTAGGTGTAGCCGAGCTTCACGCTGAGATCGTCGCTTGCCTCCCAGAGCAGTTGGGCGCGCGCATAGGATTCATCAGCGTCCTTCAGGCCAGCGTCCGGATTGAATGTATTCTCGACGTAGGGATCGCGCTGTGTGTCGCTGCCGGTGAGACGAAACGCAACCTTGTCTCCCAAGGGCACGTTGACGAATCCCTCATAGCGCTGAAGCGCATAATCCCCAAAGGTTGCCGCGCCGCCCCAATCAAACGCCTCGGTTTCGGGCTTGCGCGATATGACATTAATCAAACCACCGAGCGTGTTGCGCCCGAAAAGCGTGCCCTGAGGACCGCGTAGCACTTCTACCCGTTCGAGATCGAGATAGCTTGCAAGCGCCTGTCCCGCACGTGGACGATAAGTGCTGTCCACGTAGATCGGAACAGCTGTATCTGTCGTCCCCGCAGCGCCGGCGCCCCGCAGGATTGGCACTGGATCGTTACCCGAGTTCTTGATCACAAGTCCCGGAATCGTCTTGTCCAGCGATAGGACGTCAGTAATGCCGCGCTCGACCAGTTGCGCACCGCTGATCGCTGTGATCGAGATCGGAACATCCTGAAGATCTTCAGCCCGCTTCGTTGCGGTGACGATAATCGTTTCCTGGCGCGCTTCTTTATCAGTCGCCGCATCGGCGTCCTGCGCAAAAGCCGGGGCCACCATGGCCAGTGCGCCAACTGATAGCGCAAAGGTCGCGGCGCCTCCCCGCAGAATGGTTGAGAATGATGGTGTGCGGCTCATTTGAGTTCTCCTCCCCGGAATGTTCAATGCCTCCAAAACATTGGAAGCACGAAATGACTTCGAATGCAACACGGGCCAAAAAGACAAATGACTTCCAAGTCAAATCCCTCATTTTTGTGGCAATTTGGCTACAATCAGGCGCAACAGACCGATCAGATGCGTCTGATATGCTCGATCTTTGGGCATTTAAGCTGGGTCAATGTCCTTCCTGCCTCCCACCCACTCGACGAGATCATTGTCGCTAAGGTTTGCAAGGCCGGGATCAGGTTCGACTGCGCGAAAGCTACTTGCCGCGATGGGGATGTCTGGCATTGAATGGTCTGTTAGAGTGCTAGTTGCGACTTACAGACCGATTCAAAGGCGTTAAGATCAATGCAAGACAGATCCTCTTCATCCGTGACGAGGCCCTTTTCAAGTTTCGACCAACCTCGCGGCGGGCCAAAAAAATCGCCGCTTAGTACGACTACTGACGTTTTGGCACTGCACACGCAGCGCACACGCAGGCCCATAACTTATTGTTTTATATGATATATTTTGTGCGCTCCATCATCGGTGCAGTGCTCACGCGGTACCCCAATGAGCTGTTCTTAATCATGTTTTTGTCCAGTCACGCATCAAATCCACTCACTTGTGCAAGCCCGCGAGTTTAACTCATTGTGCTTTTGCTCATCCATAGTGAGGTTCTGAGTCACAAATCAAACTAAACTCAGGCTGAGCCCTTCGTGCCAATAAGCGTGAGACAACCGAGTGGCTAAAGTTTACACTTGAGGGCGCAGGAGAACGAACAGATGGTCATGCCTTCACAGATGCCGGTTTCGCCGAGTGCCGCGTCCGACAATATGATGCCC
>Ga0208903_1000881_pt1 | contig 19654 bp, 11 predicted proteins | sample AntAceMetag02UKJ_FD_184769 | JGI IMG/M metagenome (GOLD analysis project Ga0208903, IMG submission 184769) | Saline lake microbial communities from Ace Lake, Antarctica - Antarctic Ace Lake Metagenome 02UKJ (SPAdes) (version 2) | ecosystem: Environmental > Aquatic > Non-marine Saline and...
AGAGGAATGGGGGGCAAAGGAATGGGTCTTCTTATATTGGAACTAAAAAAATATTCCTCTGCCATCATTCCTCTGCCTGATTGATTTCCGATACGTCTAGTGCCTCACTTCTTTTGAAATGGCTCACTCAGGACCAGGGCTTGGATGAATTCGCTAATCGAGTAGTCCTCGGCCTTTGCCGCCGTCACGATCTCGTCCGCGAGGTCCACATCGGTGAAACCGAAGGGGCGACCGAGACTGTAGGCAATCAGATGCTCAGCGAAACCGTGGGCAAAGTCCCCTTCCCTGTCGGCGATGAGGTCGCGCATTTCGAAGTAGTCAGCGAACTCGGGGCCGTTGTGGAAGGCGCCGGCGGGATCGATCTCCCACTTCGTTTTCTTGTCGTGGTGTTCCTCGGTGCGCCACTTTCCGGCGGCGTCGAAGTTCTCCAGTCCGAAACCGATCGGATCAATCTTGCGGTGGCAGCTGGCGCATTGGGCCTCTTCCATGTGAGCGGCCAGTTTCTGACGCGTATTGAGCGGTTCGTCGGCGAGTCGCGAGAGCTGAGGCACGTTGGGCGGTGCCGGTGGTGGCGGATCATTGAGGAGATGGCGCAGGACCCAGGTGCCGCGTTCGACGGGACTACTCTCGACGCCGTCGCTGCCCATGGCGTGGATGGCGGCCATACCTAAGAGACCACCACGTGGAGAGTCAGCGGGCAGGGCGACTTGTTGAAAGTCGTCACCGGTGACGCCGTCGATACCGTAGTAGGTGGCGAGGAGACCGTTGATGAAGACGGTGTCGCTTTTGAGCAGCTTGCCGATGCGGCCCTCTTCCGGATCCCGAAGGAGGTGGGCGAAGGATTGGTAGACTTCCTCGCGAGCGGCGGATCTCGTGCTTTCATCAAACTCGCGATGCAGGGTCACGTCGAACTGAAAGAAGTCGAGCCGCTCCATGTCGAGCCATTGATGTACGAAGCCGGAGACGAATCCATCGGAACGGGGATCGGCAATGAGGCGGTCGACCTGTTGCCGGAGGACGTCGGGATGGCTCAGTTCGTTGCGTTCTGCCAGCGCGAGCAATTCCCCATCGGGAGGAGCGCTCCAGAGGAAGTAGGAGAGGCGAACCGCGAGTTCGCGGTCGGTGAGTTCGCGGCGTTCGGATTCATCGGTGGGCGAATCGTCGCTCGGCGAAACGTCGCTCGGCTCATTGAGATAGAGAAAGCCGGGCGAGGCGAGAATGACGCTGAGCGGCGTTCGAATCGCGACGTCAAAGGCATCCCCCGCAGTCCGCCGGGTTTCAAAAATGACGGACAAGCGGTCGATGAACTCGTTCTCCGGCAGGACTCCCCGGAAGGCCCGGCGCGCAAACTGTACGAGGATCTTCCGAGCCCGTGATGACTCGTCCGAATCGGCTTCGCTGCTGACCCACCAATTTCCCTGGCCTGACTCGCCTCTGGATGAAGCCAACGGCCCTTCCCACTCGACCCAGTCGATCCATAGAGCGGGAACCGGGCCGACACCGGTTTCTTCCCGGGCTGCTCTGTATCGAGCTAAATCGGCCTTCGGGTCGCGTTTCTCGCGCAGTGCGAACTTGCGGGGACCGTCCTTGGTCAACGTGACAGGCAGCGCGATGACTTGCGGCTCGTCGGTGGATCCGGTCACCTGGAAGGTGGCGAGATGGTCGAAGTGCTCCTTTTCAGGAACCGCTCCGAGGTCGACGAAATGTCGCTCGGCCGGGGAGCCTTTGACTGCCCCGATGCGGAAGCGCAGTTTATAGTCGCCGGGCGGAAGTGTCTCGGCAACATGCTTCGTTTTCTTCCAGCCGGATGGGTGCTCCGGTGGCAGCGCGATGAACTCCGTCTTATTAACATTGTAAATTGTCAGGTAAGAGCCGGTCTGAGTCAGCGGATCATCAAGGTAACGTCGGTAACTTGGCCCATTTTGTTCAAAGGCTTTGATACGGAACTTGGCTTCCAGTTCGTCCTTGATGCCTTTTTGACGCTTACCGGTTTTGAGAAAAGCAGTTGCCTGTTTGTGGCCTCCTTTTAAATAGCCGTTGTAGGTGCCGCCGACTTGGGCGTTGGCATGCGCTTCGACTTCGCGTCGTTGTTTCCAAGTCTTGGGAGCTGCCGCATGCGGACCTTCCAATTCGATCCAGTCCACCCAGATCGCAGGAGGGGTTCCGTAGCCGTTCTCACTTTTGTCGCGGAAGAAGTCACGAACAACGCTCTTTCTATTGGTGGGGCGCCGTTCCTGGATGCCGAATTCCCGCGGAGTATTGACACCGATCTCGATAGTCGTCTCGATGATCTCCGGGCTATCAACGGTGCTGGTGACCTGGTGGCTGCTGAGTGGCAAACTGGAAAAGCCTGCGAGCACTCCATTCACCCGCTGGGGGTGACCGACTTCGATGAAGTGGCGGGAACTTGGGGAACCCTCAACCGCTCCGGCACGAATCCTCAGTTTGTAAGTGCCGGGGGGAAGATCCTCCGGCTTGGGGGTGACGTCGATACGCTGAATGGCCCAGGCGAGTTTCAGGTAGGTGCCGCGATCACTGTGAGGGAGCTCGAGGTAGTGCTTCCTGTAGGCGTGGGTCCGATCGTACCCACCCTGAAAGGAAAAGGAGGCGGCGTTGGCATCCCGGAAACCGAATCCCTTGGCATCGGGGACTCCCTTGAGGAGATTCGCGTTTTGATAGAGTCTGACACTGTCGGTCAGGTCAGTGAGGTTGTGCTTCTCGCGAATCTGCTCGAGAACTTCCTGGTTCTCCGGAGCGAGGGCTGCTTTATCCACTCCGGCTTTCCAGAGAAGATAGCGTTCTTGTACCTCCTCCATCGCAACCATCTCCTCGAGACTCTGGACATTGACGGTGGTTTCGGGCTCGACGCGAAAGACTCGCGCTTCTTCTTTCAGCGCGGCCTGCCGCTCGAACAGCTCGTCAATCGCGCTGCGTCCAAGTTTCAGGTATTGTTCAATCTGATCGCTGGAGATGAACTGCGAGGCGCCCACGGTATCGAAGCTACCGGAGCCGCCATCGGATGGCAGATTGCTCGCATCCACGTTGACGCCGGTGAGATAATCGATCGTGTTCTGGTATTCCCGCCGGTTGAGGCGGCGCATCGTGATCTTGCCGCCGGAGTCGGAAAGGGAGCGGCGCGCGTCGACCATGGTCTGGGCGAGCGCGTCGAGAAAGTCAGCTTTCTCCTGGTTCTCCGGCTGTTTTTCGTCCTCAGGAGGCATCTCGCCCGAGTTCATTGAGTTGAGCACTTTCTGCCAGAGTTCGGCCTCTTCGAGAGTGGTGACCTTGAAAGGAATTTCTTCGAGGTTCACCTTGCCCTTCTCGCTGAGGGAGTCGTGGCATTCGAGGCAATACTTGTTGAGAAAGGGAAAGTTTTTTTCCGGAAGCTCGGGCGTGGTTTCTTCGGCCTGGGAGCAAAGCATCGAAGCGATTAGGCAGAGGAATGCGGGCAAAGGAATGGAATTTTTGAATTTAAAAAAGGAAAGAAATATTCCTCTGCTCCATATTCCTCTGCCCCTATTCCTCTGCCTAGAATTCCGTGCATGGGTATAACCGCGGACATCCCCAACGCTCCCATTTTCCATACCACGTTTGACGACGTTGATCCCGTCGGCTAGTTGGCAGAGGAATGCGGGCAAAGGAATGGAATTTTTGGGATTGAGAAAGGAAAGAAATATTCCTCTGCCCCTATTCCTTTGCCTAGAATTCCGTGCATGGGTATAACCGCGGACATCCCCAACGCTCCCATTTTCCATACCACGTTTGACGACGTTGATCCCGTCGGCTAGTTGGCAGAGGAATGCGGGCAAAGGAATGGAATTTTTGGGATTGAGAAAGGAAAGAAATATTCCTCTGCCCCTATTCCTCTGCCTAGAATTCCGTGCATGGGCATAACCGCGGACATCCCCAACGCTCCCATTTTCCATACCACGTTTGACGACGTTGATCCCGTCGGCTAGTTGGCAGAGGAATGTGGGCAAAGGAATGAACTTTTTGGGATTGAGAAAGGAAAGAAATATTCCTCTGCCCCTATTCCTCTGCCTAGAATTCCGTGCATGGGTATAACCGCCGACATCCCCAACGCTCCCGTTTGTCGCACCACGTTTGACGATGTTGATGCCGTCAGATAGTTGGCAGAGGAATGTGGGCAAAGGAATGGAATTTTTGAATTTTAAAAAAGAAAGAAATATTCCTCTGCCACCATTCCTCTGCCTAGAATCCTGCAAATGGCCATTATCTCTGACATTCCCATTTCTCCAGTTAGCCGCGCCGTATTTGACGAGGTTGATGCTGTCGTGATGAAGTGTGCGTATGCTTCGCAGAATCATTTTGGCCGATTGTGTGAGGAACAGGTTTATGAGAACGACGTAAAGGCGCGGTTGAAAGCGGAGGGCTTTTCGGATGTTTATTCTCAGGTTGGCTTGAAGGTTTCGCATGAGGGATTTGAGAAAGAGTATCGCTTGGACCTTGTTGTGAATTCAGTGGTCTACGAATTGAAAGCAAAGGCTAAGCTTGGGTCGGCGGATGAAGCGCAGGTGTTGAATTATGCAGCCCTATTGGGGCTTAATCGGGTGAAGCTAATCAACTTTGGAGATATGAAGGTGGTTGGGAAATTGGTAGGCACTCCGTTTTCGGATCTGGACCGGCGCGAGGTCTCAGTGGATCGTAGTCGATGGATACCTGCTAGTGCTGCTTGCGTGAAATTGGCGGGACGAATTGAGGGATTCGTGAAGGATGTCGGAGGTTACTTGAAGTCGGAACTCTACGAGGAAGCGCTTATCTGGTTCTGTGGAGGTCATGATGACTGCCTGCAGCGTCTGCCTGTTCGCCGTGACGGATTGGAACTGGGGCATCAAGCCTGCCGGGTGCATTCTGATGACTGTGCCTTTGTAGTTACATGTGTGAGATCTGGAGCGCCGACCAGTAACTATCAAATGCAGTTGGGATCGCTCTTGGCAACTTTGCCGATACGCGCAATCCAATGGATCAATATTCATCATTCAGATGTTACCTTTGTGACCGTTCAAAAGTGAGGGAGTTGGCAGAGGAATAAGAGGCAAAGGAATTGGAGTCCAAGTTTTTGAATCCAAAAAGCATTCCTCTGCCCCCATTCCTTTGCCTAGTTCCTCTCATGCCTGCAATTCTTTCACGATCCCGGAGCTGTCACCGTGGCGTTCGATATCGATGCCTATGCCATTCAACATCGTCAGCCACACGTTGCAGAGCGGCGTGTCTTCAGGGAGAACGAGATGTTGCCCCAACTTGAGATTCGCTCCGCCGCCGGTGAGGATGGTGGGGCAATTGGTGAGGTAGTGGATGGAACTGATATTTGAGCCGAAGGCCAACGCGGTATGATCGAAGAGGCTCGACCCGTCGGCTTCTTTGCTTGCCTTAAGTTTGTCAATCAAGCCGGCCAGCAGTTCCGAATGTGCCTTGTCCTTTGCCTGGGACGCCTCCATGCGCTCACCCGGGGAATAGTGACTCACGTTGTGAGCACTCAGCGAAATGTCCATGCTTTGCAAGATGGTCTGGCCGGGCATGCGGTAGGTCAACGCCCGCGTGCTGTCGGTCTGCATCGCCGCGACAATGAGGTCATACATGATCTCGACCTCCTGCCTTCCTTTGAGCCCCGGCTCAGGTTCACCGATGGGGGGAGCGACTTTAGGAACGTCGAGCCAGTCTTCGTCTTTGCCGAGACGCGTCTCAATGTCGCGGACCCCCTGAAAGTACTCGTCCAGCTTATCGGTGTCGGTTTTGGAAAGGCCTCGCTGAACGCGTTTGGCTTCGGACAGCACGGCGTCGAGCACACTGCGGTTCTCGGCAATGGCGGCCTGACGCTGTTCGAGGGGCAGGTCGTCAGCGGAAAACAGTTTGTGGAAGACCTGGACCGGATCGTTCTGTCCGGCGACAGGCTTGCCGCGCTGATCCCAGGCCAGCGAAAGTCCGGGACCGTGCCCCTGAAGATCGGCGCTGCTGAGCTGAATCGAGGAAAACCGCGTGTCCTGCCCCAGTTGCTGAGCCACGACCTGATCGACGGAGATGCTGTTGGCCATGCTCTGGCCGGGAACGGAAAAGCGATTCGCTCCGGTGAGCCAGAAGGTGCTGCCCCAGTGGGCTTCGTTGCTGTAATGGTTGGCACAACCCTGCACCACGGTGATATCGGACTGGTGACGGGCCAGCGGCGCGAGCCCCTCGGAAAGTTCGTAATCGGCGCCGGTCTGAGCCTGATCCGGAAACCAGGTCTCCTTGGTCACCCCAAAACCGGTGCCGAGAAAGACGGAGCGTTTCGGTGGTGTTCCCGGCTTCGTCGAAGCCGCCGAAGCGAAGCGGCGGAAACCGATCGATTCGAGCGCGGGCAGAGCGATGAGCGCTCCGCTCCCGCGAAGGAAATGACGGCGATTGAATGGGGTCTTCATGGTTTGAGATGTGCTTTGGTTAAAAAGGGGGCTGTTTATCAATTCCCGTAGATGCGGGCCGGGCCACGCGGGCCGGGACGCCTGGCTGGCCGGGCCGCGAGGCACTCTTCACATCAGGTCCACGAAACGACCTGAATTTGGACAAAAAAGTTTTCCGTACTCGCGTTAGAAGTCTTCAGGCAAGGGAATCGGGGGTTCAACTAAGAAATTCTCACGCAGGGTCATAGAGCCGCAGAGAATCATCGAAAAAAACGCTGCGGCTCAGCGTGAGTCACCCAAATAAATCCTGTTCGGAAGGCAATGCAATTTAAGCTAACCCTCTTTCGATTTCAGAAAGGCGATCAAGTTGGTCATTTCTTCGACGGTGATCGCGGCTTCAAGTCCTTCGGGCATCAGTGAAACGTTGGCGCTGACCAATGACTTGATGTCGGTCCGCAGCAGATTGCGGGCTTTCCCGTCGAGTTGTTTAAAGGTGATCCCCGACGCGGTCTCGCCTGCAATGAGACCGAAAAGTTGGTCGCCGTTTTTCAGTTCACAGTTGTAGGCGTGGTAGCCGGGCTGGATGTCGAGATTGGGATCGAGAATGTTGGCGAGCAGTTTTTCGCCGGGATGATCTGTCACCGTGGCGAGGTCGGGACCGAGGTCGCTGATTCCGGTTTTGCCGCGTTTGTGGCAGGCGAGGCAGGCTTTCTGAAAAACAACCAGTCCACGAGCGGGATCACCTTTTTGTTTCAGTGCCGGAGCGTAGGCAGCGACAATATCGGCGCGGACTTTTCCTGAGGTGCCTGCTAAGAGGGTCTTCGCCCGTTGCTGTGTCTTTTTGTTAGGATGCTTGGCGAGACGGGCTTTGACCGACGGGGAAATCGCGGCGGAGCGAATCTCGCCTTTCTCCACTGCATCCAAAAAGTGATTGGTCCAATCCTGCCTCGAGAGAAGAAGTTCGCTCACTTGATCTCGCGAAGCCGGCGAAAGTCCACTCCAGTGATCAAGTAGAATTTTAGAAACGCGATTGTCGCCACTGCTCCGGAGTGCATTGAGGATCCGGGAAAAGTCGTCGGGCGCGGTCGCTGGTGAGATTCGTGAGGAGAGAAAGTCGAGTCCCGTTTCCTGCTCCGCGGGGAAACGAGCCAGTAAAGCGGCGGAATCGATGCGATGTCGCAGTTTTGCTTTTTCGTCTTTCAGGATGACGCGAGCGTTTTCGAGAACACTCGTGAAGGCGGCGTTCAGTTGCTTGTCTTCTTCGACAATCGCGAATGAGCGGTCACGGGCTTTGAGTAGATCGAGCAAAGTGAGCGTGTTGGGAATCGTGTTCAGCAACGGGAGGACGAGTTTTAGGAAGGCATCGCGGTCGTCGATACTGAGTGCCATCTCGGTGAGCTTTCTCCGATAGGACGAGGGCGCATCGTCAGGGCACGCCGCAGCCAATCCGGAGAAATGGGGCAGGATGGAACTGGAAGCCGCCGCGACCATGAATTCATCGTCAGACGCGAGATCTTTTGCCAGCGTGGCAATCGCGATATCGGACCCCGGCATTTCTCCGAGGGTGAAGGCGAGTTGCAAGCGGACCGCTGCGTCGGAATCGTCCGCGAGTTTCAGAACGGCTTTCTCGATCGCGGGCGACCCCTGCGTCTCGGCAAGTCGGAGCGCGTTGCTACGGACTCCGGGATGTTTGTCGGAAAGCCCGGCAAGAATTTCTGATTCGGTAAGTGCGCCGAGACCATCGAGCGTCGCGATAGCCTGAAGGCGAGTGCGGGGATCGGGGGCATCGGCAACCAGCGCTTTGATGCGCGGGATCGCAGTGCGGTCGTTCCGCCATAGGATGAGTTGTTGGGCTTTGTCGCGCTGCCACCCGTTGGGCGATCTCAGAAATTCTACGATGTCGCCGCTTTCCAAATCCGGAACCGGAGTGACAGGATCCTCGCTGCGTCTCACCCGATAGATCCGGCCACGGTCATCACCTTCGCGGTAGTGTGGTAAGAGTGCTGCCTTTCCTTTTTCCGGCAGCCATTGAGGGTGTTCGATCATGTAGCGATACATGTCTGCAATCCAAAGTCCACCGTCGGGACCGGTACGGGCCATGACGGGGCGAAACCACCGATCGGTTCCGGCGAAAAAGTCGGGTTCTCCATCTCCTCCGACTCGTTCTCCGGCGAAGGAAGCGCCGTCACGAGTTACCGCGATGTGCTGGACGAGGTTGTGGAAAGGTTCGCAGGTAAAGGCGTCGAGAGTGCTCCATCCTGCTCCGGTTCCCGGAAGCGAGGGGAAGAGCCGTTCATCCCGGTAGATCATACCGGAACAGGCTGAGGTGAAGTGTCCTGACTGCTCGAAACCATGAAAGCGCTCTTGTGGTGGTTTGGCAGGATAAACGAGAGGGCTCGGCTTCGGTGGGAGGAGGACGCGTCCCTCGGGCGGAGCGTAGTGGGGATTACGGCTGAGATAGTGATCGGGCAGGACGTAGTGCCAGAGTGGGCGTGAGTTTTGGGTGCCGAACCAATCTCCCCAATCATTGCGGTTGCGACCGAACTGAGTCGGGCCGCTCTGGGGCTGGACTTCACCGGTATCAGGCCGAAAACGGAAGTCGCGACTCCCGATTTTGACATCAGTTCCGGCACGGGAAGAACGGACAGCAGTATCGATTCCGTATTTCCCGTGATGACCTCCGGCAGCAACATAAACCCAGTTGTCGAGCCCCCAGCGCAAGCCGTTGGCGCGAAGTTGCTGATTGCCTTCGCTGAGTCCCGTAAGAAGGATTTCGCGGTCGTCAGATTTGCCGTCTCCGTCAGTGTCGCGCAGTAAAATCACGTCCGGCGCGGCGGTGACGATGACACCGTCACGCCAGGTGATGATCCCGTTTGGAAAATTCAGTCCCTCTGCAAAAAGAGTCGAGTGCTCGTAGCTTCCGTCCTTGTCGCGGTCTTCGAGCACACGGACGCGTCCTCCGGCGGCTCCGTTCTCGCCAAGCCCGAGCGGGTAGTCGGCCATTTCAACGACCCAGAGCCGTCCGCGGGTATCCCAATCGAAAGCAACCGGGTCGAGCAGTTGAGGTTCGGAGGCGACGAGGTCGATCGTGAATCCTTTCGGGACGCGAAGCGTTTTCATCGCTGCGGCAGGTTCGAGCGGATCGGAATCGCGTTGCGCAACCGGTGGCGCTGGAGCGGTCCGTTCAGCAGCAGCGAACTGAGCGACGACTTGTTGTTCGGTTAGCGCATTTCCGAAGAGAGCAAGCTCGTCAATTTTTCCCTCGAAGTTGGCGAAGTTATCGCAACGTCCACCGATGAAAAAGTCAGTCTCATTCTGCGGAAGCGTCCATGCCGTCTTGGCTTCGATCTCCGGCTTTCCGTCGAGGTAGACGCGAAGCAATTCTTTATCTCTTACGACGACGACATGATGCCAATCCCGAAAAGCTAATTCAGTGTGTCCTTCGACCACTTCTCCTATCCCGTTGCCAGTGTAGAAAAAGAGTCGACCGGGTTTTGTATCTTTCACTGTCCCACCGATTCCGAGATGTTCGCCGATGGCGTTTTTGTCTCCATTTTTCCCGCGTGAGAAAAGGTAAGCAGTAACGGGTCTAACGTCGGTTGGAAAACTGTTCCAAAACCAGAACGAAACGCTGTATTCGTGATCGGCTTCGGGAAAGTCGGCAGCGAGTCGCCCCCCTGCAAAATGAGCGGAGCGGTTTGCTTCCTGGCCGGAGAACGGAGAGGGGACTTCCGGCGGTGTTGAAATAGCGCCGCCCTCTTTCTGGACGCCGGGAAGATACAAAGCGATCCCGTCTTCGAATCGGGCGGGAGTGCCTTTTTCCTCAACCTCATTGCGGACTTCGGGGCCTTGGATGTCATTGAGGCGCCAGTAGGCGAGCGGTTTTTCGGCGAGCACGGCTTCTGCATAGGGGCCATGTGATTCGGTCAAAGGACGGGAAGGTTTTCCCGTCACTTCCTCGAAAAGTTCCAGCAGTGTCGCCACGATTATTGGCTCGGCCTCGACTTCGAGCCCGGCAGTGCGGGCGGGCCACGTTGTGTAGCCTCCGAGGGCATGCTGCTCGGGTGGTGGAATGTAACCTTCCGCTCCATTTGCCAGCTCGATGTTGAAGGTGGCGGCGAACGGGCTCTGCGCTTTCAGTTTTAAGCCGGTGATGCCGTAGACTTCGTTCGGCAAAGCCGCGATCGCGAGGTCGCCAATGCGAATCGCCTGGAGAATGACCTCCGTTTCTGCATTGGCTGCAATCCACTCGGCCTGTTCGGCGTAAACCTCTTCCCGGCTATTGGGACGGAGTGCTCCTTCGGCTCTGGATTCGCGTGCCCGGTTGATCGGATCGGCCCAGGCGAGGCGCTCCTTGGAAGGGGCGCGCCTTTTCAGGCGAATGCGCTTCTCCGCCATGTTTAGTGAAATGTCGCCGCGGTACGCTATTCCAGCGATTGCGGCGACGGCGAGAGCGGTAAGCTCTTCTGCGTATTTGCTTGAATCGAAATCGGTTCGTTTGGGACGGCTGTAGTCCATCCAATGCAAATCTCCGCTCGTGCCTTGTGAAACGATCGCGACAGCACCTTCACCAAGTTTGGATTCGAGAGCTTTCGCCATCTCGCCAAAGTAGTCAGATGAGAAACCGCTCTTTCCTCCGAAATAGTGCATCGAAAAATTAGTGAACGCAGCAATCGGTTTTTCGTTCTCTGCAGAGACGACACTGAAAATGGACAACTCTGGATCGATGGGGCCGGCCGGTCCTGTCGTCTTAGGGTTTTCATAGCCCGGGTGCATCATCGCCCGAACCGTGGTCTCGCCGAAGGGGTCTCTTGCGGTCTTGTCGCTGCGGTTGATCCAGCGTCGACAGTTCGTGAATTTTGCGGCATCAACAGAAGTCCAACCGGCGCGGGCAGACTTCCGTTTTTCCCAGGCGGCGGTGATGCCTTCCGCTACTTTTGGAATGAGAAATTGGGTATACTCCTCGTCTTTACTCGTCCCGAGACACATCGCCATCGTGCTGGGCGCAGAGTGAGTGTGCGTTGCCGAGATCAAAATGTGATCAAGCGGAATTCCGGTGCTTTCGGTGACAAGTGCTTTGATCGCATCGCAGACATCGCCCGGCAGCATGCATGAATCAACGACGCAGATGACGATGGCTTTGCTGCCGTCATCGAGCACGAGCGAACGTGCGTAAAGCGGATCGGAGTTGCGAGTCCAGATTGCCTGTAAAAAACCTCCGTTCCGGATTGCTGGTAGTTTCTGCGGTGAAACGTCGATCGTGCTTGCCCCGGCTAGAAGGCTCGGCTCGGCCGCTATGGTGGACAAAACAGGGAATGCCGTCACCGCGAAAGCGATGAGGAAGGTTTTCAGGGAGTTCATCATGTTGGTGAAAAGTGGGATCAAAGCTCTACGAAATCGGCTTCCTGAAAATCGCTGACCTCTTTGAGCCAACGTTCTTCGACAAAGGCCACGTGAAGCGGATGGGCACAATAACTGTCATATTCCGATTGAGTCGGAAAGGTCATTGTTATACGAAATTGATGCGGATGTTTTGCGCTGACCTGACGCTGAATTCTGAAATTCTGCACTCCGGGAAGCGCTTTCAATTCTGCGGCGGTTTGAAGGAAATCAGTTTCCTTCGATGAGCCGGGCGTGTGGGCGAGGCTGAAAGTGACGGTATGTTCGATCATGTTCGTTACTAGACTGACAGGAATTTGCTTTTTTAAGGAGTTCTTATCGGTGCGTCGGTCCTACCCCGTTCTTCGCCAAAGCTACGAAGCTCATGGGGGCAGGCTGGGATTGATGGGGTCTTCCTTGTCGTAGGAGTATGGGGCAGAGGAATGTGGGCAAAGGAATGATTTTGAAAGTATTCCTTTGCCCACATTCCCTTGCCCAATTGAATGCCTCGAGCGGCTGATTTGTGGTGATTTCCTGTTGATCACTTCACGAAACGGACCGGAAAAGTTGGCTGTTTGATCACGGTGAGTTGGACGTCATCGACGTAGTAGCCGCCCAGTGTGATCGGAGTCTTAGTCGGTATCCTCGTATTTGCGTTAACGGAGATGAGAGCAATCGTTGCTTCCGGGGCAAGAATGCAGGAGGCGGAAAGGGTCGCCGATTCGTCTCCGGGGTCGAGCTTGATAGTTTTACTTCCAAGCGCGACCGCATCGCGGATCACATCTGGCCAAGCCTTGCCAATCGATTCGGGCTCGGCCTGATATAGATGAATCGTAAGCCCCCCGGCGAGCTTGGGCAGTTCCGCATCGCTGGGAGCCGCCTCTCGACGAAATCTGGCGGATAGTTCCAGGGTAACTTGAGCGTCTGCATTGTCCGTGCCCCACTCTTTTTGGAGGGAAGACAGGTCAATAATCTGAAACACATTGCAAGCGGAGGCACCGCCGTTGGGATCGCCGGTAACGTTGGCCGTCTCAAGAAAGCGCAACATTTGGTTTCCATCAGGCTCCGTGACGACCTCGGCAGGATCCCCGCTCCAATCGCCGACCTCGGTGGGGAATCCCATCTCAACAGGTCCTGCCACGGCCTCAAACGCTCCATTCGCAATCGGAACAAAACTCGCTTCCGACTTGGGCGTGCTCACGGCCCAGACGACGCCGGCCCCCATGAGGCCAACGAAGGCTCCCGCCACCAAAGCGGCGGCGAGCTGCTGCGGTCGGGAAAAGGGACGAAGGTCGCGATCCTTTTTGGGCTTCGGGGCGGTGAAAGGTGTCATTTCCAGATCCACCGCCAGCGTTTCATCGCCGAGCGCGCCATGGAGGCGGGCCGCTTTGAGATACTCGGCGCGAACCTCGGCATCGTTCACGATCCGATCCGAGAGGGTCGCGGCTTCCTCTTCGGAAGTCTGACCGTCGAGATGCTTTTCTATGAGCGCTTGCCAATCGATTGAGTCTGTCATGCCAGTTCCTTTGCTAATTGTTGTTCAATGCATGCCTGCAGATCGCGGCGGGCGCGTTGGATCGTTTTGTAAATCGCTTCGACCGTGCGGCCTTCGCGTTCTGAAAGGATTTCGGGGCTGTGCCCCTCGTGGTAGTAACCTGTGATCAGGCGATGGGCTTTTTCGTTGAGTTTGCCGAGGCAGGTGGCGAGATGGCTTTCGAGGGCGTTATCGAAATCAGCCGAGTGCGGCATCTCATGCTCGAGAGCCGCCATAGCCTGCTCGGAGAGCTGGGCCCGGCGGCTTTCCCGTGCCAGAAAGCGCCGTGTCTCAATCCTCGAAAACCCCATCGCCCAGTTGAGGAAAGGACGGGCAGGATCATAGGTCTCAAACTGCCGCCAGAGCGCGACAGCAGTTTCCTGCAGAATTTCCCGCGCGTCCGCCCGGTGCGGCACCGTGACGAGAATCGAGCGCAGCATCACCGGCTCGCTCTCGAGGAGGAGGCGGGTGAAGCGTTCGTGATCACTGTTGGGGTCCGTCGTTGGCATGGATGAAAAGAGTAACTTCCACAACAGGTCCATGGAAGGACGGATTATTGGACAAAAAAATCTTCCTTTCTCGCCTTAGAAGACTTCAGGCAAAGGAATGGGGGCAGCGGAATGGTGTAATATTATTCCTTTGCCCGCATTCCTCTGCCTATTTTGTTAAACAGGCAGAAGGCTCGCTCCGCTATTTTTTAGCGAGCTCAAATTCCCAGTAATAAATTCCCAGGGACAGGTGGATAATCAGGTCTTCCAGGGACAGGTGGATAATCAGGTCTTGAAGCGAAGAGGAATCGTTGCGCTTCGTTTATGAATTCAAGGCTATAGCGCGTCTGGTGAAGTACTTACCTGGAAAACACGCTGCAACTTAACCGCCTTCCTTTTTTGCTTCTTTATGGCCTTTTTAGTTTTGCGCTCTGGTTGCGCATAAACGACCACGTCGGCCAGCTTCCGCTCAGCCCTCGAGTAGTTGCGTGGCTTTTGAGGAGTAATATGGCCGAATTGACGGCTCGTCGTAACTTCAGTTTTCTGCTGCCGGTTCAGCTGAATGGTCCCTTCATTTCGATCTGCTTGTGCGGTAAATGAGAAAAGTGAAGTGAAAGCGAAGGAGAGTAGAGTGGTTTTTTTCATATGACTGAGGGTTGGTTTCAGCCTGTGTGACGTTTCTCCGGACCCCTTTAGGTGAAGATAACCATAAAAAACGACACGAAAGGAGTTCCGGACACCCGCAGAGTTGTTTGAAAACCAGGCAAAAGGAAGACAGGTGAATTGGCAGGGAATTCGCAGGGACAGGTGAATAATCCGGTCCGCCATTTGCAGTTTTACCCTCCCCATGCCTGAATAATATCGTTTTAGAGAGGTTTTCCCCCGGAGTTTCTACCCCCCCCCGAATTCCACGAAAAGCCATTTCGATCAGATAGGGTCTCTTCGATGAACGCACCCTGTTGAGTCACGAAAATCGGGCAAAGGGGCCGCCCCCGGGAAGTTAGGTAATTCTCGCTAAATATTGCCTCACCCCGCCCGAGTTCTACGAGGCGCTTTTTTCACTCTCTTTTACATCGCTGCGAACGGTGCCCGGAGAGGGCTGCATCCCGGTAATAATGCGGGCACCGTGGCGATAGCGGACATAGGCGTAGAACCATTGCGTCAAAACAGCGAGTCGGTTCTTGAATCCGACGAGGAACAGCAGGTGAATAAAGAGCCACATCAGCCAGGCAATGAAGCCCTTAAATTTAAAGCCCATCGCTTCAGCGACGGCGTGGCTTCTTCCTATCGTTGCCATGCTTCCTTTATCGAAATAGCGGAACTGACGACGCACCGGATAGGATTTTGGATTTTTGCCTCCGATCTCGTCGAGGATAACCCTGGCCGAGTGCTTACCCATTTGTATAGCCGCCGGACTCAATCCGGGAACACGAACTCCGCCCTGGTCGATGCAATGCGCGAGGTCACCCGCAACAAAGGCTTCAGGATGACCCGGAATGCTGAGGTCGGTATCGACGATGATGCGCCCTCCACGATCCACCTCGACGCCGAGATTTTTCGTAAACGGTTGGGCCTCTACTCCGGCTGCCCAAATGATGTTCGCGCTGCGGATCGTTTCCCCTTCGAGCTCGATCTCGCCTTCGCGGATCGCTTTGACCGGGCTGTTCACTTTAACGGTCACCCCCATGCCTTCGAGGGCTAGCTTGGTGTAGTCCGACAAGTCTTCGTCGTACATGGTGAGGAGACGGGGAGCGGCTTCGATGAGGTAAATCTTCGCCTCGCCGGTATTGATGTGTTTGAAATCGCGGCGCAAGACATGCGAAGCCAATTCGGCGAAAGAACCGGCCAGTTCTACGCCGGTCGGACCACCACCAATGACACCTATCGTCATCAGTCGCTCGAATGCATCCGGATCCTTGCAGGCCTCGGCTTTCTCAAAAGCGAGGAGTAAGTCCCGGCGAATCGCCATCGCGTCATCGAGATTCTTGAGTCCACGAGCGTGCTCTTTCCACTCTTCGTTACCAAAGTAGCCGGTCTTCACTCCCAGACCAATTACGAGATAGTCATAGTCGATCACTGACCCATCAAGTTTGACCTGCTTGGCATCGAAATCGATCCCGGAGACTTCTTCCATCATCACGGTGACGTTGTCCTGATTGCAGAAAATGCTTCGAATCGGATGGGCAATTTCGGGAGCGGCAAGTCCGGCTGAAGCGACTTGGTAGAGGAGCGGCTGGAAGAGGTGGTAGTTTTGTCGATCAATGATGAGCACCTCGACGTTCTTGTTCTCGAAGGCCTTAGCGCACTCAATGCCGGCGAAACCGCCGCCGAGAATCACTATTTTTGTTTTTTTCATAAGAGATTAAAAAGATAACGCAAGCCTACACCCCGCGGCTCACTCACAAAGGAGATCAAGCTTCCGATCCCATTTTGGAACCGGGCAAACCTTGCCGCCGGTATGCCACTACAGTGAATTTACGGACGAGAGGATTCCGCCCCCGGGACCATTTTTGCTTCCCTGTCCGTCAGTTGCACCTTGACCGTAAAACAATGATTATCCAATCCGCGCCGAATTTCAATCTCACTTGCGCCGGATTTGATTTTCTTGCGCAGTTTTTCAATGACCAAAACGGCGTCCCACTTCATTAATTGATAGTCATCCGACAGCAAATTTCGCAGAAATTTTGCAGGAATTTTGCAGGGAATTTTGCAGGGACAGGTGAATAATTAGGTTCAGTATTTGTATCTTTACCCCTAAATTTTGAAGGATATGGGTTTTTAGGGCGGTTTTCCTCCGAATCGGCAACCTGTCCCCCCGGAGGGCACTCTTCTGGACTCAGCAATGTGATACCCCATCCCCATCGGATTAACCTCCGGGGCTGAATTCGATGATGCTTTCCGCATCCTGCAATCTACGGGAAATACAGTGCCGTTGAAACTGATGGAAGACCCGCCATCATTCGAGCGACAACCTCTTTTTCTTAATCATATTTCTAATCATCGCCGACGCTGCGATCTGAACCGTCGATTTACGGACGCCAGAAAATCTTAGGCAATGCCGTCACTCCTGACGGCATTGCGGAGACTCTCCTATCACAGCCATCACTCGGGATCTGCCTCGACAATAACGGGAACTGACTTGGAGGTAGGGGTGTTAGAAAATTTGCCGACCGAATCAATGGGAACCAGTGGATTTAATTCGGGAAAATACCCGGCAACAGCTTTCGCGGGGAGTTCATAAGGAATCGCTAGAAATCCTGAAACAGTCCGTTTCCGCCCTCCTGTGTCATTCGAAATCGTCACTTTTTGGAGCGGTCGAATCCCCCTTTCCGACATGTCATCGGGATTGATGAAAAGGACTCGTCTTTCGTTGTGAATGCCTCGATATCGGTCATTTAGGCCATAGACCGTTGTATTGAACTGATCGTGGCTCCGAACCGTCATGAGAAGGAGTTCGTCCCCCGAGAGGTCGCAGGAACTCATCACTTCCCCGCTGAATTCAGCTTTCCCGGAAGGAGTCATGAACTCTCGATTCTTGACGCTGTTCTCCAAGTAGAATCCACCCGGTTTACGAACCCTTTCGTTAAAATTCTCGAATCCCGGAATGGCCTGCTCAATCAGATTTCTAACCTTGTCATAATCTTTCGCCACTGAACGGAAATCAAGGGTCGCTTTCTCGCCCAAAGTGGCTTCGGCAAAGCGTGCCGCGATTTCGATTTCACTGAGCAAATTTTCGGAAATCGGCGCGAGGGTTCCCTGAGTTTGATGAACCACTCCCATGGAATTTTCAACGGTTGCAAAATGGGGCTCCCCATCTTCGCCAATATCAGACTCACTTCTCCCGAGGCAGGGAAGGATGAGCCCCGTCGCTCCTGTGACAACATGACTGCGGTTTAGCTTCGTCGATACATGAGCCGTAACGCGGCATCGACGCAGCGCTTCGGCCGTGTATTCGGTGTCCGGACTGGCCTGAAGAAAGTTCCCTCCCATGGCAAAGAAAAAAGAAGCTTTTCTCTCATACATCGCAACGATCGAATTGACGACGTCATAGCCGACTTCGCGAGGCGATTTAAAATGGAAGACCTCATCAATTTGATCGTGAAACTCTGCGGGCATTTTTTCAAAGATGCCCATCGTTCTGTCGCCCTGAACATTGCTATGCCCCCGCACCGGACAAAGACCGGCCCCGGGACGACCGATCGCTCCGACTAAGAGGTGCAAATTCACAACATCTCGAATCGTGGAGACGGAATTGCGATGCTGAGTCAACCCCATCGCCCAACAGGTAATCAACTTCTTTTCACCACGAACGATTGAACGCCCCGTTTTTCTTATTTCTGATCTTTCGATCCCTGAGCGTGACTCTACTTCCGCCCAGTCGATCGATTTGATATGGGCAATAAACTTATCCGCTCCTGCGGTGTGCTCCTTGATGAAGGCCCAGTCAACAACCTCGCCGGGAGACTCGTCTTCGAGTTCGAGGATCGATTTACTGAGCCCTTGAAAAAGGGCCTGATCACCGTTGATTTTGACTCCCAGATACTGACTCGAGAGCGGAGTCGAAATGCCCATCATCCCTTTCAATTCCTGAGGATGTGCAAACCCAATCAAGCCCGCTTCTTTCATCGGATTCACCGCAATGATCTCAGCCCCGTCCCGCACCGCCGCCTGCAAGGAACTCAGCATGCGCGGATGGTTTGTCCCGGGATTCTGCCCCACAATGAGAAGCGTCTCGGAAGTTTCGATGTCTTTCAGCGTTACGGTCCCCTTTCCGATGCCGATAGACTCGGTGAGAGCGACACCGCTCGACTCGTGGCACATATTGGAACAGTCCGGCAAATTATTCGTCCCATACATGCGAACAAACAGCCCGTACAGGAAAGCGCTCTCATTCACGGTTCGTCCCGACGTATAGAAAATGGCCTCGTTCGGGTCGTTCAGCTGGATAAGCTCTTCACCAAGGATACGAAACACTTCCTCCCAGGAAACCGGCTCGTAATGGGTCGCGCCCGGCCGTAAGATAACCGGGTCGGTGAGGCGTCCCTGCCGCTCCATCCAATAATCAGATTTCTGAGAAATTTCAGCCACTGAATGTTTCGCAAAAAATGCCGGATCAACCCGTCGTTGCGTCGTCTCTGAAGCCATCGCCTTCGCGCCGTTCTCGCAAAACTCAGTCGGGGCACGGTGATCATCCGGGTCAGGCCAGGCGCAAGAGGGGCAATCAAACCCCTTCTTTTGATTCAATCGTAACATTCCTCGCACCCCGCGAGTAAATCCAGCGAGGCCAAAGACATGCTGCAACGACGAGGTCACCGCTTCGAGGCCGGCCGCAAATGTCTTCGGCTTCGATACCCTGATTCCCGTGTATTCACTGGGAGTTTGCGATTTCACCTCTTTGTCGATTAACGGGCTCTTGCTCATTTTCGTATGATTGCGATGCATTTTGAGAAAGAGGTAAGTCGAGCTAACGCTGCCTATTGCTATCGATTCCCAATTTCGTTACTCGAAGGGAATCAGCCACTTTCTCTCAGCGCCCCTTGATTACAACCTTAACTGCATTATTTCCGCCGTGAATACGAACGCGGACGCTAAACCGATCCCGAAATGATAGGAGAATCCCAGAAATGCTTCTGCTCGCCCACTTCTTAAAATACCGAAGGACAGGTGATTTAGTCACCCTCACGCGTCCCCTGTATGAACCGGGGTCAGGCGGTGAATCGGGGTCAGGCGAGAATGGCACTGTTTTAAGGGCACTCTTCGATGAAAAAGGGCATGAAAAACCCGGCGGATCGAGTGAGTTAAAGTGTGAAAAAAACAAACCAATTCCTGCCGGGAATTTCGACTCAACTTCAGGGAAG
>Ga0208903_1000884_pt1 | contig 19614 bp, 20 predicted proteins | sample AntAceMetag02UKJ_FD_184769 | JGI IMG/M metagenome (GOLD analysis project Ga0208903, IMG submission 184769) | Saline lake microbial communities from Ace Lake, Antarctica - Antarctic Ace Lake Metagenome 02UKJ (SPAdes) (version 2) | ecosystem: Environmental > Aquatic > Non-marine Saline and...
GAGCTGACTGAATTCGGATCAAACACATGCTCGCTTGGTGCAGCACTGCTCCAGAGTTCCTCGAGCCTTCTGTCGTGTCGCATGACATGGCCTTTGATAGGACTTGGCATTTAGTACGGCTGACGCTGGCCATCACCTAGCCGCAATGAGACTAAGAAATAGAATCCAACTCTTCGGTAGCAGCCCTGGTGAATGGTGTTGTTAGCCGATCAGCGCCTTCACATGCGGCGATGGCGCGCCACGAAGAAGGCCATCCACACTGAGATCTTCATCAATTTCCGGCCAGTGGATTCCAAAGCCAGCTCCAGCAATCTCCCAATTCTCACGCTCCGGAGAAGTGGCATGTAGAAGCCGCGGATACCAGGCCAGAGGCGCAGAGATAGAGCGGCCGTCTGCGAGATCAACAATCAACCTGTCTTCTGTGCAGGCAACATCTGTGACTCGCTCACCAGGGTTAGCCATGAAACTCTTCCCACGCTTCCAACAGGATAGCTCTGTTCATGCTGACCAGCCGTTCAATCTCACGAAGCTCTCTGGCTCTAAAGCCAAGGCTTGAGGAAAGTGCCACTGGCGTGAGCCATAGTTTGCATGAAGCCTGATCTCGATCAACATGAATATGAGGAGGTTCATTCGGCTCGTGACTATAGAAGTAGAGCCGGTACGGGCCGCTTCTGAGGATTGCCGGCATCCGTTCTCGCCATTATCACTTAAAGGATAGCCAGCACGGGCTTCCTGCATAGCTAACGCTCCAGATCAACTAGCCCCGGAAGCCGGTGGGGATGTGCAATCGGCCTTCGGTAGCGGGTCAGGTGCATCGGCCTGTTAGGCGCGATATGTTCGGGGTGTCAGCAATTGGAACGGCCGCAAGCCTCAGGTGGATATTTGATAAAGATACCTCTGGAAGCCTGAAAATAACTGGCCGATGTCCTCTGGCCTGCCAAGATCTGCAATAGCATCGGCAATGCTGTTCTGATAGCGGAGTTGCAGCAGTGGCGTGAGCTTCTCCTGGGCCAGTTCCTGCACGCCCATCGTCACGTAGTGCTGGAGAACAAAATCAAGGAAGAGCTGCTGCTTGCTGGTGCATTTCGAATGGATGTAAAGGCGGGCCTGCTGGGCGCGCTCCTCCCGGGGGATGGGCTGCAGGGCATAGGCCACATGGGCCAGGACATCAAACAGATCGCTGTTCTCCGCCGCGATGATCGACTGCATCTCGGCCAGCTGGGCTGCACCGAAACCCTTTTCCTCGAGGCCCTGCAACAACTTTCTGCGGGTCTCCGGTGAACTCCAGAGCGCTCGCAGCTCCGCTTCATCCTTGACGAATTCCGGCAACTGTCCATAGAGCAGTTCCAGGAACTGCCGGGAACTCATCGGAGTGCCATCGGGGTGCCAGAAGCTGGTCACCAGCATGTGCTGGATCGAGCGTTCCTTGCCATCTCCCAGCTTGATCCGGGCTTTCTTCGTGCAGATGCAAGGGAGCTGATGGCATGTCATGCAGGGCTGCGGCAGGCAGACGCATGGGTCGTGCTTGCAGGTTGGGCACGGCTTGGGAGGTTTCACGCAGACGCATGGAGCCTGGCCGCATTGTTGGCAGGGGTCTGGTTCCTCGGGTGGAAGGGGTTCGCCGTCCCACTCCGGATCACTGAAGTGGTGGTGCGCTTTGACGAAGTCATAGATGGTGAAGTAATCCTTGCCCTCAAACAGGCGAGTGCCACGGCCGATGATCTGCTTGAACTCGATCATCGAGTTCACCGGCCGCAGCAGCACGATGTTGCGCACGTTGCGGGCGTCCACGCCGGTGGAAAGCTTCTGCGACGTGGTGAGGATGGTGGGGATGGTCTTCTCGTTGTCCTGAAAGGCGCGCAGCCAGGTGTTGCCAAGTTCGCCGTCATCGGCCGTGACCCGATGGCAGTAATTGGGATCGGTGCTGCTCTTGCGCTGATTGATCAGATCACGAATCGCCAGGGCATGCTCCTGGGTGGCGCAGAACACCAGGGATTTCTCGCGTTGATCGATCTGACCTAAAAAGATTTCAACGCGCTGCTGCTCGCGCTGTTTGATCTCGATGATCTTGTTGAAATCGGCTTCCTTGTAGAGCTTGCCGGCTTCGATCTCCCCTTCCACCACCGTGTCATCGGGGGTGTAGACGTAGTCATCAAGGGTGGTGGTGACCTGCTTGACCCGAAAGGGTGTGAGGAAGCCGTCGTTGATGCCTTCCTTGAGGGAGTACGTAAACACCGGTTCGCCGAAGTAGGCGTAGGTGTCGGTGTTGTCGTTGCGGCGCGGGGTGGCTGTGAGCCCGAGCTGCACAGCGGGGGCGAAGTAGGTGAGGATGTCGCGCCAGGTGGATTCGTTGTTGGCGCCGCCGCGGTGGCATTCATCGATCACGATGAAGTCGAAGAAATCAGGGGGGTATTGGCCGAACCAGGGGGAGGGCTTGCCTGCCACCACCGGCCCGCTCATGAAAGTCTGGAAGATGGTGAGGAACACACTGGCGTTGGTGGGTACGCGGCCTTTCTTGCGCAGGGCATCCGGTTCAAGGCGGGCCAGGGCGTTGTCTTCGAAGGCGGCGAACGCGGTGAAGTCGTTGAAGGCCTGATCGGCGAGGTTGTTGCGATCGGCCAGAAACAGGAGGCGGGGCCGGCGGCTGGGTTGGCCGGAGAGGTTCCAGCGGGCCTGGAACAGTTTCCAGATGATCTGAAACGCGATCGAGGTTTTGCCGGTGCCGGTGGCCAGGGTGAGCAGGATGCGGCCCTGGCCGGAGGCGATCGCCTCCAGCACGCGGGTCACGGCGATGTCCTGATAAAAACGAATCTGCCAGCTGCCGCCCTTATCGGGATAGGGGATGGCGGCGAAGCGATCACGCCAGGCGTTCTCCTCGGCGAAGGTGCGCTCCCAGAGGTCCTGCGGGCTGGGGAATGTGGCGACCTCCGCCTCTGCGCCCGTCCCCCGATCGATGGCATAGACGCCCTTGCCATTGCTGGCGTAGGTGAAGCGGATCTGCAGTTTGGCGGCGTAATCCTTGGCCTGGGCCACGCCTTCAGTGAGTGGCAGGCTGTCGGCCTTGGCCTCCACCACCGCCAGCATGGTGTTGCGGTAGGTGAGCACATAGTCGGCGCTCAGGGCCTTGCCGCGGCGGCCGCCGCCCTCGATCCGGCCCGGGGTGATCGCGTACTCGCGCCGGATGCGGCTGCCCTCCACCACGCCCCAACCGGCCGCCGCCAGCAGCGGATCAATCAACTCGGCGCGGGTTTCGGCCTCGTTCATTCGATCAGCGCGGCCACGTGGGCGAGCAGATCAGCACAACGTTGGTTCCAGGCGGGACGATCGAGGTTTTCCAGATCCGGTTCTTCGTCGTAGCGGCGCAGGACGGCAAAGAGAGTGAACCGGCTGAGAGCCATGAAGGGCTCGATGGCAACACCTTGATCCAGCACCATCTGGAACAGCAGCCGGAGATTGTGCGTGAAGGGAGGTTGTTCTGGAGCCAGAACCAACAGCCAGGCTTTAAGGGATTTTTCCGTGGCCTGTTGGAGATAGAACCCCCAGGTGTCCTCCTCGAAGACGGAGGAGTCCGCCATGGCCATGGCGGCACGAAGATCGCGGTGGGCGATGCGCAGAAAAGCGGCCGACGTCTCAGCTGGCGCCATGCGGAGACTCCTCTAGGTCCAGCCGCCGTCCGTAGCGGAAGGCCTCGGCAATCACATTGATCTGCCCATGGCGCCGCTCCTCCACCTCACTGGCGGAGTAGAGCAACAGCTCGATCGGCAGGCGGTGATGGGCCAGCTTCCAGCCCAGGGCATCCGTCTCCTCAAAGCGCGAATGGCTTGCCAGCCAGGCATCCGGCACGGTGATCAGCAGGTCGATGTCGGAGTCGGGCCGGGCGGTGCCACGGGCGCGGGAGCCAAACAGGCGCACCTCGGCGCCGGGGATCGCCGCCTGGATCTCGGCCGCGATGGTGCCCAGCAGCGGCTCATCCACCACGTAGTGATAGCTGGAGGGGCGGGCCGAGGCGGTCATGGGGCCAGTTTGGCGCAGCAGGACGCGCTCAAGGGGTACCAGACGGCGCTGGGTCGCGGCCATAGAAAACCTGTGCCAGCAGCACGCCGCGCTCGAGCACCAGCAGCGCCCGCTGGAAGTTGTCGAAGCGCTGGAGCCAGCGGAGGTCTGAGCCGGTCATGGCGTCAGGTTAGGGAGGGTTCAGGCAGCGGCCCGGCGCGCCTGGGGAGGGGAAAGCCAGAGGGCCTGGGCCAGGGTCGCTGCATCGGTGCTGGTGTGGCGGGAGAAGCCCTTGCGAACTCCGCTCACGTCGATGCCGATGCTGATGAGGGGCGGCAAAGTTTGAGAGTCATGGGCGACCAGAAGCTTTGGATCTCTTTCAATATTCCTTCGACCAGTTGGTGAGCTGTTGCGAGAGAACGGGTAGATCGTTTTGCACGATGGCCCAGATCACCGAAAGGCTGAGACCAAAGTATTCGTGAACGATGCGGTTCCGCAAGCCCTTGATTGCGGCCCAATCGATCTCAGGCTTTCGTCGCTTCTTCTCGTCTGGTATGCTATTGGATGCTTCTCCGATGATTTCAAGATTGCGAACAACGGCATCGATGGTTCGCGAATCAGCCCGAAACTCTTCATAGCCCATCCCGCTGAGATAGCCGCTGATCTTGTTGCACGCCTCCTGCATGTCGGCGACAAACAGGCTCCAGTCACGGTGCGACATGAACCAGGCTGCTCAAGATGAACGGGCGACGGTTCTCTTTGATCCCGTCAGCAGCCACCAGATCAACCTTCCGACCCAGCAGGCCTTCCAGGCGATCGGCCAGGTGCATGAAGCCGAAGCCGATGGGCTCCACAAAGCTCACCAGGATGTCCACGTCGCTGCTGGCCGTCTGCTCGTCGCGGGCAAAGGAGCCAAACAGGGCCAATGTGCTGAGCCTGAACTCTCTGGCCAGAACTGGGTACTGCTCACGCAGCACCGCCAGGACCTCCTCGCGGCTGGAGCAGGGGTGAGCCGAGACGTTCATGAAGGCAGTCTGGCGGATCCTGTACGTGGGGCCAGCTTGAGGCCATGCATCAGCCCTGTCGCAACAATCAGCCGGTCGGCCGGATCGCCATGGAAGGCATCCAGCGGCAGCACGTCGATGCTCTCGGACGAGCTGACCTGGCGCAGCCAGCTCTGAAACGGCAGATTCAGCAATCGAGCAGGACCTTCACCGGAGGGCATCAAAGGCCTGGGCCTCCAGCACCGATTCCTCTGGATCGGCCAACAGCGCCCCGCTGTTGCGCAGGGCCTCCCAGGGGTGACGAATGGAGGCGGGACCAAAAGGAGGCGGGGTGAGGCGTGCCACCAACTTGCCGTGACGCTTGATGTCCATTTCTCGATCCTAATGGGCGTTTTTGGCCTGAGCTGGTGGGCCGCTGGGCACGATCAGCGCACCGCCGACGGGTTCGCCGACGACCCGGCACTCGCCACCGATCGCGAGCTGCTGGGCGGCGACGGCACAGAGGGCCGCATCGATCCAGTCGATGTTGGTGAGCTGGCTGCAATCGAAGCCGAGCCGGCGCAGCAAAGCCCGACGCTCCTGGACTTTGCGGCGCGCCTGGGGAGGGGCAAGCCCGAGGGCCTGGTGCAGCTGCCAGGTGATGGCGTGGGGAAAGGATTCGAAGCAGCGGCGCGTTCCGCCTGCGGGCAAAGCAGTGAGCAAGGGATGGCTGGGCACCAGGGCCTGGTAGAGCGCTTCACCGCGCAGCATCCAGCCGTAGTAGTTCGTTGGGTGCTCGATCGCCCGCTGGCGGCTGGGGCTGGAGAAGCATGGGATCCGCTCGGCCATCAGCTGCCGTTCGGCGGGGCGGCTGCAGCCATCCGCGCTCCAGCGGCAGGGGGCATCAATGGCGATCACGCTGGCGCCGATGGTGTCGACGCACCATTGGGCCAGGGCCGCTGCATCGGTGCTGGTGAAGCGGGAGTGATAGGCACCAGCGCAGAGGGCCACGGCATGGAAACCCTTGCGGGTGCCGCCCACATCAATGCCTACGGTGGCGTCAAGCAAGACGCTGACGCGTCCAGAGAGGATCCCTGTGGGCATCGAGAACGGCGACCACGGTCAAATCGTCGGCGCTCGATGAAAACCATGGGCAAGCCGGTGAATCCCTCCGTAGTAGGCCAGAGATTCGATATCGGCCAGCAAACAGCTACGGAAATAGCCCCCAAGACCCGAAGCCTGCTGATCGTAAAACCTGAATCCCTCCTCCAGATCTCTCAGAGCATCTGAAGAGATGTTGATGATCACCCACCGAGTTGCTGAAGCTGGGCCTTGGCCTCAGCCCATGGGATCCGCGTAGACCTGTCATCGGTCAGTCTCTCGCTGCGTTCCCTCAGCACTTCAGCGTGCAATTCAGGTGAGGAGACATCCGCCATATGGCTGCAGAGGCTTTGCCAGACCTGCTCAAGAAGACGCACCTTTTCCGACACAGTGAGCGCGTCAAGCACGTCGCCGGAAAGATCAATCGACATGCGCCCCCCCTGTGTTGTGGCCATTTTAGAACCGGTTGGCTGGATTCACCGTGACACCTCCGCCCCGCTATCACTGCGCTTCTGAAGTGGGTGGTCAGTTAGGGCATCGGTGACGGCGGCGAAGGAGAAGCTGGGGCCGCTCGCCACGGCTCAGAGCTCGCCGCTGAAGGCCTGGTGCAGCAGCGATTTTTTCAGGGCCTCCAGCGCGGCGAGTTTGCGTTCGTAAAGGCGGGCGAGGCGTTGGGTTTCTTTCGATAGCTCGTTCATTGTTTCGACAATGGCTTGTTGGATCGCGATGGGTGGCACCACGATGGGAAGCATCTTTACCGCGCCGTTGCTGATTTTCTTCATCGTTGGATTCGCACCCTGTGCTCGTCCCATGATTTCCTTTCGCAATGCAGGAGTGCGCATCTGAAAATAGAGAAACTCTGTCAACATGCGGTCTGGCGCTGGATTCATGCGCATGATGAGGTCGGGATAGATGGTTGGTTCCGTGATTCCCTCCACAATGGCAACGTGGCCGACAAGTTCCGGCGTGTTGCTGCGGGTAATGAGGAAATCGCCATTCTGGATCCAATAGTTTCGCCGCAAGTCAGTGGTGGCTGATGTGAACTTGCGCTTGTCTGGTCTGAATCGAAATCCAGTGACAGAGGAAAGTGTCAGAACTGGTGTTCCCGTTGCCGAGTGATTCGCTGCTGGTGGCGACCATCCATTCTGCGGCTGGGTATCGAGCACCTTTTCTAGTGTGGTCTCCACCCACTCCTCTCCGCGCTGGGTGAAGATGGATTGGAGATGGCTTTCGAAGAGGGCGCGGGCGTTTTGGAGGTTATGTTCGGCGTTGGCTTTGGCGGTGGCGAGGCGCTCAAACGCTTCGTCGAGCAGGCCGACGATCCGCTGCTGTTCTGCTAGCGGGGGGACTCGCGTGGCCTGCGAATAAACCTCGTTGCGGTTGATGCCCGGCTTCACGCCCTTGGCTAGCTTGGTTAATTCCTGCGTCGTTAGTAGGTAGTAGAGAAAACGCAGATCATGCTGACTCTCGTCGAAGGTAACGAAATAGGTCACGTCGAGCGGCCAGAACATCTTCTCGGTCAAGTTGAGTTCGCCCGCCGAACCCTTGCGGCCAACGATAATGCTCGGCTTGGCATGGTAGAACTTATCGGTGCGGCCTTTCTCACCGTTGGCGCCATAGACCGGAAAACGGCCATCCGTCTTGCGGTCAGCTTCATCGAGCGGCTTGCCATACTCCAGTTGAAGAATGTCGCCGACGGACTTTTCTAGCCACTCATTCTTCATAGCAGCTCCTTAATGTTGCCCAGCACTTCTGTACTCTCGGCATCCAGCGCCGCAATCTCCTCCATGATCTCCAGCGGGCTGCGATGCGCGATGACCTCGCCGCCACTGGGATTCTTCACGGACAAATCAAAGGTGTTCGGGTCGATGGCCGCCACATCGACGCTCCAGCTTTTGGGCGAGTCGGCTTTGGTTTTTTGCAGCGCGATGAACTCAGCCAGGTCGGTGTCGTTGAGCGGATTGGTTTTGCCCAGGTTGCGGCCGGGATCGAGCTGGTAGAACCACACCTTGTGGGTGGGCGAGCCTTTTTCAAAGAACAACACCACGGTCTTCACGCCCGCCCCTTGAAAGGTGCCGCCGGGGCAGTCGAGCACGGTGTGGAGGTTGCATTCTTCGAGCAGTTTCTGGCGCAGGCCCACCGAAGCGTTGTCGGTGTTGGAGAGGAAGGTGTTCTTGATCACGATGCCGGCGCGCCCGCCCGCCTTGAGCACGCGGATGAAATGCTGCAGGAAGAGGAAGGCGGTCTCGCCGGTGCGGATGGGGAAGTTTTGCTGCACTTCCTTGCGCTCCTTGCCGCCGAAGGGCGGATTGGCAACGATCACATGGAACCGATCTTTTTCCTGCACATCGGCGAGGTTCTCGGCGAGCGTGTTGGTGCGAATGATGTTCGGCGCCTCGATGCCGTGCAGGATCATGTTCATGATCGCGATCACATAGGCGAGGCTCTTCTTCTCCTTGCCGGTGAAGGTGCGGGTCTGAAGGGTTTCCAGATCGGCGGTGGAAAGCTCCCCGCGGCTGCGCATGAAATCAAAGGCCTCGCAGAGAAAGCCGGCTGAGCCCACCGCTGGATCGCAGACCGTTTCCCCGATCGTTGGATTCACCACCTGGATCACGGCGCGGATCAACGGCCTTGGGGTGTAGTACTCGCCGCCGTTGCGGCCAGCATTGCCCATCCGCTTGATTTTTTCCTCGTAGAGCATCGAGAGCTCATGCTTCTCCGCCTGGGAACGGAAACGCAGGCCATCGATCACATCGATGATTTCGCGCAGGTTGTAGCCGCTGCTGATCTTGTTGCGCAGTTCGCCGAAGATTTCGCCGATCTTGTACTCGATCGTGTTCGGTCCGCTGGCGCTCTGTTTGAAGCGCTCCAGGTAGGGGAACAGGCGCTGGTTCACGAAGTCGCGTAGGTCGTCGCCCGTGAGGGCGGCGTGGTGATCCAGCTGGCCGCTGGCATTCTTCGGTGCCGCCCAGCTGTTCCAGCGGTAGGCCTCGTCGAGGATCGGCGTGTAGCTGCGGCCCTCCAGGGCGGCCACGGCGGCCTTGTCGTCTTCGAGCCCGTCGAGGTACTTGAGGAACAGCAACCAGGAGGTCTGCTCGGTGTAGTCGAGCTCGGTGCCGCAGCCGGCCTCCTTGCGCAGGCAGTCGTCGATGGCGCGGAACGCCTGATCAAACGAGCTGGGGGCGGCGGCGCGGGAACCGTTCGGGGCACGGGTGCGGGGGGCAGAGCTGAAGGCCAGGCCATTGCCAGTGGCCTCCCCCGCAGACCCATCCGCCAGGGCCACCGAACCGCCACGGCCACGGCCGGTCACGATCAGCCTGCGGCTCAGCAGGTCGTCCTTCACCGCTTCGTAGCGGGCCTCGTTCCACTCCAGCGTTTCCCGCAGGCGGCCGTTGCCCGCTGATCCGCCCAGGGCTTCGAGGGCGCCGAGGAACTCGACGTGAAGGTCATCGTTGCTGCCGGCGTCGCTCTGCGGGCTTTCAGCGGCGTAGGTCAACGGGTGGAGGAGTTTTGTCCTCTCAGGATGCCAGCAGAGTTACGAGCTGGGCAAGGCTTAACGGAGATGGTGTGCTCCTAGGGGGTGTGGCAAGGAGGTGCACACAGGATTGGGCGGATTGGAGGAGAGAAGCAGGCAGGGTGTCGGAGGTTGTTATGTGTCTAACGTTTGCCATCACCAGGCCGCAGAGCCAAGGTGAGACGATTCATCCAGGGCATGAGGGGTGATTTGGGGGCGGTTCAGGTGTAAGACTGTGTTAGCAGTCAGACCATGAACTTCTCAAAATAGGCTTGGTCTACATCGTATACAGTAAGCTTGCACTTTCCATGCTCGTTTTTTTGGAATGGCGCTACGCCACCGCCTGTAAAGGGAGAACGCAGGCCCCGCAAGGCAATTCAGCACCTTTTACTGTTGCCTTGACCGTTGACTAAACAACTACCCAGGTCAGTTTCGGCAAATCTTCCAGCGAGGTTCCTCGCTTGCTGCAAAGCAGTTCTTCCCTCTTCGTACCCACCCGCCTAAACCGGTAGACGCGGTGCCGTCTTCCCATTGAATGAAGTTGACGCTGCCGCTCTGGTCCGTGCCCGCCAAGCAGTTGTACCGGGCAACCACCTTCTCGTTCATGTAGGCGGTGCAAGACGCACCTGTCGGACCCTGTTGGGTGAATCCTGGGCGGATGGTCCCAAGGAGCACTGCAAATCCCCCCAGGAGGACAGCGAGTGCTTTCTGTGAGCTGGTCATAGCTTTCCCCCTAATCTCAACCTTTGAATGGCGACGGAAACTGAAGTCGAAGGTTAACGCGTCATCATAAGCAATATGACACCAACCAATGTTGTTAGGCATCGGGCCTAAACGATTGCTGGCACCCTCAATGTTGTTGGGCATAAGGTCTACTCGGTAAATCATGTGCCCCAGTACATCACTACGGGTCGTGGTACTTGCTTAGTTCTTCAAGCATGGCAACCAGGAGGACTTCGAACCATGCTCTAGCTAAGCTTACAGCCTCCGCATGCCCCCACACTGGGCTGCTACGTTGTTTTCAGATGCGATCTGACTTGGCGCGGACCATGCGCAATCACGGGCCGTGACAAGTCAGATCTTCAGCTGCGTAACTGTGTAAGGACGAGGCATCCCTAGTATTCGTCGTCTTCCAACAAGTCGAGTCGTCGCAAGAGGAGTCTTCCGAGCGTCGTGATCTCCCGGCCGGAGGCCTTCATCAGGCCAGTCTTCTCGTCGAACTCGGGCAACTCCCCCCGTCGAGGTCGCGCAAAACGGTTCTTTAGAAGTCCGAGTCGAACAAGGTGGTTTCTGTACTCCTGGTCAAGCGCGTTGCGGTCAAGTTGTTGTTGATCGGAACCGAGATGTGCACTTTCCGGATGAAGGACGTCCTTGTGTTGCTCATGAAATTCCTCGTCTCTAGCGAAGAGCTTGGCATGGCCTCGCAGAATAATAACCTCAGCGTCGTTTAACTCGCCAAGTAGTGACATCAGCGTTTTATAGCGAATCGACTCAACGTCGTCGTCGGAGAGACCGTTCTTTAGCAGCGATGAGATATTCTCCATCCTCTCCTCGGAAAGGGCCCTTGAAGCTTGGTACATGCCGTCCTCGAGCAAGTCGACGAACCCTGGCTCGTGAAACCGGGCCTTGACGCGCTCTTGTTCCATGGCTGAGACCTTAGATGCCAGCGATGTTAAGAGGGCACTGATGCGGTCGACTCGTTGATTTGGTATCAATGTGGAGACGACCTCTGCGGCGAGCCCGCCGACAAACGGTATGGCGGCCAGAACGCCCTTGGTCAACGCTACCGCTAGATCTGTCTTGTTTGAGGTAGTTCCGGGGTTGTCGCTCATCATGTTCCCTTCGGCCTAACGATTATGGATAGATCGTGCGCAGCCTCGATCTTATCCGAAGTTGAACAAGCCCTCAACTCCATAGCCCCTGGGTGGTCTCGGCGCCTACTGCAGATAAGTCAGACCGTTTTTCAGGTTTTCTTCATGATTGACGCAATCTGTAAGCAGAAGTACTTGCTCCATGGCCTAGACGGCTTCATCAAGATTTTAGATGGCTTTGAATTGATTGCGGAGTGAGTGCGCAAACTGCCTCTGAGGATGTATAGGAACAGCAAAGAGTGAAGCAATGAGCGTGTTTGTAGGCTGTTGAATCTGCCGCGCAGCGGCTTAGTTCAACGCTGCCCCTGAGTGGCAGGCAAGGAGCTTAGGTCGCAACGGGTGTGTGAATGGTGGCCTGTCCACTCGAGGGGCTTGTTAGAAGGTTCATTGGCATAGAAGTAATGTCACCGAATATTGTATTGATGGTCTAGCCATTTAAGGTAATACGGGTCAAAGATGTGCTCAACCACACTCTTCCTTACACCAGCACTTCGCCGAATTGATTCAGAATTCAGGACTGAACATAGTACAAGGAATTTCGCAAGTGGATATGGTCTCTGTGGCTTATTAATATTAAACAAGTAAAGAGAGAGTTTTTTGTCTATTGATGAGATTGATGCAAAGTCTCTGAGTTGAGCCGCAACTGAGACTACCGAGGCTATGCCACTCGCAATTTGCATTGAGATGATTTCGTCTATATCCCTTCTGCGCATCACAAGCAACCTTGAGAAGACCGAGGTGACTTGCCTGCGAAGGAATGGATTGCTCTGCCATAGGTTTTGGTACCGCGTGACAAATCTCAGCAGGTCTTCCTCATGGTCATACTTCGCTCGGAACCACAGGACTGAATAAAAGTCGGCAGGGTTTTTGGTGCTGAATGAGAAGCTTTGTATGTGGTTACGAACATCATCAAGAAAGCGATTTGATTCGGCAGAAATAGGAATCTCCCATTGTGCGACCAAATGTGCAATCTGAAACAAGGATATGTCATCAAACAAATCAATTCCTGACAGCACTTCGAGAATCACGCCGCCAGTTTCTTCGCTGTATCCAAGTGATGCTAGATAGATGAGGAGATTAGGACGAAGTGATGGATTGTCAATATACAAGCTAACGACATACTGGAGAACCTTATCAGATTTTGATCTACCAAACGCTGTAATGTATCTCTTGGTGACTTTCCCCCAATACCGAGCATCTCGATGATCTAGATGTTCTAAGAAACTTGTCAATAAATGGCCTATCTTCTCATCGTGTTCTTCATCGTTAACCGAGACATCGCCATAACTATCAAGATACTTGTTTTCATCAATCTGGAAATGATAAAATGCTTCGCTTGTTGAATAGATGGCTGTTTTGGCTAGATTAAGGGCGAGCCCTCTACTTTTTAACATGTCTGATATTGAGCTGATCGTGCCGATAGCTTCCTTTTTTGAATCGGCTCCAAATACAATATCATCCATCCAGCGCGTAAAACAACCACCTGACCTGATGTCAAGTACTGAGTCAACTTCAAACACAAATGAATGGGCCAGCAGACGAATAGCCTCTAGATTGGATGTTGGGAGCCCATGCCTTCTATAGGGTAGATAGTCAGGCTTCCATGAAATATCTTCAATTATTCGAAATAGGATATCTACTATTACCTCAGAATCCTGCCTTGTTACTAGTCCAAGAAATGCTTTTCTGAGCTCTTCTATGCTGATACTGTCATAGTAGTTGGCAAGGTCTGTGACTACGAGTAGTTCCTTCTGTTCGTTAAAGCGATAAATCTCCTTTTGGAGCTTTATCCACTGACTCCTAATATTGAGCCCGTATTCTGCTGCTTGGTGCGGGACTGGAATATTATGTTTCGAGCGTGTGTAAAATGCGTTTTGAGATGGCTGCTGACTCAATATGCCATCTGCAACGCAATCTACGAGAACTTGCATTGCCAAGGCATCAACAGGATTTGGAATAACCATGTGCCTGCAGACCCCAAACTTCTTCTCGGCGCGATATACAAGAGTTGTTGATGCTCTATATACACCACTTATGATTTCAGTTCGTAGCGACAGAGCTCTATCATTAATATTGTAGTTAAAGTCGTAATAATCATACAGATCTTTGAAGTCCATTCCTCTGAGTTGATCGCGTACTACTTTTCGCCAGGTATCGACAATATTCTTCGTTGTAAAGATGTCTCTGAGAACCTGTTTCCTGAGCTGGTCAAATCGATCCGTATTCATGGGGGTCCCCTATCCTTCGAACGCTCAAGATTAGCGGCGGGAAGTAGCCCAACGCATCCATCAGGCATCTTTGGACCCGGCCGCTGGATCTTGATGTTGGACAGCCGTTGAGTATGTCACAAAAGATCTTGCAAACCAGCCCTTGTGACCTTGACATCACGAAGGATACTGGTCAACAGACCGGGCCCCAGAGTTTCATTCGAATGTACCGGAACAACTGTTGTTCTTCCGTCTGGGTGCTTAAGGAAACGGTGGCTACCTCTGGCTCTGATTTCTTCAAAACCAATTCTCTTCAAGGCTACGATGAGGACCTTGCCTGATACCGCAGAATATCTCGTCACACTTCTACTGTTACTCTCTGAACTCCTACAAAATCAAGTGACTCAGGATCCGTGCCTGCAACTTCAAGGCAAAGCTCAATGGCTTCCTTGATTCGCTCAATTAGTTGATCCAGCGATTTAGCTTGCGTATGGCAACCTGGTAGAGCAGGGACGGTCGCTACGAAAAACCCTTCTGAATCCTTTTCGACGACTACATTAAACTGTCTAGACATTGAAGACACCTCCTCAAACTATTGTAGCTGCTTCTCCACGGAGTGGTACAGGGGCTCCGCTTACCGGTCTTTCCAACGACCAAGCTCACCTGCCGCCAAAAGCAGAGTGACGATAGGAGCGGCGCTTTTGACGGTCAGGTGGAGCGCCTTGTTATGCGTTTTTTTACAATAGACTTAACTGGCGACAGGAGCCAATGCCGAAAATAAAAAGGAGCAAGATACTGTGTATAGGTAAGTACATATGATAAGTAGCTTTCAGAAGCTAAGCCATCCTTCGCGAGTAGTAGTTGCTCAACTACCGTATTAAAAACATGCTCTTTAGAGTACCAGTAGTCCCATTCCTTGCGCGCCATCTTGCCTAGCTCTGCTGCTTTATGCTCATTTTCTTTTAATATAGAAGGAATGCGATGCACTTCTTGTTCGCGTATTATTATTGAAAATAGCTTCCATTTTGGCCCAATAGGTGGAACCCAATCATCCGAAATTATTACGGGAACCCTTCCAGCTCTCATGGTTTCAAATAAACGCCATGAAGAAACTCCAATTCCTCTTGGACAAAGTATGAACTTACTTTCTGTCATTACGTCACGATACAAAACCCCACGCTCACGATTTTTATCATCTATTCCGTCATCTTGTTGTCTTGCATCCACGGAAGAATCTCTCAGGAATGCTCTCTCATTTGACAATGAGCAAATTTTCTCTCGTACAGGATGGTTTCGAGCATTTCCAATAAACGAAAAAAGATGTTTTGCATTATCAATGCCTTTATCAATATCCAAAGACTCGTTTTCAGTTACTCTAAGATAAAAACCAGACTGAAGTGATCTCCTTGAAGATAGGTAGTACTTATTTTCTAAGCAGGTATACACTCCAGGAAGAATTGGTATAGCTCGGTCACCACTATAGAAGATGAGAGATTTTTCTTTGTTGTCTATATATATTTTATTTTTAACAATATCAGAAAAGTTTGGTTGCGCTGACCCTATAAATGCCACAATATCAGCCAACTCTGGACTATTGACAATTCTATGTTTTCCAACCTTGTCAAAAGAAGAATATTTTACTAAACGTTCATAGTCGCGCCTAGCATAGGGATGCTCATCTGTGCTGGCAGTACAAGTTAGATAGATCAAAGCCATTTCAATAATTCCTCAACGAATTTCCCTGTTTGTATCGGTTGATTAGATTTTATATTTGATTATTGGCTGAATAGTCTTGTCATCATGCATGCATGCAAAAAAGTTTGAATATCGATAATAGTCACCCCAGGTTTCATAGTTTACTGGGTGTAGCCCAGTGCTGCGAATGATAAATATATCATACCTCAAACTATTTAAGTAAGTTATAGTCTGACTCAAGGAATGACCCGCCAAAACCCAGCATGAATTGTATTCAAACTGAACGTACTTTATTCTTTTGGCTGCAAGCATTCCTTTTGCCCCTAAAAGAACTTTGCAATCAAATCCTTCCACATCTATTTTTAAATAATCTATGTTGGTATCGCTATCTAGGAACATTGAGTCTATAGTGCAGACAGAGACTTCGTGTGGCGAAATAGCACATGGAATATGTGTTTCTGCTATTGATGAAGTTTCGCCACAGTCGGGCTCTTCGATATATAAGGCTGTTCCTTCATAATCGGCAACAGCTAACCTATGGAGATCTAAACAAGAATTAGAAAACTTTTCAGAAAGAATCGAAAAAGCACTCGATGAGGGCTCGAATAGACTCCCAGAGGCATCACTATATTTTATAAAATGCTCAGTCCATTCGCCCTTATTTGCGCCTACATCAACAAAATATGTGCATAAGGGAGCCAACTGCTTAAGCAAGGAATATTCGCCATTCACAGAGGAATTTGCGCTTTCTCCAAGATAGAAACCTATCACAGCATTGGCCTGGTTGCGTATCTTTACGCAAATCAAAGTAATCAGGCGACTTTTGCTTAGAGTTCTTTGGATTTTGTCTGTTACTTTATTCATTGTTTCTGTTTTTTGAGGACGCATAACGCTGATTCGGCGGGTCCGGTATCCACCCACTGCCCCGGTGGTATGTCCGCATAAAATGCCTTCAGGCCTGTTGGTCCTGGACTGAGAATCTTTCCAGCATAAGGCTGTTGTCGCAATTGGCCAATCGGCGAGGGCAATTTAGGCGGGTCCGAGAACCAGATGTTCCAAGCGTTACTGATGGTCTGCTGTGCTCGTTGACGGCCCAATCGTAGGTGCTCACTCTTGTTATGTGCCATTCGATGATCGTGGCTTTGGCCTGCAAGTCCTGGATGCTGCCGTTGTTTGCCTTCCCTCCAGGCCAAGGGTGCAATAGCTCCCATTGAAACTGCCCCCGCTTGCCTACGCAGTGCGCGGCCTTCGCAAGCTGAGCAAGGTGGCCAATAACACCAGAATGGCTGCCATCAAGGTGCCTGGAGCTACTAACTCCCCGAACCAGAGCACACCCCACAGGGCTGCCAGTGGCACCTGCACGTAGCTCACGGCGGTGGCGCGGGCGGCCGGCAGGGCCATCAGGCCGCGTGTGAGGGCCAGTTGGCCCAGTTGGGTGAATAGTCCCACCGCCAGCAACCAGCCCAGCTCCACCGGGGTGGGCAGCACCGGATCGATCCAGAGCACCGGCAGGCTCAGCGGCAAGGCCACCAGGGGGAAATAGAACACGATCACCAGCGGGTGCTCGCTGCGGCCCAAGGCGCGCACACTCACGTAGGCGAGGGCGGAGAACAGGGCGCCGGCCAGGCCGAACAGCAACGGCAGCAGCGGCAGCCCCGCTTCGTTGCCGGCGAAGGTGGAGCCCAGCAGGGCTGGATCGGCCAGCAGCACCACCCCCAGCCAGCCCAGCACGGCTGCCAGCAGCACCCGGCCGTTCAGGCGCTCACCCAGCAGGGGCCAGGCCAGCAGGGCCGTGAAGGTGGGGTGCAGATACTGCACCACCGTGGCGGCGGCCAATGGCAGGCCTGCCAGGGCGCTGTAGACGCAGTAGAGCCCCGCGGTGCCGAGCAGGCCACGGCCGAGCAGCAGTCCGCGGCGTTCGCCCCAGGGGGAGATGCCGGCAGCGCGCAGCATCCAGACGCTGATCGTCAGGCTCACCACGGCCCGGGCCAGCATCACTTCGCCCACCGGCAGGCGACCCACGGCCTTGACGCACACGCCCATCAGGCTGAAGGCCAGGGCGCTGGCGAGCATCCACAGCACTCCCCATCTCTGGTGTTCTCCGTCAGAATGGGATCCTGCCGGACTCCACCGGTAGTGTCCTGGTGCCTGCCTCCATCCCTTGAGCCAGCCGACGCTCCAACCTCGCCTCCACCCCCGCACGATCGAGGCCGTCAAGGAGCGCGCGGACATTGTTGATGTGGTCGGCGAGCACGTGGTGCTCAAGAAGAAGGGCCGGGAATTCGTGGGGATCTGCCCCTTCCACGACGACAAATCGCCGTCGATGACGGTGTCACCGGCCAAGCAGTTCTACTACTGCTTCTCCTGTGGCGCCGGTGGCAACGCCATCAAGTTCCTGATGGAACACCAGCGCCTCAGCTTCAGCGAGGTGGTGCTGGAGCTGGCCCGCAAATACCAGCTGCCGGTCGAAACCGTTGATGGGCCCCAGCAGGAGCGCCTGCGCCGCCAGCTCTCCCATCGCGAGGCCCTGCTGCGTGCCCTCGCCCTGGCCGCCGGTTGGTTTCGCAGCCAGCTGCGCAGCCCCGCCGGCGCCCCAGCCCTCGCCTACCTCAAAGACCAGCGCGGCCTCAGCGAAAGCACCCTCGAGAGCTTCGAGATCGGCTACGCCCCCGATCGCTGGGACGGCCTGCTCGGCCATCTCACCCAGGTGGAAGGCCTCTCGCCCGAGCTGCTCGAAGCCGCCGGCCTGGTGGTCTCACGCAAGGGCGGCGAAGGCGTCTACGACCGCTTCCGGCATCGGGTGATGGTGCCGATCCACGACCGCCAGGGCCGGGTGATCGGCTTCGGCGGGCGCAGCCTCGATGGCGGTGAACCCAAATACCTCAACTCCCCGGAAACCGAGGTGTTCGAGAAGGGCAAGCACCTCTTCGGCCTGGATCGCGCCACCTCCGCCATCCGCAAGGACGACCAGGCGGTGGTGGTGGAGGGCTACTTCGATGTGATCGCCCTCCACGCCGCCGGCCTCACCAATGCGGTGGCCTCGCTCGGCACGGCCCTGAGCAGCCAGCAGATCACCCAGCTCTGCCGCTGCTGCGAAAGCCGCCGGCTCGTGCTCAATTTCGACACCGATGGCGCCGGCGTGCGTGCCGCCCAGCGGGCGATCGGCGAGGTGGAGCAGCTGGCCCTGCAGGGCCAGCTCGAATTGCGGGTGCTGCACCTGCCCGCCGGCAAAGACCCCGACGACTTCCTCAAGGAACACGGCGCCGGTGAATACCGCGCCCTGCTGGAGCAAGCGCCGCTCTGGCTGGACTGGCAGATCGAGCAGGCGCTGGAAGGCAAGGATCTGGCCCGCTCCGACCAGTTCCAGCAGGCCGTTTCGGCCCTGGTGGCACTGCTGGGCAAGCTGCCCCAGAGCGCCGTGCGCAGCCACTACCTCCAGCAGGTGGCCGAACGTCTCTCCGGCGGTCAGGCCCGCCTCGCCCAGAAACTCGAGGAAGACCTGCGCCTGCAGGTGAAGGGCGAGCGCTGGCATGGCCGCTCGGCGCGCTGGGAGAAGCCCGGCGATGGCAGCCTGCGCGAGCGGGCCGAGGCTGAGCTGTTGCGGCTCTATCTGCACGCCGCCCGCCACCGCGGCGCCATTCGGCGTGAGCTGCGCCTGCGCGAACTCGACGATTTCGCCCTTCAGCACCATCGCCTGCTCTGGGCAGCGATCAGCGAACGGGAAGAGGACAACCTCGGTGCCGGCCGGCTTGAAGCCATCAACCGCGGCGACGACCCCGGCGATGACCTCGCCGATCTCGATCTGCCCCGGCTCCTCGCCGATCAGTTGCTGGTGGAGCAGAGCGAGTTGCTCGATCGCCTCACCCCCCTGCTGGAGCCCACCGAACTCCAGACCATGACCCTCTCCGCCCCGCTGCTGCAGTTGCGTGGAACCACAGCCGTGCTGGAGCGCCAGCGTTGCCTCAAGCGTTGCCGCCACCTGCTCGATGCCTGGAGCGGTCAGCGGCTGGAAACGCTCGAGCGCTGCATTGCCCTGCTGCTGGAGGAGGAGCGAACGGAGGTTGCGGCAGCAGAGGCCAGTTCCACCCAGGTCGTCACGCCTGTCTCCATCAACATGGAAACCCGCATCGACAACCTGTTCGCCGATCTCAACAAAGACGCCCTGCGTTTTCAGGAGCTCTATTACAACGAGCGCAAACACATCGGCCACCTCGACCAGCAGCGCTGCGCCGGCCTGGCTGAAACGCTCG
>Ga0208903_1000888_pt1 | contig 19526 bp, 18 predicted proteins | sample AntAceMetag02UKJ_FD_184769 | JGI IMG/M metagenome (GOLD analysis project Ga0208903, IMG submission 184769) | Saline lake microbial communities from Ace Lake, Antarctica - Antarctic Ace Lake Metagenome 02UKJ (SPAdes) (version 2) | ecosystem: Environmental > Aquatic > Non-marine Saline and...
AGACTCTTATAATGCGGAGGCTCACAATGCAGATGCGGAGGTGAAACTATGGTATGATTGGGATTTTAAATCGGCCGATATTGCTTTCAAAAAAGCTAAATCGCTGAACCCAAATTTACCCGAGTTACACATGCATTATGGCAGGTACTTTGGGTTCACAAAGCAATACGACCTATGTGATGAGCATTTCGAGAGTGCCATTCGGCTAGACCCATTCTCTGAGATATATTATTCCAACTGGGGTCTTATGAAATGGATGCAGGGCGATATGGAAAAAGCCTTAGAACTCGCAGAGAAATCTATTTTTAAAATGGATGATTTTTGGGGAGGATTCTTTTTGAAGGCTTTGGTCTGTCTAGAACAAAAGCAATATAAAGAAGCACTACCTTTTGCCCTGAATGCACGAAACCTTTATCCAAGCGGAAATACAATTGGGCTATTGGCCTTGGTGAATATTTTTTTAGGAGAAATGGATGAGGCGAAAGTGCTCATCAAAGAGGTGGAAGAAAGAGTGGCTAGTGGCCTAGCGTGTAATTATGACCTAGCCCAGCTTTATATTGCCACTGGTGAGTTTCTTAAAGCACATGCTTGTTTTGAGAAAGCCTATGAGTTACATGAAGGAAGAATGCTTATGATACATCAGGCTTTCAGAAGAGCCCGCTTTTTTAAAGAAAGTCCCGAGTTTAGAAAGTTCTTTGATGCGGTATCAGAACTTTCTCAAAAGGTATCTATCTAATGGGCAATAGTAATATGTCGGAAATAGAGAAAGGGGTATTATGGTATTTTTACCATTGGGAAAAGGAGAAAGCCCAAAAAGTATTTCTGAGACAACCTGTAGGCTCTGGCTACATTGATTTTACGTGGCAGGAGGTAGGAAGTGCAGTAAGGAAACTAGCGGCCTTTTTACAGACGTTAAATTTACCTTCAAACAGTAATATTGGTCTGGTTTCAAAAAACTGTGCAGAATGGGTCATAGCAGATTTAGCGATTATGATGTCTGGTCATGTAGTGGTGCCCTTTTATCCTAGTTTAAGCAGTTCGCAGTTAAATGAACTTGTAGCCCACAGTGGCTGTCCATTGGTATTCTTTGGGAAATTAGATGATATACAGGGCATTCAAGAAAACCTTCCGAAAAAACTCACTAAGGTTTCTTTCCCAACCTATAACCCAGATCTTGAGCACCTGCAATGGGATGATATTCTTAAAGAGAATGCACCAATAATAGAGAACCTGTTTTGGGATAAAGACCAAATCTATAGTATCATTTATACCTCAGGAACCACCGGAAACCCTAAAGGGGTGATGGTAAGCCATAAAATAGCGGCAGCCGTATTTACCAAAGTGCATACAGGAATGAAATGGGATGTGGCCCACCCACGATTTTTTTCCTATTTACCGCTAGCTCATGCCGGGGAGCGATGTGCGGTGGAGGCTGCTTGTATTCGGGTGGGTGGTATTATTTATTTTGCTGAAAATCTAGAGACTTTTAGTGAAAACCTACGAAATGCACGGCCAACGCATTTCTTTGGCGTACCTAGAATTTGGAGTCATTTTAAGGCGGGAATCCTTCAAAAAATACCAGAGCAGAGGCTTAGTTTACTTCTTAAAATACCTGTGATAAGTAATTTAATAAAACAGAAAATCAAGAAGGGTCTTGGTTTGCAGGATGCTGCATTGATGATTATATCAGCTTCGCCTGTTCCTGTTAGTTTGTTACAATGGTTTAGGAAATTAGACATAGAGCTTACCGAAGTCTATGGTATGACCGAGAACTTAGGCGTAGCCACTATAATGCCAGAGTCAAACAAAAAAGATGGAACAGTGGGGAAAGCCTGGGATGGGCTAGAAATTAAAATTTTGCCAGAGACACAGGAAGTATGTACCAGGTCTTCCTGGAATATGGACGGCTATTACAAAGAACCAGAGCTGACAGCAGAGGCCATAGATGCGGAGGGCTGGCTGCATACTGGAGATACAGGAGAAATGGACGAGGCGGCTTATCTAAAAATAACTGGAAGAATTAAGGAAATCTGCAAAACCAGTAAAGGAGAGTACGTAGCTCCAGCAAGTGTGGAGCGGCTTTTTGAAGATAAAGATTACCTGAACCACATCTGTGTGCTTGCAGAGGGTTTACCTAAGCCCATTGCTCTCGTTATACTCAATGAGATAGGGCTTAAACAGCAAGCAAGTTTTATAGAGAGGGATTTGGCAGCTCATATGAGTCAAATTAATTCTGAATTACGGCCTTATGAACGATTGAAAAAGGTAGTTATTTTGTCACATGACTGGACCGCCGAAAACAATAAACTGACCCCAACTTTAAAACTAAAAAGAGGTATAATTGAGCAAGAATATACTGGCTTAGCTGAAAAATGGTTCAATGAAAGCCAAAGTATCATTTGGGCCTCTTTTGACACAATGGACTAAGTTTCTGACACAATAGACTAAGTTTTTGAAAAGGCTAGGTATTAATTTTACAAAATAGAATTAATGCTTTATAGCCATGAAAGAAGCCATTCATTTGGGCTCACGCCGAGAGGTAGCCCCAGACAAAATAGAAAGATTAGAATCAAAGGGAAATTACACGCTCATTCACCTGACAGACGGGAGTGATTTTCTGTCATCCATTACTTTGGGCACTTTGCAAAAGCGTTTAAGCTCATTTCGGTTTTTTAGAGTTAACCGTTCTACGCTCATCAACTTAGATTACCTAGGTCGCTTTACCATTCATTCACAAAGTGGAATATTGCTCGAGACCAAGAAGAGAAACACCCAAGATATCTTTCTCTCAAGAAGGCGTGAGCCTGCTTTTATTGCCTATATAAACGCATAGGTACCATTCGTTAAAGCTCTTATTCATGAAAAGATATTACTCTCAAGCTCTCTTCTTACTTCTATTTTTTATCTCAAGTTTAACCTTTTGCCAATGGAAGACTAATATTGTAGGAGGCAATAGTGGAGATGCATATTACGTGAATGGGAAAATCAATGTGACGAGTACAGGAGGCAGTGTTGGAGGAGACAATAATTATCAGGGTATCATTGTCAACCATAATAATTTTGTTTCCGGTGCACAAGGCTATATTGACCAAGCCTTTACCAGCGTACCCGCGGCAAATTTATTTAAAGCCAAGGCCGGGGAGCCTACGCTCTTATGACTAATAAAGAAGGAACGCACAATACGGGTATTGGAAATTTGACCTTATACTATAATGCAGGAGGAGTCCGGAATACGGCTGTCGGAAATTCTGTACTTTTTCGAAATACTGTGGGTAGTTTTAGTACGGCTGTTGGGAATTGGGATCTTTTTCGTTCTTTCGGTCGGGAGAATACTGCCATCGGAGCCTATGCATTATACAATGATTCTCTGGGAAGAAACAACACTGCACTAGGATTTTATGCAGGTTGGATGATAAAGTCTGGCAGTAATAATACTTTCATTGGCGATAGATTTAATGCAACTAACGAAGGAATTTCTAATACTACTAGCTTGGATAATCGGGCTATTGTTGATGCCAGTAATAAAGTACGGATTGGTAATGCGGGTGTGACGGTCATAGAAGGGCAAGTAGCTTGGAGTAATCCGTCAGATAGACGATTGAAGGAAAGTATTGATTACAATAGCCGTTTAGGTTTAAATTTCATAAATGGCTTAAAAAAAGTTTCCTACAATTATATCGCCGATAAAAATAAAACCCGTTATGACGGTTTTATTGCTCAGGATATTGAAAAACTGATGTCGGATTTAGGTGTTCCGTTTAGTGGCTTGAAAAAGTCTGATGACGGGATGCTTTCACTTGCCTATTCTGATTTCGTGATGCCGCTTGTGAATGCCATTCAGGAACAGCAAAAGCAGATTGAAGACTTGAAAAAGCAAGTTCAAGAAACCAATGATTTGAAAATCCGATTGGAGTAACTGAAGGCGAGGTTGTTGAATTGATTTCTCCTGAAAGCGAACGTCAAGTAGCCATTAAAAAAGCAATAACAATAAATAACAGCGGGATAAGCTGAAAGTAAAACGTCATTATTTTGCACCGGTAAAAGAAGGTGAGATACTGGTTGTTGACATCTGGGAATCGGCAGAAGAATTTTGAAAGTTTGGCGAGGTAATGATACCACTCCCTCAAAAAGTACTAAATACCCATTTTAATAGACTCTTTACAAGTTAAAAACCCACTTTTTATGCTGTAGTAACTCGCAATGTTTAAATGTTTTCATCATACCTACTGAAATTATTCTCTACTATGAATCAACAGTTCTCATACCGGATAGCATTCTTATTTTTTATCCTGTTTTTCTGGCTAACAAAACCTGTAAAATCCCAAGAACCTTGCGGCACTATGCAAGTACTCAAAGAGCAGCTGAAAAACGACCCTGACATGCAAAAAAGAATAGATGAAAGAGATAAGCAGATGAAAATGTACGACACAAACCCTCAATTACTTACTGATGATGTGATAGTAATACCCGTAGTGGTTCATGTGATATATCATACGGCAGCACAAAACATATCTGATGCACAGATTGAAAGCCAAATAGCGGTGTTAAATGAGGACTTTACAAGGCAAAATGCGGATACCGTAAATACTCCCGCAGTTTTTAAAGGCAGAGCCGCCAATATAAATCTACGGTTTGCATTGGCCATAAGAGACCCAAACGGAGAAGCCACATCCGGTATAACAAGAACGTATACTCATAAAACCACATTTTCTACCTATACAGAAATGAAAAATTGGCCAGATAATGCAGCGGGTGAAGCAACTGGAGGTCACGATGCATGGCCAGCCACAGACTATCTCAATGTTTGGATATGTAACTTAGATGGTATAAGCCCAGGTCTTCGTGGTTTTGCTACATTTCCTGACCATCTGGACGATGTCGACGGAATAGTAGTTGAACCTGATGCTTTTGGAAGGGGGAGTGAGTTTAATCTTGTACCAAATTTTGACTTAGGGCGGACTGCAACACATGAAGTAGGGCATTGGCTGAGGCTGTCTCACATTTGGGGCAGTAATATTTACAGCGGTGACTTTCATTGTGATAAGGATGACGGAATCCGTGATACTCCAAATGCTATTGGGTCTAACTATATAAATAGCCCATGTACTTTTCCCGCTCGAAATTCATGCAGTCTTTACGAAACCGATGGTATTGACCTCCCCGACATGTTTCAAAACTATATGGATTATTCTAATGACCAATGCATGAATTTATTCACAGAAGGGCAGAAAAGTTTAATGAGGTTGGCTTTCGCTGAACGAGGATCGCGTGTAAGTATACGTAGTTCACTTGGACTTACTTCCCCTATGAACTGTAATGAGTTGACACTTACGTTCAAATATGACTCTCACCCAGAGGAAATTTCTTGGACTATTGTTAATAAATCTACCAACGACACCGTAGCTGTGGGTAAAAAATATGAAAGGCCTAATGAATGGACTCCGGTAGGAGTAAAAGAAGATATATATAAATTATGCTTGGCTGATGGCGATTATACTTTCACCATTGTAGATTCCTTTGGTGATGGAATGGTAGAAGGTGAAGGTGATTATAATTTAAAATCCCGATACGATACCTTGCACATTTCGGATGGTAATTTTATGGCAGGTGAAAGTTTCGATTTCAGCATAAATGATAGGTACTATCGTTTCGTGGGTCCTGGTACAGACTGGCATGACGATGTCAATTGGAACCGTAAAGTTCCTAGTACTTTTGCGGAGTTTGGCAAAATAACGATAGAGTCAGATTGTATTAAAAGAGATGGCTTAGAGATAACACCACCAAACATACTTGATGTAAAACATGGGGTGACATTTTCTGCAACAGCTATAGACCGCGAAAATGTCATCCTTGGCGGTTTAGTGGCTCATTACCCTTTCAGCGGTAACGCAAATGATACCACTGGTAACGGTAATAACGGCGTAGTAAGCGGAGCAACGCTAACTACGGATAGGTTTGGAAATGTGGGTAAAGCCTATGCTTTTGACGGCATTGATGATATGATACGCGTTACCCAAAATGCCAATTTAAACGCTATTACAAAGACCACCATTAGTTTCTGGGCAAATCATAATCAGGTCACAAGAACCACTGACGGATTTGATTGGCAAGCTTATATTTCAAAAGACATACCGGGACAATGGTTCACTTCCATGCTTTGTACCGACCCAAGCGGTTGCCAAGGAGAGCAACCCATCATTTTTTACACCCCAGGTCTTAGTAAAATAGAATCCCGTTATAATTGGAGTACCGTCAGCCCTAATGTGTGGTATTTCATTACACTTTCCAACGATGGAACGACGTCAAAAATTTATTTGAACGGTATAGTAGTAAAATCAGAGAATATAACGGGAAGTCTCACCACAAACACAAGCGATATAATCTTAGGAAGGTGTTTAACTGGAAGTCTATATCCTCTCGATGGAAAACTCGACGACCTCCGCATCTACAACCGTGCGTTAAGTGATGCCGAAGTACAGGCATTGTATAATGCGGAGAAGCCTTGAAAGTCTAATTGGAACAAACCTATGATTTGAAATACAGGCTGGAACAGCAGGAAGCTAGGTTTCCAAATTGATATTAATAGGCATGCCGTAGGTATCGTAACGAGCCCCAATCCTTTATTTGGCTTCTTTTGACACAATGGACTAAGTTTTTGACACAATAGACTAAGTTTCTGAAAAGGCTAAGTATTAATTTTACGAAATAGAATTAATGCTTTATAGCCATGAAAGAAGCCATTCATTTGGGCTCACGCCGAGAGATAGCCCCAGAGAAAATAGCAATATAAAAAAATACTATATACTCATTCTCTTATTAAACACTGTTTTTGTGTGCAAGCATTACAAAATAATACAACTGTACCCGCCAATACCGCTGTGGGAGACTACGCACTCATGACAAACAGCACAGGTTCGGACAATATAGGGGATTGGGTTTCTTTTTTCAAAACACTTATTAACACTTAAAGAAGAAAACCATTAAAAAATTCAAGTAACTATCCTTTGGCAAAAAAACTTATCAAAATGAAAAATTTACTTACCCTTTTTTTACTGAGCATTTCACTCACTGCATTTTCGCAGGTAGAAATCAATGCCTCATCGCCTAATGCCGAGTTGGAAATTATAAGCCAAACAAAAGGAATTTTGTTGCCGCGTTTGAATAATACCGGAGTAGTGACAAGTCCCGAAGAAGGTTTATTTATTTACGATAAAGCGGCAAAATCCCCCGCTTTTCACGATGGAGCTAAGTGGAATAGTATGATAATGATGATGCCAAATTCGTCTCTTGATGATTCGCTGACGTATAATCTGATGCTTGGGCCCGGAACGGGTGGTGAAGAGTTACAGTTAGAAAGTATCAATGAAGGAGGATCTGGCGGAGAGGCTATTTTCACTTACAATATTTCTAAATCAAGAGATAAAAACAGGATGCTACTTTTACGTAAGTTCCTTATAAACAGAAGTTCCACCACCAATATGGTAGCTATGGGGCCAATGGATCATGCTCCAAATTTAGAGATTAATATTTACCACAAAGGTGCGGCAAGCCCTTATTTTACCTACAAGTTTACCGTTTGGGAAATTTTGGCATACTCAACTTCGCATAGTATAGGTAGATCAGATGTAAAAGAGTCCTATACCCTATTGGCAAGCATTGTTGGGTAGAAAGATTGGGTAACAAACGAAACCATCGGACTTGATGGAAAGAATATCGTGGCGTATTAAATTGTAAAAAGCTAAAATCAATTTGCCGTTTCAAGTATTAGCATAAGTACTTTTTAAAATAAACCACTTATACAAACATAAATGATTGCCATAAACACGAACCATTAAAGTCTTGGAAAGAAGAAGATTTGTACTTGCCACGGTGATAGGATTACGCTCAACTAATACCTTTATAGCGAGTAGTTTTAGACAAGAAGAAAAACCCCCAAGACATCTTTCTCTCCAGAAGACGTGAGGCGGCTTTTATTGCCCATACTACTTTAAGGGCCAATAGCAAAGTCAATTCTCCTGCCAGAGTCAAATACAAAGCGGGTAACTCCTTAACCTTTAACCCAGGATTTGAGGCGAAAGGCGGAAGTACTTTTGAGGCGGAAATAGAGAGCTGTATGAATTAGCAGAGAGCCTGAGTTAAGAATTGAGATACTAATTGAAAGAAGTCTACTCTTTAAAATTACCACTCACTAAGTTTTTTTGACTATTGAGTTGAATGTGAGTATCTTACAAGAGCAAGGGGCATGGGAGTGAAGCCATCTCTAGTGCCTACAGGAATTAGCAGGCACTGAACTTTAGGCCTAATTCAGAAAGAAGGTTGGATAGCCAGCTAATATAGATCCACAATAAATACTTATTTACGTCGCAAATTAATGAGTCGGGGAATAAAAATTTAATTAATAGAGTATTTCAATAAAACCAGTGCGGAGTCAGCACTTTAAAAACAGACAAAATGACTATGAAGAAAATAATAATATGTGTATTGATGATGCTTCCTATAGTTGGCTTTGGCCAAAAAAAGGAAAATGGTAAAATCTATATTGAACATCCTGCCATAAATGTAGTAGATGCTTTTACAAAGGCAATGGTGAAAGCAGATACCACTGCCATGGCTAAACTTATGTCGAACGATTTTATGGCTTTCAATCCGGTAACCTCTACTCCATATAGTGAGGGAATGACTAAGGCTTCGTTTTTTGGGATGGTTATGTGGATGCACGGCAACCTTGATTATTATTCTATAGAAACAATGAAAGGTTCCTATCCCGATGCTTTTGAATATGCTAAAGACCCTAGTGACAATAACGCTGTCACAGTAGATGCTTGGGATATCTTAAAGGGTGTTCACAAAGAAACTGGGGTAAAGGCTGACATGCTCCTACATCGCTCATTTACATTGACTAAGGACAATAAGATTAGTAGAGTTTCACAGTATATGAATCCGGAGTTTGGGAATGAATTACAAAGAGGTTATTCAGAAAGAAAAAATGGGACGATTTATAACGAGCACCAAAACATCAACAACCTAAGGTTGATGATGGCAGCCGTTGAAAATGGCGAGTGGGATAAGTATTATAGCTATTTCGATAAAGACGCGACTTTCATGGATATCAATAATGTAGATAATAAATCGACGCATTTAGATGCCGAAAAAATAGCTGACAAGGCTATTTTAAAGATGTATGACCTTGATGGTATTGAGCAAACGGGCTATCCTGACTATCTGGTTTACGAAATGGGTAACTCGGGTGTACTTCTGTCTTGGTGGAATATTCATCTTGTAAGAAAGTCGGATAAAAAGAAGATCATGCTACCGATGCACTATCAGCATGAAGTAAACAAAGAAGGAAAAATAGTGCACACTATATCTTACTACAGTTCGGGATTATTGAAGTAATATTTGTGTTCGAGTTTAGGCCTTTGGTGATTTGCCAAAGGCCTTTTTAAAACAGTTTCTAAAAGCCATTAACAATGGGAAAAGCAAATGCTTTAGTACGCTCATTAGTGGTCATTTTAGTGGCTTCAATGGTCTTTGGTTGCAATCAAAAAGCTGCAAATAATGAAGCTGAAATAACATCTAAGTCTGCAGAAATTATAATTTCGGGTCAAATGACGGCGGGTCAAAAACTATTATACAAAACAGGTAATCCCAATGATTGGCCTAAAAGTCAAGATGCTGTAGTATCGGCTCCCGACAATCATAAGATCCTGATGGAAAATGAAAGTGTTCGGGTTTTAGAGGTTACGCTTGCACCGTCGGCATTAGAACCTGTACATTATCATCAATGGCCAAGTGTGTTATACATTATGGAGGCGGGAGATTTTATAGATCGTGATGGAAATATCATTATGGACACCCGTCAATTACCCACGCCTTTAGTCTTTCCAATGACCATGTGGAAGGACCCTGAAGCTCCACATTCTGTGGAAAATTTAAGTGATACTAAAACGGTTCGGCTTATTAGGGTAGAAATGAAAGAATAGATCTTTGATATAGCAAAAAGATGAATACATTAAACAGTTAGAAAACGGGTTAAACTCAAAACTGCCCTAAAAGCTATCTAAGTAAAAAATAAGTCAAAAGATGAAAACAATAGGAATAATAGGCGGTGCGGGCTTCATAGGCAGCTACAACACCCAGAAATTTTTAAATGAAGGCTACAAAGTCAAAGTATCGACGACAGATATTTCCAATAAAAGCAAATACGAGCATTTATACAGTTTGGGAAATGCCAAAAACTTGGAAATCGTCCAATTAGACGTCGAAAACAAGGCGGAACTTTCGAAGTTTTTAAAAGGCTGTGAAATTATAGTTCACGGTGGAACTCCATTTCAATTGGATGTCAAAGACCCCAAAACTGAACTCTTTGATCCAACGATCAAAGGCACAGAAAACTTTTTGGAAGTAATCCAACAGATAGAAGGTATCGAAAAAGTAGTGTTCATTGCTTCGGTGGCGGCTTATAACACCAATCACCCTATGTTGCCAGATGGCAAAACAGACGACAAGCCAATAAATGAAAATGATGCCCCATTTATGAGTGAACAGAGTCATCCGTATGCACAGGCAAAGTTCATAGCTAATCAGGCTGTCAATAAATTTATTGCCGAAAAGCCAAAGCTAAGTTTTGAAATTGTTTCGGTTTCTCCTGTTGGGGTTATGGGTAAATCATTATCGAACCGGGAGGATTCTACCTCCACTGGATTACAGTTTTTGTTTAAAAACAAAATTGCCCCCAACCCATTTGTGCAAATGCTTTATGATACCGATATCAACTTTGCCGTGGTGGATGTGGAAGATGTAGCCGATGGTGTTTACAAAACTGCTACGACCCCAGGTATTCATGGTAAAAACTACCTCTTAAGTAGCGAAAGCTATAAAGTATCGGATGTAATCTTGATGCTAAACCATCAAAGTCCCGTCGGAAAGCCGACCATGACCTATAGCAACGCCTTGGCCAAAAAGGATTTAGGAATGAGTTTTCGGCCTGTTCTCGTAACACTGAATAGCTATGAATCTTAGTTGAAAGGAAACAATGGGAAAGCCGAAGCGTCGGTCTTGCGAAAACCGACAGAAAGATTAAGCAATTAATAATTTAAAAAAAAAACAGTAGTATGAAAAATTTATTTTTATCAGTTCTCATTCTTTTTGGTGGCATTTATCAAGCCACCGCACAAGACTTTTATCTGCCTTCCTCGTCTAAATCAAAAAAGGCGGTAAAAAACATGAATAAAGCATCGGACTTGTATTCGAATGTCCATGTAATGAAAGGTAACGAGGCCATCAAACAGGCATTAGCTGAAGACCCCAATTTGTTTTTAGCCTATGTATATGCCGGTCAGTGGGCTGATGAAGCAGAACGACCTGCTTTACTTGAGAAAGCATTGGCCATTGATGCCACGAACTTTAACGAAGCGGAGAAAATCATGCGGAACATGATTGAAAATTCACAGAAAGATTCTGAATATAAACCTACCGATGACATGAAGGCACTCGTGGTAGCTTACCCACAAAACCCCCAAGCTAATGAGTGGGCTGCAATGCATTCATTCTACACGAGCGGAGACGTAGACGCTGGACTGAAATACGCCCAAAAAGTGGTTGAGATGAGCCCAAAGTACGCCCCAATTCACAATAATATAGGCTATATGTACATGGAAAAAAAGGAAATGGATAATGCGAAAACTGCCCTCGAAAAGTACATCTCTTTGGCTCCAAAAGAGCCCAATGCTTACGACAGTATGGGCGAATATTATGCAATTAATAAAGACTACGGCAAGGCGGCAGAGTTCTATGATAAAGCAGCGGCAATGGGACTCGAATATGCTAAAGAGCGGGCAGACAAGGCACGGTTGATGATGAATTGACTCGAATCATAGATTAGACCGATAGGAGAAACCCCTTTTTCTAAAGAAGGAGGAGTTTCTTTTCTCAAAATATTTACTAATTTCTAAAGAATAAAACGGGCAAAGCCGAAAACCGAATTAGAGTAGGCGAAAAGTTTCAAAATTATGAAAAAAATTAATACGGATTTATATTCATTAGCAGCAGTTTTATTAATGTTAACTGTATTGAACGGGTGCAACCAAGAGGTAGCAGAAGTAGACCAGACCATCACTCAGTCCGAGTTTAATTTAGAAACAGCCAAGGCAGAAATAGAAGAAGCCAATAAGAACTTTATGGCTTTAGTAGCCGCAGGAGATTCTGTAGGTTTAGCCAATGCTTATACCACTGATGCCAAATTCATGAGTGCCGGAGCACCTTCTGTGGTTGGAAGAGTCAATATTCAATCTGCTATGGCTGGAATAGTTAATTCTGGAATCACAAAAGTAGATTTAAGACTCGAAAATGTGTATGGTACCGAAGATTTAATAGCTGAAGAAGGCGAATTGAGTCTTTTTGTAGGAGACGAAGAAGTAGCTATAGAAAAGTATATTGTTCTTTGGAAAAAGGAAGACGGGAAATGGAAGTTATTTAGGGATATTTTCAATTCGAATTTACCAATTGAATAGTTTCTGACCTTATCCGAATACTAAATGACAATGAACCTTCCGGAAAGGCAATGCTAGCTTATAATTGCGATTTGGCCATATAAGAACTTGGTGCTAAATTTAATGACCTGTATGAAGCTTTGTTGCTTAAACTTAATTGATAAAAAGTAAGAATAGACTGGGAAGGGGATGCGTCAGCTCTGCGAAAACCGTTCCGATAACTATCGGGAGCGTAGGCAAATAACTCGTAGAATTCTAGGCACCGGGTTCTGTGAACAGACAAAAATAATATCATGAAGAAAATTAACACGTATTTATTTACTGTAGTAGCTGGAATGTTACTGATGACAGCAAGTTGCACCCAAGAACCAACCGAGGCAGAAACCAAAACTATTGATGTTTCAGAAATGACAACTGAGCAAAAGCAAGTAATTGGAAAAAAGATTTCTGCCCTAACTCAAGCATTCTTTCAAAACATCGAAAAATTAGATATTGAAGGGTGCATGGCTCTCTTTGAAAGTACGCCTGAATTCTTGGCGGCTAATCTGGATGGTACTTCCAGTGACTACAACTCACTCAAAAAGATGAATGGTGATGCTTTCAGTCAAACAGCTGGGGTATCCTTGATTCTCAAAAAGGAGGCTGTCAGAATCTTATCAGATTCAAATGTACTATACACTTTCTTCGCAGAACAAGAGATTACGCTCAAAACGGGGGAGAAAATGACATTTGAAGATATGGCAGGAACAATACTCTTTAGCAAGATCAATGGTGAGTGGAAAGCCACCTTCTATCATGAGTCTGCATTGGCACCTGTGGTTGGGGATAGTGAAGATATACTATAATCATCGTAAAGAAATAGTCAGCGAAATGGCATTACTGCCTGGCTTACATCCTTAAATCGTCCCTTTACAGACCTTTCACATAGGAAGGTCTGTGAAGGGACGTGTCTATACAACACCAAACACGCATAAACTTTCAAATAATATATACGGGCAAATAAAAAAAACTTCGTGTTAGCTATTGGGGCAGGCAAGTAATTAATCAAAAACATGAATCAAAATAATGAAAAGGATTGAAGAAATAGATGCTTTAAGAGGCTTTTCCTTATTTGGAATATTAATGACACACATGTTTGAAGGCTATTTGGCAAGTTTCACCCCACCACAATATGTGGGATTTAATATCTTAAATTCCGTAGATTCTTTTTCTCTGCTAATAATTCAAAACCTTTTTATAGGGAAATTCTATGCTATTTTTTCCTTCCTTTTTGGCTTAAGTTTCTATTTAATATTAGAGCAAAAAAAAGGGGCAAGTTCATTAAGATTTGTCTGGCGTTTAGTGCTGCTTTTCCTAATTGGCCTTGTTCATCATATACATTACCGAGGCGATTTTTTAACGGTTTATGCGGTCATTGGAATGGCTCTGGTTTTATTCAGGCAAGTGCCTACTAAGTTGGTATTTATTGTTGGCGTATTCTTTGCCTTTAATGGACCAACTATTCTTATCAGTACTATGTCAATCTTCCAACCCGAAACAGTTCATGCTATATTGAAAGGCTTCAATCCTGTAGAACAAGCTACTATTTATTTTGATTTAGTTATCAACGGTGAGTACAAAAAACTTATCATTTCTAATAGTACCATCGGATTTATAAATAAATTCAACTACCTGAAATTCAGTGGAAGACTTTGGGTAATTCCTGGCTTATTTCTGTTAGGTCTTTGGGCCGGTCGGAAAAAATGGCACGAGAATCTGGATAAAATTCCAATCAGAAAACTTCTTCTTGTATCCGCTAGCATTGGTATTCCTCTATTACTTATCAATTACTACTTTTCAACACCTTCCTCTTCAGAAATTCAACGTTTTTTTGGTGTAATTGCTAAAGATGCTTCCAATATTTTCATTCCCTTATTTTATATAGGCACAGTGTTACTAGTTTATAAATCTGATAGCACTCGAAAATTTATCAGACAATTGATTCCTGTTGGAAAAATGGGACTAAGCATCTACGTGTTACAATCAGCATTTGGTATTTTTATTTATTACGGCTATGGTTTAGGCTTATTGCTAAAATTATCAGGAACTGCGGCATTAGGCTTGGGTTTGTTATTCTTTATGTTGCAAATATTGTTTAGTAAATGGTGGTTTAGAAAATACAAGTTTGGACCCTTGGAATGGCTTTGGAGGAGCGGAACTAATGGGAGTTGGCAATCTATTAAGAATGTGAAATCATGATTTTGAAATGCAAAATTTTGAAGGGACAAGATGTGAAAGTCAATCATCGCTTAGGCTACTATAAGACAATGCAGATTGCAACACGCTACACCACTCCACAAAAATTAAATTGTAACGCAAAAACAGTTCACGTATGAAAAATTTATTCGCATTAATTCTCTGCTTGTTTACTTCTACAGAAAGCCTTGGCCAGACCTACGTTACGAACACTACAATTATTGACGTAGAAAACCAAAAATTGGTCCCGAACCAAACGGTGGTGATTACCAACGATAAAATATCAAACATTCAATCGATCGAAAAAATCAAAATTCCCGCAAATACAACGGTCGTTTATCACATCGAAAATGGGGAAATCCAAAAGATGTATTTTGTGAAATAATAAAAAAGCTGTTGCTACCTATTTGACCTCCAATAAATATAAATTTTTAAACACTACAAATATGAAAATTAGCATCTTTTTATTCATCCCTTTTATTGGGTTGTTGCTTTCGTGTAATGACAAGACCAACACCGCAACTTCAGAAAAGAAAACTAAATCTTCCTATTTCGATTATTCCAACAGTGAGGATCAAACTACAGGCGGCATTAAAATGATTCCTATTCAAACGCCAAAGGGTACGTTTAATGTCTATACAAAACGTATGGGAAACAATCCTAAAATGCGTGTATTATTGCTTCATGGCGGACCTGGAGGAACTCATGAAGAATTTGGAAACTTTGACGGCTATCTTCCTAATGAAAATATTGAGTACATCTACTATGATCAACTCGATTCCTATTACAGCGATAAACCAAATGATTCCACACTTTGGACTACCGAACATTTTGTGGAAGAAGTAGAGCAAGTCCGAATGGCTTTAGACCTTAACAAAGATAATTTTTACCTACTCGGTCAATCTTGGGGTGGGATATTGGCTATGGAATATGCCTTAAAATATCAGGATAACTTAAAAGGCCTTATCATTTCAAATATGATGGCTAGTGCTCCAGAATATACCAAATATGCCAATGAGGTTTTAGGCCCACAAATGAATCCTGCTATTTTAAAAGAAATTATGGATATGGAGGCTAATGACGATTTTGATAATCCGAGATATAGTGAGCTTTTAATGAATGATTATTATACAGAACATATTTTAAGAAAGCCTTTAGAAAAATGGCCAAAATCGATAAACTTGCTCTTTGAGCATCTAAATCCAAATATTTATATTTTCATGCAAGGTCATAGTGAATTTGGAATGACAGGTAATGCGTCCCTGAAAAATTGGGATGTGTCTAATAGACTCAAAGAAATCAAAACACCCACTTTAATGCTTGGTGCTACATGCGACACTATGGACCCTAAGTACATGAACTGGATGGCTAAAGAGGTGCAAAATGGCAGAAGTCTAACTACAAACGGAGGTCATTTATCTCAATTTGATGATCCAGAAACCTACTTTACTGGATTGATAAAGTTTATTAAAGATGTAGATACTGGGGAATTCAAATAACCGAAATAAAGTATAAAAATTTGCGTCTAATCAGAGGCATTTATTCAAAACGAACTAAAAACAGAATCATGAAGAAAGTCTTAAAATTTATAGGTGTCGCTGCAGGTATCCTATTCCTGATTGGTATAACGGGTTATTTCGTTTGGTTCCATAACTCAGAAGAGCATATCCTAAAACTTCAAGCTTCAGAAGTTTATAGCCCTGATAAAAGCAATAATTATTTGATAACCAACGCAAATATTATTGATGTTGAAGCTGGTATAGTGCTTGAAAGTCAAAATCTGGTCATAGAGAATGGTGTTTTCAAGCAGATTTTTGAAGGTCAAGTTCCTGATAGTCTAAAAGCAAGCCATAAAATTATAGAGGCAAAAAAGCGGTACCTGATGCCCGGAATGATCGATATGCACACGCACTTGAATAGCGGTGGGCTAGTACCGCCAGACGAATCTACTCGGCCAATGGCATTAGAGCAATTTGCCAGATACGGTGTGAGCACCATTTTTACTTTAGGCGGACACGGATTTAATGAGGAAACCACCGCAGAACTGAGAGAAAAACAACGGAAGCACGAAATTGTAGCCCCGATGATTTTAGCAACTGGAAATATACTAACAGCACCAGGTGGTTATCCCATTCCATTTGTATCTGGTATGACAGGCTTATCAGAAGATGAAATAGATCTTGATGAACAAGGCATATTTACTATTACAGATGAAACTGACTTGGATGCTATGTTTTCTAAAAAGAAAAAGCTTGGCCTCAACGGCGTAAAAGTGATGGTAGAATCTGGCTTAGGTGGTGCTTCAGAAGAACCACGATTATCAAATAAATTGACCGGGAAAATCGTCCAGAAAGCATCACAATACCATCTACCCGTTTTTGCCCATGTAACCCGTAAAGCCGACTTGCAAGATGCTGTGAATGCCGGCGTAAATGTTATTGTTCATACGGTAGAAGATGAGTTACTAACAGGTGCTGAGCCTTTCTTAGAAAAAATGTTCCGAGATTCTATCTATTACACACCTACGCTTTCTGTAGCGTATATCTTCCAATATGTTGGCTCTGCTGAAATTTTAGAGGATCCTTTTATGATGCAATACAGTTCTGAGAGAACTAATCGCAGCCTTGAAAACTGGCCAGTAAGACAAATGATGGTTCGCAGTCAAGGTATTGATCTGGATTTGCATAAAGAGAATAATATTAAAAATTTTACAACAATGTGTAAGGCAGGTGTCAACATACTCATGGGGTCAGATGCTGGAAACCCCTCAATCATTCCTGGATATAGTGCCCACAAAGAGTTGGGTTTTATGGCAGAAGCGGGCATGTCAAATGCTGAAGTCCTTCGTTCAGCAACTATTGCTCCTGCTAAATTTTTAAAAATGGAGAATAAAATTGGAAGTATTAAAGAAGGCAAAATTGCCAATTTCCTGATGCTGGATAAAAACCCATTAGATGACGTAAAAAATTCGCGAACAATCTACAAGGTGATGCTCGAAGGGTATTGGATTGAATAAATGCAGTTTTTTTTGCTTGATTCAGGTGGTATAACCTGAACATTCCTTAATTTATTTATCCTATAGAGCAGATTTCTTTGTTCCCAGTGTGTTAGTTGGTTACAGCAGACAGCACAGCAATTATTCATTAGAGATGTAGTCTCCAAGGAGTTTAAATAAGCGAACCACAATACTACAAGTAAATAGATGAAACAATTCAAATATCATAACTGTAGTGCTCCCCATTCTTAGGACAGAAAATCAATAAGATTAAGTTACTACTGACCCTTTCCCAAAAACAAGACAGTTGAATATTAGAGAATGCAAGCTTCTTTTTTCTTCAAGATGTATTCCCTTGGGGCATGCCCCCAAGGGAACTGTGTGGCCTAAATTCGTTATAATTTTTTTTCCTGGAAGTACGGACTGTAAGCCCATGACAGAGTAATATATACGGTTAATTCGCTTAAGACTAACATTATACCCCAAGTTCATAGTTAGCGATTTATGCATCTTCTTAGATCCGTAATATGGGTGCTTAAGGTAATGTTCATCGATTAAACGCATCAATTCTAGATTCAAAGAGCTTTGGCTATTTACTTGATAATAATAACTAGAACGCTTTAATCTCAACAATTCACATTGCTTTGAAATTGCCAAAGAATGACCCTTGGTTATCATCCCTCTACGCTCTTTTAAGTGCTTTATTTCAAGGTTTCTTCTAAAAAATCTATGGCTACTTTTTGCTCACCAATGATGCGTAGAAGCTTTTCTTTTTCTTCTTACGTTTCTGTTTTTTACTCTTGGCTTTGGTGCTGAACACATCCTCGCCACCCGATTAAAAAGCTCGTTTCCAAAGGCTAATTTGTTGAGGAGAAACTTTGTACTTCTGTGCTAGTTCGGCAAGGGATTCTCGCTCTTTCAAGGCCTCCAATACTACCTTGAATTTGAATTTTGATGTATTCCGATAGAGTTATCGGGATTCTTCTGGTCATAATACAGTAAATTTAAGATGAAAAATTATCTTAGCTCACTGTCCAGTTGTTGGGGGTATCATCAGATCAGATTCTTCCTAAAACTTATGAGTCGTTTATGCCACTATTAAGAAAAAATAAAGACGTTCACTTTTTTGTGGCTAACGGGAAACACAGTCCAACAGATGGCGAATTTAAAAACGCTTATACTGAAATCTTAACCTTTTTGGATAAGCTGTGAAAAGGAATATTTACTATAAATAATTCATTTCAGCATAGGAGGTTTTGGGTTTAATCAGGCTATAGTTTATGTAATTTGAATAGGCATAATTTTAAGCCTTTATAGAATTTGTAAAAAGGAGGACGCCTGTAAACCTGCAAATAGGGAAAAAGGTTGCCTGAGTTATTTATGATGTTGATAAGCGATTTAAGTATATAAGAGGGTGGGGGGTGCTTTACCTAGCTATCATAAAACACTATCAAGTGAAAGGCTAAGTATGTTGTTAAATATTTCGGCCTTTTTCAATATAGTTTGCGATTTCTCCAACTGGAGCTACCCAAATAGCTTCCGTTTTATTTAAGTATTTCAATAGTTTTTCTAGTGTTTTTGTTTTCGTCGTTTGTAGTCCACCTTTATTGATTTCATGACCTGCTAGGACAAGCCAAAGGCCGTTTTCTCTGGCCGAGTCTATGATAGCTAAAAGATCTTTAAAACTTTTTCCGTCCATTTCAACACCGGTTATTTGTGCCAAGTCGCAATAACCTGGGTCGTTAGGAGCTTCATCTAACCACGTTCTTCCGCTCAAAAACTCCTTGGCTATCAGGGGAACATAA
>Ga0208903_1000892_pt1 | contig 19469 bp, 9 predicted proteins | sample AntAceMetag02UKJ_FD_184769 | JGI IMG/M metagenome (GOLD analysis project Ga0208903, IMG submission 184769) | Saline lake microbial communities from Ace Lake, Antarctica - Antarctic Ace Lake Metagenome 02UKJ (SPAdes) (version 2) | ecosystem: Environmental > Aquatic > Non-marine Saline and Alkaline...
CCCCAACGCGAACATCAGGGCTGTGGGCAAGGACAACGAAATTTTGGCCACGGGCGTATCCGATGGGCAGGGCAGGTACGAGATACTGATCCCCATGGCAAAGCTCAAGGGGAAGCCCTGGGGCGTCGAGGCGATCAGGGTCGAGGTGGTACCCGGGCAAGGTGCGGCGGTTTCCCTTTCCACGGCGAACGTCATCAGTGGCGTATTGACCCCCAATGCGAACATCAGGGCTGTGGGCAAGGACAACGAAATTTTGGCCACGGGCGTATCCGATGGGCAGGGCAGGTACGAGATACTGATTGCTATGGCAAAGCTCAAGGGGAAGCCCTGGGGCATCGAGGCGATCAGGGTCGAGGTGGTACCCGGGCAAGGTGCGGCGGTTTCCATTTCCACGGCGAACATCATCAGTGGCGTATTGACCCCCAAAGCGAACATCAGGGCGGTGGGCAAGGACAACGGGGTTTTGGCCACGGGCGTATCCGATGGGCAGGGCAGGTACGAGATACTGATCCCTATGGCAAAGCTCAAGGGGAAGCCCTGGGGCGCCGAGGCAATCAGGGTCGAGGTGGTACCCGGGGAAGGCGCGGCGGTTTCCATTTCCACGGCGAACGTCATCAGTGGCGTATTGACCCCCAACGCGAACATCAGGGCGGTGGGCAAGGACAACAAAATTTTGGCCACGGGCCTATCCGATGGGCAGGGGCGGTACGAGATACTGATCCCTATGGCAAAGCTCAAGGGGAACCCATGGGGCATCGAGGCGATCAGGGTCGAGGTGGTACCCGGGGAAGGCGCGGCGGTTTCCCTTTCCACTGCGAACGTCATCAGTGGCGTATTGATCCCCAATGCGAACATCAGGGCGTTGGGCAAGGACAACCAGGTTTTGGCCACGGGCGTATCCGATGGGCAGGGCAGGTACGAGATACTCATCCCTATGGCAAAGCTCAAGGGGAAGCCCTTGGGCGTCGAGGCGATCAGGGTCGAGGTGGTACCCGGGCAAGGTGCGGCGGTTTCCCTTTCCACGGCGAACATCATCAGTGGCGTATTGACCCCCAAAGCGAACATCAGGGCGGTGGGCAAGGACAACGGGGTTTTGGCCACGGGCGTATCCGATGGGCAGGGCAGGTACGAGATACTGATCCCTATGGCAAAGCTCAAGGGGAAGCCCTGGGGCGTCGAGGCGATCAGGGTCGAGGTGGTACCCGGGCAAGGTGCGGCGGTTTCCCTTTCCACGGCGAACGTCATCAGTGGCGTATTGACCCCCAACGCGAACATCAGGGCGGTGGGCAAGGACAACGGGGTTTTGGCCACGGGCGTATCCGATGGGCAGGGGCGGTACGAGATAATCATCCCTACGGCAAAGCTCAAGGGAAAGCCATGGGGCGTCGAGGCGATCAGGGTTGAGGTGGTTTTAGAAGACAGAAGTAGTATGATAACTAGTCAATTTTCAACGAAACCGGGAATAGACCAGCCAGTCCGTGAAGATATACTACTAGAATTAATCAAAATAAACAGCCTAAAAAACAGGAACGTGGCTAGCGAAACACCCACGAAGAAAACAGAACCTCAAGATTTTGACTTTTTCCTTAATTTAAAAAACACCTTGATCCTAGAAAAAAGTTTACTTTTTGAGCAGTTTTATAAATTTAAGACTAGTGAGGATATTGTTCGAAACGAGAGTGCATTGGTCGATTTTTTGATTACGTATTCAAAAGATTACGAAACGCTGATAGAATTTGCCAATTTGAGTTTCAGAAATGAAGTTCAAAGTAAACTGGATATATTTCTCACTAAAAAGTATAATTTCCTTTTTGTTTTTGAATCCCAAATCAAAAAATTTCAAAAAAAATTCTTTTTCAGCACCCTGGACCCAAAGGAATTCAAATCAATCCTCAGGGTTTTTATATTTAAGCATATTCCTAGGATATCTGATGTTAAAACGTATAAATACTCTGGATTGACACTTAATTTCCTTGAAATGCTCTCTGAAAATAGAGCCTTGAATTTTAGACAATTAGCAAATTTATCAAGCCAAAACATTGTTTCCAGTCCTGTTAAAAAGAGTATCAAACTTGGGATTAACATTTTTATCGGTAAAAATAAACTTGACTATGTAAAAGTAGCCGTACAGGAGGAGCAATATTACAAGAATTTATTTTTCTCTTTCTTGAAATTTAAAAAAATTCCGGAATGGTCGCAGTCACGATCAATTGACGTTGAGGATAGTATTGCTTTTATTAAGGCGGTTATAGATAAAGAAGACGTAGCGTATATCAGGGAATTGTTTTCGGATAAAGTAATCGTAAGAAGAATTGTAACCCATCTAAAAAAGGTTGACCCAAGTATCAGACTTAAACTGCTTGGGCTTCTAAAACTGCCTTATATTGAGCATAAGATTGATGATGTGTATCAGGGTTTTCTAAAAGCATTTGACATCGGAAATTTTGATACTCAAAAGATTTTCGAAACCATAATCATCGAGGAATTATGGAAAGTACCAAGTTTACTTGCAATTTATGAAAGCATGTATAGGGTTTCAAAAATTGCCTCATCGCCCGGTAAAATAAAAATCATTAATTCAATTGAAGGCCAATACCCGGACTTTGATATCCTGATAAAAAAGACGAATATCGTTACTGAAAAACAAAAAATTGAACTGATACGTTATTTTATCCAAAATGGGAAATTACCTTCAAAATTAGAAGTCAAGTCCCAAGCGACAATGCAATTGATTACTTCCCATTTGTCAAAAAAGCCATCATTACTATTATTTTTACTTCAAGAATTTTCAAAAAGCCCATCAATTAGTAAAAATATTGTTACACTAGTTTCAACTAGATTGTTGGTTGAAAGTATTATAGAATCAATAGGCAGAAAAGACCAAGTTCTTAAGGAACTATTGCTGCTTTTTTTAAAACCTATTCCAAAGGAAGCAAGCCCAACGGAATTAACACTTTATGATACGTTGATTGTAAACTGGGTTAGCCCAAAAATCATAACTATCCAGAATTTCAAATCCACATTGAACCAAATAAATGAAATTAGTCCTACGTATTTTAAAATGGCCATCAGTAGTCTTGAAAAACTAAGGTCAGAGGAAAATATTTCTATAAAAAGGTCCGTGGTCGTGTCATATTTTAAAGAGTTGAAGGATTCCGACCAATTGATAAGCTCAAAAATAAATTCAATTCCGCAAGCGAAATCAGAAACCTTGGATTTTGAGGATTTTATGTATGATTTAAAGTATTTTATAAATTTTAAATCTTTTGATCGTTCCAAAAAAACAAAGAAAATTAAAGAATTTTACGTGTTATTTCACAAGTATAGGTATCATGTATCATTGAAACAAGAAATTCATACGTGGGCAAAGTCACATCAAAAGTCGGTGTCCTTGCTAAAATTATTTCCAGAAAAGAAAGGGGTTAAGATTCTGGATATTATTCATCCCAAATTATTGGTCAGAATAAAGCTTTTGAATTCAATTTTAGCAAAATTCAACTATGATTCCGTTCAGAAAGTCCTTAATCTTGATTCGGATAAAAAATTCCTGCTTAAAATCCTACAAATTTGGTCTACAAAAAATGTAATTGTTTATAATCCTAATGAGATAGTATATTCACTTTTGGAGGATGCCATCTCATTTTCATCCCTGGATGCTGTTGTGGTATTAGAGAAATTGGCAGAGGGCCTTCCTACGCTCGAAATAGAGGAAAGAAAGTTGGTCAATTTCATTTTATTGGCTGCTATACACAATGTACGGCCCAAGGAAATTATAGAAATACCTGAAAAAAGCCCACTATTTTTGGAAGAGGATGCCATCTACATCAATAATGCGGGGTTGATATTGATTTGGCCTTTTATTTCAACCCTTTTCAATAAATTAGGGTTACTTATAGACAATTCATTTATTGATGATTATAACTGTCAAAAGGCAATTTTACTACTCAATTTTTTCGTTTTTGATGAAAAACAGATCGAGGAGTCCGATTTAGTTTTAAATAAGATTCTATGCGGCGTTGATCTAAATTATTATGTTGATGTTACTTTAGAATTAAGCGATATTGAAAAGAATATATGTGCATCTTTGATAAATGCCGTAAAAATGAATTGGGAAAAAATGAGTGGTACTTCAACAACGACCTTTAAAGACTATTTTCTAAAGCGGGAAGGCTTTATCAATAAAAATAATAATGATTTTAGTTTAAATGTTGAAAGAAGACCCCATGATTTGTTATTGGAAACCGTTCCCTGGAATATTTCCATGATTCAGACCTCATTTATGAAAAATAGGTTACTTGTAAATTGGAAGGATAAGAAATGACAGCACCTAACTTAGCATCTGGCAACAATGCATTAACCGTAAAAAATGAAATCGACTGGCTCAATGGATATATTGAAAGTAGATTAGTTAATTATTTTGATGAAGCATATGAATTTGTTGCAGTTCCTCCACCAAGTTTGGTAGACGATCAAAGCAAATATGCCCATTTTATAAAGAAGTATCAATTAAATGCTATTGAGCGGTTAATTATTGCTGTTTGTATCGCTAATTATTTTAAACCTCAGGTTTTCGATAAGTTTTTAATTAAAAATAAAGCCTTGGATAAGCGATTCACTGAGTTTGGAGGCAAAATAGAGGGCTCTAATTCAATATTTGTTCCTACACTTGAAACAATTGCCTTTATCTTTTATGGGGATAATTTTGAATCTCGTTTTACGCTTCATGGTTTGTTTGATAAAAATCATATTTTTCGAAAACTAGATGTTATTCAATTTAAAAAAGACACAGATGATTTTTCTTTTTTATCCAATACCCCATATTTAACAGAGGAGTTCATTCAACTTTTTACGCTTGGAAAAAGTTTCAAACCCAATTATAGCAGTAATTTTCCGGCAAGCTTAATTGAAACACCACTTAATTGGGATGATTTGATCTTGAACACGGTCACCATTGACGAGGTTTTAATCGTAAATACTTGGATTGAAAAAAAGGTAGAAATTGATACTAACCAAATTTTAAACAAAAAAATCAATACTGGCTATAAATGTTTATTTTTCGGACCCCCAGGTACCGGAAAAACCCTAACAGCATCGCTGATCGGTAAAAAGAATAACAAGGATGTTTATCGTATAGATCTTTCGGAGGTGGTTTCTAAATATATAGGGGAAACTGAAAAGAATCTAGCTAGGATTTTTGATATCGCAGAAAATCGTGACTGGATCCTGTTTTTTGATGAAGCGGAATCATTGTTTTCAAAGCGGACAGGGGTGCAGGATTCAAAGGATAAATATGCTAACCAACAGACCGCATATATGTTGCAAAGGATTGAGAATTACAATGGACTTATCATTCTTGCTACCAATTTAAAACCAAATATTGATATGGCCTTTTCTAGGCGTATACAGTCGGTTATTAATTTTCCGCTACCCAATGCACAAGACCGTCAGAAACTATGGGAAAAGGCTTTAGGTGATATCTCTGAAGTGTCCGAAGCATTCATTAGGAAAATTTCATCCGGTTATGAATTGAGTGGAGGCGTAATTAAAAACGTTATTCAGTATGCATGGTTAATAGCACAGCAACATGACTCTCCAATTAGTGAAAATCATATACTTGCCGGGATAAGAAGGGAATTGAAAAAAGATGGTAAATATTTTGGCGATTAATTTCCCAAGGCATGTTCAATTTTTTTGTAGCATAGTGGAGAGGTACACATAAATTCAAGAAGTGCTTTATATTCCAAGCGTATAAAGGAAGTTTCTTCAGTGCAAAAGGAAGCCAAGTTGGAAAAGGCAAGACGGTCTCCAATGAGTACATCTTCAATTCTAACAAGAGATTTTATGTTAATTTCATTGACTGGTAACATGGAGGTTCCAGGTCTAACAAGAAATGCAAAATCTCCATTTGGCAGTATTTTTAAATCCTTTAGGGAGTATATTTTTTGATCACAAATTCTTGCAATTTCTATTCTATTTTCGTCTGGCAAAGAACCGAAAAATACAGAGGTGCTTAAATCGTTCAATAAATTATAAATGCCAATAAATTCATTTTTATATTCAAAATGTGATGTATTGAATAGATTTGCAATCTTGGAGCTGTCTTTTTGTAAGTAATACGTAAATTTTTCTTTTGAGATTTTCAAAATACAAAAAAATGCAGCTTGCCTGATAATAAGGTCATTATTAAAAACATTAGAAATGATTTCAATGGGCAAATGGTCAATCTTAAATTCTAAAAGCAAATCCATTACCCTTATTCGAACATAAACAGGCAAACGCATCTTTTCCAAGTTCAATAATTGTTTTAACCGATTTAAGGGATTCGTATGGGTTTGGGGAAAAAATTGGTTCAATCTGGCATGTTTATCATCGTAATCCAGGTCATCTATAACCGGTAAAACATATTCTTTAATCCCTTCGTCAAAAATGAGATCAACCATTTCTATCGCCAATATTTTTTTATCGTGAATATCATTTTTAATGATGTTCAATATTTTTAATATTTCATTTTTGTGAAGGAGAATAAAAGACAATTGGAAAATAGTTAATTCTAACTTTTTCAGTTCTTGTTCCAATAAGATCACTAATGTTTTTAGTGCTGGTTCATCCCGCAGGTCTATGATGGCGCATAGAAGCCAATTGTAATGATTTACTTCATCCTCTATTTTATTTTTGATTAGGATATAATTGGATGTACCAGTATTGGTATTATTCTCAATTATGCAATTAAAAATATCATTGGATACTGCTAATTTTCCGTCAATTAGATTGTACAAATAGGATTCAAAAGTTGGATAATTTGTTTTGGAGACAATGTCTATCAGCATTAATTTGGTCGGCGTTGGATATTGTTGATCCCCTATGGTTTTTTCGATATCCCTTTTGGATAGGCTAAAATCATAACCGATCAAAACAAGCAGTAAAATAAGACGTGGTGTAAACTCCAATTTTGAGGAAGAAACATAGGCTTTAAATTCTGGGGAGGCCAATTTTTGCCTTAGGGTAAGCATAAGATGGGAAACCACTTCAATACTTTCATCTTCAAGAAGTATTATACATTCATTAAAATGAATATCAAACCAATTTGAAGCGATATCGTTGATGAAGTCAATTTTTTTAGTACTGCTCTCGCTGCGGATATTTAAGCTGTTTTGTGAAAAATCATTGGTGAATTCGGTACTAAAATAAGTACTTCCTGGAAGCATGAGATTACCTAAAGAATTTTTTTCAATGGATTTTGTTTCAAGGTAATTGCTAATGAGATTATTAGGTGTCGTTTTAAATCCATGTTCAATTTTATAGTTGTCCAATGAATTGCCTATATAATCCTTATAGCTTTTCGTTACCTTGTTTATAGACCTAATCCAAAACAGACAGAGTACCAATAGCAAAGAGGTACAAATAATTTGAACAGCATTGGCTGGAGCCAGTAACTGAACTAGAATTAAGATTGCCCCGGTTAAGATCGCTCCATACTGTCTAGCTTTTCCTTCAGTGGCCGATTGTACAATGCTCTTTTTGTTATTTTCTATTGGTTGAAATAATAGTTTAAAGGAAGAATCTTCCATTGATCTTTTTACTACAATTAAATCCAGCATACTTAATACAATTATGATGAATATTATGGTTTCCAAACCATTAAATTGAAAGGAAATTACAGAGAAAACCACAGCAAGAATGGAAAATATGAGTAGGGAAATAGGTAGCAAAACAAGACCGAATCTTAAGCCGTATTTTTCTAGTAGTTTTCCTGATAAAAAGGTGTTCATTACAAACTCTATTGCTTTTGTGATTCCAAAAAAGAGACCAAAAAACTGCCCTAGGGTTTTAACATCAAAACCACTAAAGTACATTCTAGAAGCACTCAAAAAACTATAACTTACAATGATAAGTCCGGCCATTGAGCATACGGAGAGTATGAAAATTCGTTTAAAATAAGTAGTTCTAAAAATACTCACTTTTAGAGGAATTAGTTTCTTGGTCCGCTTTTCGTCATTATTGGATATTACCTTAGAATAGTTGTTGTTTATGCGTAGCTGAATAAGCATGCCCATAACAATGCCTAAAAGTGCGAACCAGAGTAGGTCTGATGCAATGGGGATTACACTTAATAAAATCGGAACCGTCATATAACTGATTATAGCTGCGCAAACAGAACCCGATGCGATAAGACTATAAAGTCTTTTGCCTTGACGAAGGTTGAACAATTTCATTATTAATCCACTTACCACCAATGCAATAAAAGAGGCTATGGGCGTGTATAGGATAAATCCAACAAATGCGAATACTTTTGTGTACGGACTATAATCAATACCAAGTTTAAGAAGTAGGGTGAAAATGGAAATGGCCGTGTAAATAAGTATGGAATGTGTTCTGAATTTTAATTTTTTACTTGATGCCGAAAAAATAAAAGTGGTTAAAATTCCTATAATTCCAGAACATAAATACGCATAGCTTAGGTAACTTAAATCAAAAGCTGAAAGAAACACGGCGTTGATGTAAGAATTGTAATAGGATATAAAAATGCCAAAGAAAAGTGATTGTAGGAATAGGGGAAGTATCCGAGAAACCTCATCGATTCTAAAATTCAATACCTTGCTTAATTTATAAAGCATAATAGATAAATTTTTAAAGTTTCATCATTGTAAGGACCAAATTAATTTTAGGAAGTGGTTTAAAGACCCCTATAAGTTCCTTTTCATATGTAAAACCTAAATCCAGAAGGGTAGTTACCATCCATGGGGACGGGTAGGAAAGTAAGGTTCGGACATTCATATCTTTACAGGTTTGTATCCAGAATTTGATTATCAACATTGGGATGCCTTTTTTTGTATAATTGGGGTGTATAACTAATCGTCCTGTTGAGGCAACCGGTGGCCTCATAACAACAAAGTCATCATTTTCTCTGTTATAACGGTAGGCATACCAGTACTTACCACGTTGAATTGGAGACGAAAAATGCTCTGAATAAGGTAAATCTAAAATAGATTCGTTCAAAAGAAGACGGTGGCATGCAATTAATTGGTTATTAACTATAATTCCACAATGAATTGAGGCTAGGTCCTCAATTTCGTCTTGTTTACTGTAGAATTCTTGGGTAATTAGATCTTTGTGGTGAATGCCCCAACAATAGGCCCTTAAATTTAAGATTTCATCCTTAAAGGCTTTAAAATCAATAAGCTCCACGTTGAACATATCTTCTAAAATCATGTTCTTTCTAAAAATTAAAGTTGGTGCGTAGCATTATCCCTCTTTTATTTTGCAGATAAACTGAAGAGGAATTAATGTTATTAGCGGTTCTGATGCCAGGGTGATAAAATTCCTCGTCCAAAAGATTGTTTATAAGTATTCCAATATTAATGCCCTTAAATAGTTCCAGATTTACGTTGGAATGTAGGGTCAAATAAGATTCTACTTCATTTAAAGGATTTGAACTACCAGCGGTATTTTGCCCGGTTTTACGGGTGCCAACATAATTTGCCCGAAAGTTCACGTTTAATTTTTTAAGTAGTTTTACATTAAAGCCTGCGTTTGTTGAATGGCTGGGTATGTCACTAATTCTGAGATCAACACTTTCGTCCAAGGGTTCGGTAAAGGTATAGTTGGCCCAGAAGTCAAATGCCTTGTGGGCATAGTTAAGATTTGCCTGCAAACCTTTGATGTTGTTACCTTCGATAGAAGTTTGGTTTTGGGTTAAGCCATTGCCTACCGATATTTCAGAAACGACGTTTGAATAGATAGAGGAATATGCGTTTACCTCGAAATAAAAATTCTTGATAGGCTTAAGAATCATTGAAAATTCAATATTTTTTACTTTCTCTGGTTCCAGACCTGGATTTGCGATTCGTGTATCCGTAGTGGCATATTTGGTCAAAAATGAAGCATCCTTAAAAGCCTCGGAATAGATGGTTTTAAAGGTGAATTTTTCTTTACTGAACACTAAGGCCGCCCTAGGGTTGAATACGAAGCCAAAACCACCATTTGTGCGTAGTCTGTTGTAGTCTACCCGGCCTCCTAATGTTAACGCTAGACTATTTGTGATGCTATATTTTCCTTGGGTATAGTACCCAACATCTAGCTTATTGGAATTGTTTCCGCCTGTAGTTCCGATGGGGGTAGTCGCAGGAGCGGTTTCATCGGGAAAGGCCTCGGAATTTTGTAAATAATTTAATTGAAAGATGCCTTGTCTTATTTCCAGACCTGTTATCAAATTGAATTTATTTTTTTTATAAAATAGTTTTAATTCATTTCTCAACTGATTTGATGACCGATAGTAATATGTAGAGGATATGGACGGAGGGGTAAGATCAATCAAATTTTGAAGGCCTAATTGTGCTGTGTTGAAAGTATTGGCTCTGGATAAGTTGGTAGCACCATCTAAATTATGTAGCCGATAGGATGCCAAATTGGTGATTAAAAGTCTTTGATTTATTTTTTTTTCATATTTGACGAATATTGAATTGTTGTTGGTTATCCATCGCGATAACTCCTCGGAAGCTATTCGGGTATTTCTAGGATACCAAGGAATTGCGCCGGCATTGGTCTTATAACTTTCCAGGCCAAGAGTAAAATTTTCAATTTTCAGTTTGGTGTTGAAAAACCAATTTTTAACAGAATTGTTAAATCCTAGACCAGGGTTTTCTTCATAAAATGACTGGTCTATCGCTTTCATTTGGTCTGCTCCGGTTTGATTAAGGGCTACTGTCGGGTTTGCGGCGGACAGATCGTAATCAAAAAAATTGGAGGTACTTCCGTTTTGGTTAATGAAGGTTTGTGCTTCATCTCCATTGAGTGCTGGAAATGCATTTAGGTAATCATAGGAATTGGGATCATAGTTATATCCGTTATCCGTTAGGTCCATTTCAGACGATTGAAAGAGTCGTCCTGTGACGGTAAAATAACCATCCTTTATTTTTCTTGAAACCGTAGCGTCAACAAAATTGGTGTCCCAGCTGCCAAAATTAGTTTGTATATCTGCAGAGAATTTTTTGTCCTCTTTAAAGAGTGCGTCTTTGGTAATAATGTTGATGACGGCCGAAAAGGCGTTTGCCCCATACATGGTTGATGAAGGTCCATAGATTACTTCTATTTGTTTAATATTTGATAAAGCAATTTGTCTGTTAAAAACGGCATTGTCAGAATTCAAATCATTCTCTTCAATACCGTCTACCAACAATAGGAATTTATCATTAAGCGTGGTACGATAGCCCCTAGGATAGAGCAAGGAATAGGCAGGTCCATTTCCTTTCGCAATAGAAAAACCAGGGATGTCATGAAATATTTGCTCAATATCCAGATAGCCCCTGTTTTTTATTTGTTCTTGTGTTAAAACAAAAATCGTGGCAGGTGTTTCTTCAAGTGTTTCTTCGAACTTAGACACCGATGTTACCGTAATACCTCCGTAATTTTTATACTTTTTAACCAGTTCCCTAAAAATGTAAGGATCATTGGACCTAAAGTTGTAGTCGGAGTTGAAATCCAATAAAGCGTTTACATCAGCAATTGCCAAATCCATTGAATCCATCATTATCGAATTCATCGCAAGAAGTCGTAACGCATCTTGATATAAAATTTCATTTTTCTTTAAGGTTTCCAAACAAGCCCTAAGGCGTGTATTGACCTCGTCGAATCTTCCGACATTATATTCGTTTTCAAGAATATTCAAGTCACAGGTTAATTGGGGCTCCTGTCCAATTATTGAGGAGAATTGAAAAAATAAAAAATAAAAAATAAAGCCTCTTTTTAATTCAATTGGTGTCATGGGATTTATTTAATTGTGTTATTATATCAGTTGAATCAATGAACCAATACCTAAGGAACGAATCTTGGGAAACGCTGTAGATTTTCTTTTGAAAATCATCAAAATAAAAATCCTTGACCCAACTTGTATGTCCTTTCAGCGCTATAAAATCATCCGGGTTATTTAGGTCTGCCACATTTATCGTGTTGTCATAGCTCGACGTGATAATTAGCGTTTCAGTTTTTGTTTCGTAAAATGCTATTTGTGATATTTTGACATTTTTATGGTTCGTTATTTCAGTTAATAAACGGGGAGGTTTATTTTGTTCCAGTTGGTAAACATGCACTTTGCCTTTATTTGAGCCTGTTGCAATAAGACCTGAACTTGATAAATTAATCGCGGTAAGGTCAGTTGTGCCTTCAACGGTTCCTAAGGGCTTTGATACAATTTTAGCATTCGCAACACTTAATGTAAAAAGTGCGATTCGATTTTTTTGATGAATAGCGACAACATTATTGATACTGAACATACCTAGACCCAAAGTATCTACCTGTGGTAAACTGGAAGTGTCACTGGTTGTAAACGTTGCCATGTTCACGGCATGTATCTGTTCTCCTTCTGCTATGAGTAGATGCTCAACGTCATTTGAAATAAAGGAACTTAGGAAACGGACTTTATTAGGATAGTTAAAATTCTGGGTCGGGCGTAGGGGGTTATCGCTATCGTAAATAGTTACTTTACCGTCATTTGTGCCAAGAATCAAGCGCCCATTTTTAGAGTAATAAAGTGTGGCTACGTTGGTGGCCAAATTTGAATTGACCACGGTAAATCCTTCAGTATTTTCATTTAACAAGATAACTTTACCGCTGTTGTCCAATACTGCGGTTATATTATTTTTTGGGGATTTTATAATTTTAGAAAGGCCAAGATCATGCTGATAAAATGTTGTTTTTAAATTTTTACCTTCAAATAAGGATCTGTTCAAAGCACTGTATATTTGATTTTGTCTTTTTGAGCCAAGACTATTTTCGATAAACAATAGGTGTGAATTTACAGCTTGTGAAATACCAATTTCAAGCTGTTTCAGGTCAAAGCTTTTTTCAGATTCAAAAGCCATTTTGATGGCATCCGAAAGTTGCTTAAGGCGTTTGGCCTCAAGCTCTTCTTCTTGCGCTTTCTTAGATGCTTCTTTGGCAACTTGCGCGGCTATTTTTTCGTTTTCAGCACTTGACAAAGCTTGGTTTCTGGACACTTCAGCGGAGTCTTTTGCAATCAATGCGGCAATCCTGTTTTCTTCTGCTTCAATAGATTTTATTACTGCAATTTGTCGTGCAATATTGGCAGAGTCACGGGCATTTACAGCGATTTGAGCATTTTTTACAGCTCTGTTTCTTAATATATCTGCGGAGTCTTTAGCAACAATTGCTTCGTTTTTGTTGATTTCGGCTTCAACTGATTTTTGAGTGGCCAATTTGGTCGCGGCAACGGCCTTTTGCTTTTCTATCCATGAGAAAACGACCAAAAACAAACAAATTACGAAGGCTATACTGATGAAGGTAGTAAACTGTTTATTTCTTTTTATTCGTTTTGCTTGAGCTGCATTTTTGCGTACTATATCTTCATCAAATTTATGTTCACTTGTTTGCAAGAAATTGATGGCTCTGGAATAGGATGAATTATATTTGGAGCCCCATTCTTCGGTGGGATTTTGAGTTTCTTTCCATTTTAGGGTAATTTCCAATTCAGGATTCACTAGCAGCGATCCTTTGCCATCTTGGTAAAGTTCAGCTGCCTCACAAAGGTTTTTGTAAATTTTGGAAGACTCCATTTCTTCCTTGATCCATATGTTTAATCTTCTCCATAATCGTAATAAACTTTCGTGTGAAATATCAATTATTGTCGAATCCGTTATGCTAACGGATTCTTTGGGATATAAAAACGCCCGGCTGTTGGATCTAAAAACATCGATAACCCTTTTCAGATCTTTTCTTTCGGCAGCTGTAATTTCTAGGAGACGGGCAAAGGAAATGGGATTTTTTGTAATCTGTAGGTTGTCAAAGTTTACTAAGACTTGAAACATTTTCTTACAGACTTTTTTTTCTTCTTCCTCCAATTCTTCAAAAGCTTCTTCCGCATGGTTAGAAAGCGTTTTTTCCATAGTTCCGATGGCCTTGTAATGATGGGTGTCTATGTCACCTTTGCCCTCATTATTTGTTTTCCATAATTCAATGGTACGCATCATTGCGTGTTGTAAGACAGACAGTTGATCTTCCCTACTATCAATACTTTGGGTAAGCATTTTTAGGAATTCATCAGATATTTTATACTTATAAACACCTAAAGGACCAAGGATCGCCTCCTTGTATTGATTTTCAGTTAGTCTTGGGACCAAATATTGAGATTTGTTTAAGGCCTCTGTTAATCCTTCAAATTCCGTGCAGCTTCCCAAAAAGTCTGATCTTAATGTTAATATAACATATATTTTATGTTGCTTGTTTTTGATCGACTCCAGTAAAAGTTGAATGAATAGTGCAGCCTTATTATCCTTTTTGGACAAACTAAATAACTCCTCAAATTGGTCAACGATTACTAAATAATTTCCAGTGTACTCTGGCTCGATTTCCTTTAGCGCATCGTAAATTGAGAAGTTCGTTGAAACGAAACGTTCAAAAAAAGAAGGGCGAAGTTCCTCTTTTCGATCTTTAGTTAAGTTGTTGGTGTCCAGGAGGGTTGTGACCAACCTGTCTATAGGGTTATAACCCGGCGTAAATAGACCTATTTTCCAATCTGCCTTTCCATCAAAAAGCATTTTTTTCTTCAATTCAGGAATAATACCAGACTTGATCAACGAAGATTTACCGCTTCCAGAATATCCAATTACAGCGGCAAAATTTGTCTCGTGAAGTTTTTTGACAATTTCTTCGATTTGTCTTTTTCGTCCAAAAAATAAATGAGTTTCTTCAATTTCGAAAGCTCTTAGCCCTACAAAAGGATTTTTTAAATCAGACACTTTAAACAAGATCAGTTCGTTTTTGAAATTTTAATTCTTGTAAAAACAAGCGTTACTTTTAGGAAACTTTGAAGATTTTTCATTGAGTACAAATCCGTTGAAAAAAGAAATTAAAAGATAAGGATATGCTTTGAATGGTCTCCGTTAGAATTTGAAACCTACACGTAATGGGTAAAGAATAATAAAAATAGTTGTTGGTTACCAGCATTGTTCGAGGTTAGGTCGGCAAATGTAACGGTAACCAAATGATAAAATTTATCCAATGTAATAAGTGACCCCTTAGGGTAATGGTTATGCCTATTGTTAGATTAACGATAAAAGTTTGAAAGGGAATTTCTTTAATTTAATTTTGGTTTTCAAACTTTGGAATGTAACATTTGTAATCTCATTTGCTGTTTAGGTATGCGAACGCGTAATATTCTAATTGTTAAGGGTATAATGCAGGGCAAACTCATACTTTTACACTAACAACTTTCAACAAATAACCTTGGTTCCAAGCAGCTTTAAGTCCTTTGCCCGGAATTCCCTGTTTTTCCGATTTTTCATCTTTAACAGGTTCAGGGTCATTTTTAACAGCACCGAATAGTTATGGGCGGCATTTCCAGCTTTTTTTCTTGATGCGTGCCCACTGAAACCCACGTCCAAAGTCCAGTGCAGTTTATTCTCGGCATCCCAATGCGAGCGGATATTCTTTTGATATTGACGGGCCTTGTTCCCCAAGCTTGAAAGATAATAGCGGGTAGCGGTCTCCGTTGGCCTGTTGGAGTTTTTAAATACCCTGATCCGTTCAATTTTAATGATTTGGTTTATGTTTTTTCATTTGTCGCTTTGATTTCCAATGAAGAAAAATTCGGATATGACACTGCATTTCCCGGTCTTTATTCGTCCGTGCCCTATAGCGATATCGGTATGTACCTCCACATTTTTAGAGAATCTGAACCTTCACCACTTCTTTTAAGAGCTGTTTTGATTTTCCTTTACCGCCAAAATATAATCGGCGCCATTTTCAATGATTTTTTCGGCGATGTCCGTTTGTGTCCCTATGGCATAGATGGTTGTGATGTTTCCTTGATTCATCAATTTGTCCGGTAACTCCGGGATAGCGGTGATCCCGTTCGGTTTGTTGCTCACCCTTACCGGGCCTAGAACCAGCTTGTTTTCGTTCGCCCAGGCACTTATCATTTGGACGGGTGATTTTTCCCACTCGATTTTGCGCCGCGCAAAGTTTTACCGTCGATCGCTATGACTTGCCCTTTGCCAAGTTGCGAAATCGAATTTACACATTCGACAGAACAGCTTTCGGATTGATGGCTGTCTGTTGAGCAGAACACTTTGTTTATAATGTAAAGGGAAGGAATTCCGTTTTTAAGATTTAAAAATCCCCTAAGAAAACCTTCTTTTGAGTCGGTAAACTTGCTCATTTGTTTATAGATTTCCGCCCCACAGATCACTAAAATTGTCCCTGTAAGGAGGATGTCGGCCAAAACAGGTAATTGGTTTACATGTTTTTCTAGGGGCTTTTACACTATCGAAAATACTTATTATCCCACTATCTTTATGGATACTTCCAATGTATGGATTGTAAGGATAATATATAATTTAAGATGACATAAGCAATTATAAATGAATCATTTATGTTCCTTTTTTTAGTGTGAAAGTGTGCGTTTGCCTACAATCTTTTAGGAGTAGATGGTGTCGATACTAAGATTTTTGGTTAGCTTGTGTGGAATTTCGGTGGTGTACAGAAATTGTACAATAACAAATTAGAGCTTGTAGAGAGCTTTGCTACGGTAAACGAGGTCATGAATAATCCAATAAACATTTTACAAGTATTTGATTTTAAAGTACTTAAGCTAAGCCATTACCTATTTATTTTTTTATAATGAATGACGATATACATGATCATATCAATAAATCCCTCTCCGATTTCCGCGATACTATAAAAACCGTTTCTTATGATAACCTAGAAAGGATTATATCCAACTATTCGCTACTTTTAGGGCAACTCGATGAATTTAATGGTAGTTTTTTAAAAACACTTATCGAAATTGCCGAACAAGAACGTAATGGCAGGCTGGAATTTAAAAATGACCAGGAGTAGTTTTTAGAATGGATTAATGTGCGTTAGGTTATGGATATGTAATGCGTTTTTTAGTCTATTTTAATCCAGTTGCTAGTGGCCAAGAGCCTAAAGCAGTACCCTGAAAAATAAGGCGTGTAAAATAGTATGACAGCGAGAAAAAGGTAGCCCTCGTACTCCTTACCAACAACCTTGAAATAGCGGTATTGCACCTAGCGAAGGTTTACAGAAGCCGCTGGCAGATAGAGGCCTTTTTTAAATGGGTAAAGCAGAACCTTAAGGTAAAGACCCTTTGTGGGTACACCGAAAATACGGCGAAGCCCCATTTGCGGGCAGCGATATGTATCTATCTTATCGTTGCGTGCCTGAAACAACAAATAGTGAGTCCGTACACAGTTTATGAAATGACACAGATCCTAGGAATATCGATATTTTACAAAATATTGTAAATGAAATGTTTACATAAAAAAGAAGCAATCAAAATAACAAACAACCCCTTAATTTATTTTCCGATAGTCAATTAGGAACGCGACAGTATCAAAAACCCATTCTAAATCATCACGTAGTTTTAATGCTACTGATTATTAGTTATGCGTCATTTTTAGGTTTGTGTTGGGATTTGCTAATTTTCCCTTTTAACGACCAAGGTAAGCTGATTTATCATGATTTTTTGGTACGGGTCGCTGGAATTTAATCCACTCCCATGGCTTAGGTTTTTTCAAGGAAGGGTTTTTTATCAACTTCTGTAGAAATAAGCGCAGGTATCCAGGTGATAAATGCCTTTAACATTTTTATTTGCTTTAGTCAAATACAAAAATCTTCCACGAAAATTAAAATACGCTCTGCGTAAAAATCAATTTGTTATTCTCGTTCTCAGCGTAATAGCCAAATTTTTGATTTAAAAAATTATCCTAGTAGCCATGACCTTACCTTTTTGCGTACACCCTATTTTTCCGCTTGTGCCATAGTTTTCTCCAAGATGAAGCCGTTGATTTTTTATCGAAATCTATGAAAATTTAGAAAGGTTGGAATTTTTGGGATAACGCCAGTATATTCAACCAATCAATATAAAAGTGAGCGTAATTATGTATCGCAAAAATATATTGAGGTTGTTTTACTGCCAATAATTGCTACATTTGACGCTTTTTTAATCCCAATCCAACCTACTTTGAAAAACCTAGTTTATTTCCTTAGCTTATTTTTATATTCTGTCTATGCCCAAAGTCAGGATTCAGGTATTGATTATTGGCATCATATTACACCGGAATTCCGGCTTAATACTGCAAAATTTGAATTTCGCTTTAGGCCTTCGGACGAATTTATCTTAACCAATACCCAATCGGATACTAAAGTTACTTTTGATAGAGTAGACTTAATGGCTGGGTTTGTCTACAAGAAATTTAAGTTCTTTGCAATTTCTAAATTTGATTCGCGAGGTCGTTCACACATAGGTCCTCGCATAGATTTCAATACCAAGGTTCTAAATCAAAAGGTGTTACTGCACGCCCAATATCGGTATTATTTTGGATTGAATGATATTTCAAACGATCAACAATATCTTGTGAGTATACTTGAGTGGGATACGAATACATTACTAAATCCCGGTGTAATGGGCATTGATTTGCAAACCTTTCAGGGAACCATCTTGTTGCTGCATGGACCCTCATTAAGTTTGGACATTACTAAGAACCTATCGTTCATGTTTGCATTTATGAAAGATTTCAATACGCAACATAGATACTACACGTTTTCTCGGATTAATATTAAATTTAAGGTTAAACCGAAAAAAGCGCCAAGAACGCCATCTTAAATCATCGTAAAAACAATAAAAGTGGATTTTTTTTGAAGTATAACGGTAACCCTTAAAAAAATCAAATTGCAGGAGTTGTTTTTTCTTGTACTTTCTACCATTAGAAATCATTTAAGGGAACAGCCCGCCATGCGTTACCTGTCTCCGGTTACAAATAGGGTTCATATATTTCATCATGAACCCTGATATTACATTGGGCATTCCATATCATCGGATAAACCGGCATAATCTTAAATTTTAAAGTTGGGGCGGGCGTTGATTTAAAAAGCAAAGTGGCATTCATCTCAAAAAACCAGTGTGTTAAAATCAATTCCCCATGAGGTAACTCCCTGTACCAATTTTTTATGTTTTATTGTAACGATGAACTCCATTTCCAAGCTTTCATAACCAATCCATAAAATGGGAAATATGTATATCCGCAAAGCAGATACCAGTAGTCAAATAAATTCTTGCTAAAGGTTTGTGTCAAATGCTTAATTGGTGGACCAACTCGAATTAAATTTAGGTCAGAATAGACAATTTTGATTATGAATAGTATCAATTTCATCAACCTGTTTTCTAACGAAACAGTCTGTATTAAAACCATCATAGACCAAAAAATCCAGTAAGAAGCCAGATTTGATTAACTGCAAAAAAGGAGTTCTGTTCGATTAGGCAGGGTTAATTTGAATAGAGCAGCAAAAAACATAAAGGGTACAGCAGGTATATTGGTATCTCAAGTTTCGCACCAATACAAATTTATGCAACCTGTTGATATTTAAAGTTATAAGTGTTGGTCAAAAACCCATAATTTTCGATATTGGTTATTATTTTGGAAGTAATGAGTTCA